>MDTE01089061.1_pt1 | contig 11338 bp, 10 predicted proteins | sample 811231 | NCBI WGS metagenome assembly MDTE01 (sample SAMN05326651, study PRJNA326480) | marine metagenome | isolation source: seawater | place: Indian Ocean: Red Sea | collected 2010
ATAGAAATAAACAAATTAAGGTTGCTTTTGAAAAAGAAAAAAGAAAAATTAGAAATTGCTCAGGATTTTTTCAAAAAAAATTAGTAACCTTCAATTAAAATTAAATCAGACTTTGTGCTTTTTTGTCTAATTTCCCTTGCTTTTTTATACTCTAGAGACTCATAACAAGCCTTTGCTTTTTCAAGGCTTTCAAATTCAACTAATGTTGTTCGGTCAGCTAGCCATTTCCCCTCTACTACTTCAAAATCTCCACCTCTAATAATGTATTTTCCACCATATTTTTCCATAATAGGTCCCGATAAAGGCGGGTATTGTTTAAAAAGCTCCTGATTATCAACAGAAATTCTAACTAAAATGTATCCTTTTTTCATAGAAGTTTAGTTCCTTATAATTTTTTAACAGACTTATCCACAGATATATAGAACTATATTATTTTAATGAGTTTTTAATGGATTTATCAAAATAAAAATTTATTGAAAATATATATTTTTCAACACATTTATGCTAACTCATATGATCAATTTACATATTACAAGGACATAGTAGATTTGTTTAAAAAAAATATTAATCTCAGACAAGTTATTCACAGTTTTAATAAAGTTATGAAAAGAATACTCTTTTTAGTCATTTTTCAGCTATTTTTTTTCGTGAATTCCTCTTTTTCTGATCACTTAACGTTAAAAATAAAAGGTTTTATTAATGCAACTAGTCCTATTCACATATGGGGATATGATAAGAAATTTTTTTTTAAAGAGAAATCAGCCCCATTATTTATGATAAAAGAGGCTGATATCAATAATTTTAATCAGATTAATTTAAGAGCTTACCCACATATTATGATCGGAATTTTTGCTTTTCAAGACTTGGATGAAGATGGGGAACTAACAGTTGACCTTAAAGGAAAACCATTAGAGCCCTATGGTTTTTCTCTAAATCCAACTGAAAAATTCCAAGATATTATTTTTGAAAACTTTGTATTTGATATGAATAAGTTTAGTGATATTGAAATTAATCTTAAATAATAATTTTCAATATTGTTTTTACACTTTCATTTAAAGATTTTTTTGAAGTATCAATCTCCAAATCTGGTTGTATTGGTTTTTCATATGGGCTATCAATGCCAGTAAAATTAGGGATCTGGCCTTGACGAGCCTTTTTGTATAATCCTTTAGGATCTCTTTTTTCGGCAATTTTTAAAGGTGTAGAAATATATACTTCTTTAAATTCATCTTTTTTAAATAAAGATCTTGCCATCTCTCTTTCTGTTCTGAATGGTGAAATAAATGCTGTTATAACAATTAATCCAGCATCACACATTAGTTTAGCAACTTCAGCCACTCTTCTAATATTTTCTACTCGGTCATTATCGGTAAAACCCAAATCCTTGTTTAGGCCATGACGAATATTATCTCCGTCTAAGATGTATGTCTTTTTTCCTTGGGAATACAATTCTTTTTCTAAGGCATTAGCTATTGTTGATTTTCCGGATCCTGATAACCCTGTTAACCAAAGTACTTGTCCTTTGTGACCATTTAACTTTTCTCTTAATTCCTGATTAATTGATAAATTTTGAAGATAAATATTTTGTGACCTTCTTAAGGAAAAATTTATCATTCCCACACCAAGGGTTTGATTTGATAAAGGATCTATCAGGATCATTGAGCCTAATATTCTATTATCTTTGTAATTTGAGTAAGGGATATTTTTTATAAACGATACAGTAACCTCTGCTACATCATTTAAGCTTAATTCTTTACTGGGCTTGTTTTCAAGGGTGTTCACATTATATAGTTTTTTAATATCTAAAATTTTAATACTACTTTGAATATTATGAATTTTTGCTATGTAGGTTCTGCCTGAAAAGCATTTTTCATTTCCCATCCAAATCATATTGATGTTGAATTGATCAGCGGTCTCCAAAGGAGAATTTTTTTTACATATTATATCCCCTCTAGAGATATCAATTTCTTTATTCAATGTAATAGTTACACTATTATTAAGTGAGGTAGATTTTATTGACTTTTCTCCTAGATATATTTCTTTTACTTTTGCTTTTTGTTTTGAAGGAATATTAATGATTTCATCACCAACTTTAATAGCACCCGAGGCTACTGTTCCAGAAAATCCTCTAAAATTTAAATTTGGTCTATTAACTCTTTGAACAGGGTAATAGAAATTAGAGGAGTTCGTAGATTTTACTTTTACAGTTTCCAAATAGTCAAATAGTGTTTTCCCCTTATACCATTTCATCATTTTTGACTTTTGATAAACATTATCGCCCTTTAGGGCAGATATAGGAATACTTTGGATTTTTTGAAAATTTAATTCTTTTGAAAAAGTTTTATATTCATTTTCAATTTTTTTAAAAAAACCTTCACTATATTGAACCAAATCCATCTTATTAATGGCAAGAATAATATTTTTAATGCCCAGTAAAGAGACAATAAAAGAATGTCTTCTAGTTTGAGTCAATATACCATTCCTTGCATCTACTAAAAGAATAGCTAAGTCAGCAGTTGAGGCCCCAGTTGCCATATTTCTTGTATATTGTTCATGACCTGGCGTATCAGCTACTATAAATTTTCTTTTACTGCTTGAAAAAAAACGGTATGCAACATCAATTGTAATACCCTGCTCTCTCTCTGCGGATAAACCATCAACAAGTAAAGCGAAATCGATATCTTCTCCTAGGGTTCCATGTTTTTTTGATTCATTTTTAAGTGAAATAATTTGATCGTCAAAAATCATTTGAGACTCATAGAGCATTCTGCCAATTAAGGTACTTTTACCATCATCAACAGATCCACAGGTGATAAATCGTAAAAGATCAAGTGAAGCCTGTTTCCTTAAATATTGATTAATCGAATTTAAGGGTTTCATTAAAAATAACCTTCCAATTTCTTTTTTTCCATAGAATTGCTTGAGTCTGCATCAATAGCCCTTCCTTGTCTTTCAGATGTTTTGGATTGTAGTAATTCTAGTACTATACTTTCTAGACTATCGGCATTAGACTCAATAGCACCAGTTAATGGATAACATCCAAGAGTTCTGAAACGAATTTTTTTTAACTCTATTTTTTCACTTGGTTGCAAATTGAGTCGATCATCATCTACCATTAAAAGCATCCCATCTCTTTTTATAACTGGTCGTTTTTTTGCAAAATAAAGAGGAACAATTGGAATTTGCTCTTGATAAATGTATTGCCAAATATCTAATTCGGTCCAATTAGACAATGGGAAAACCCTAATGCTCTCTGATTTATTTACTTTAGTATTGAATAAATTCCATAGTTCTGGACGTTGATTTTTAGGATCCCACTGATGCTCTGACGTACGAAAGGAAAATATTCTCTCTTTCGCTCTAGATTTTTCCTCATCTCTTCGAGCACCTCCAAAAGCAGCATCAAATCCATATTTGTCCAAAGCCTGTTTAAGACCTTGAGTTTTCATGATATCTGTGTGGACTGAAGAACCATGATCAAATGGATTCACTTTTGCTTTAATACCATCAGGATTAATATGAGTTATAAGTTTCATGTTAGATTGATTTGCCATCCAATTTCTAAACAAATACATTTCACGAAATTTCCATCTAGTATCAACATGCATTAATGGGAAAGGGGGAGGGCTAGGATAAAACGCTTTTTGAGCTAAATGCAACATAACTGAACTATCTTTTCCAACTGAATAAAGCATTACAGGATTTTTAGTTTCAGAAACCACTTCTCTGATTATATGAATGCTCTCAGCTTCTAAATCAGAAAGGTAACTATTTTGATGAAGACTAAAGCTTTTTTTAAAAATCGTTTTAGTGGGATCAATCTCTTTTGTTTGGAAAATATGAATTGGAAATTCTAACTGATATTTACTTTTTGTATTTGGAAATTTAAAATTTTGAAATTTTTTTAGTAAGTCTAAATTGGGAAAGAGGATAATATTCTTTTTTCGAAACTTAGATAAATATTTTAATCCATCATATATATCTTCCATTTTATTAGACTTAACTTTTACCCAAAGACGACCTTTTCTTCGATCATTAGCAAAAATAAATTTATGACTTTTACTTTCGAAGTATTGAATAAATAAAATTAATTTTCTTTGTCTTTCATATTCATGAATAAAGTAATTTTGAATTAAGAAATTTATATTGTCATTAAGAGCTTTATTATAATTTTCAAGATTAATATTATTTGGAAAGAAATTTTCTCTTTCTACCCATCTTTCATAAGAACGTCTCGTTTTAAATACTTTTTTTTGAAATAAAAATTTAAAATGACTATCCGTGTCCCAGGCTGGATGTTTTAATGATGGGTTATTGTTATAAAATACAGTAGGATTCATTATAATAAAGCTATATGACGTATTTACGCAAATTTACTAAAAATAATTAAAATGTATATAAAAAAGTTATTATAATATCATAAAATGGAAATATTTAACAAATTACGACATTTTGAATTTGTTGATCAAATTATCCCATGTTTGGAGCAATGTGCCGAAAAAATCATGGAAATCTATGGAAATTTTAAAAATGATATTCAAATTAAAGACGATAATAGCCCTTTAACTCAGGCTGATATTGCTTCTCACGATATAATTAACGAATGTCTTAAATCTTTGGGTTATCCAATCATATCTGAAGAGTCTCAGAATATTTATACAAAATCTTCAAAATATTGGTTAGTTGACCCTTTAGATGGAACTAAGGAGTTTATTAATAAAAATGGAGAGTTTACCATCAATATTGCTTTGATTGAAAATCGATACCCTTTAGAGGGTTATGTTTATTCCCCCACGACAAAAACTTTATACTTGGGTGGTTTGGATAAAAAATCTTATAAAGTACAAAATTCAATTATAGAACAGATACAAACTGTCAAAACTGCTGACCCTATAAGAATAGTTGTTAGTCGAAGTCATTTAAATGAGGAGACACAAAAATATATATCTCAATTTACTAAACATGAATTATTACAATCGGGAAGCTCAATTAAATTTTGTATGGTAGCCGAAGGGAAGGCAGATATTTATCCTAGATTTGCACCTACATCTGAATGGGATACAGGAGCAGCTCAAGCCGTTGTTGAAGGAGCAGGAGGTTTAGTTTTAGATAAGAATGGAAAAAGAATGATTTATCAAAAAGATAATATTTTAAATCCACATTTTATAGTAAAAGGTCAATCTTAAAATATTAATAGACTAAATTTTCTGCTTGCTTGGATTTTTTTCTCGATATGTTTTTTCTAAACTGACATCATCTACTTCCGTATAAATCTGAGTAGTGGATAAAGAACTATGACCCAATAATTCTTGAATTACTCTCAAATCACCACCATTTTTTAAAAGATGAGTTGCAAAACTATGTCTTAGTGCATGTGGGGTTGTTGTTTTGGGCAATCCTAGATTAATTCTGGCTTGTTTAAGATCTCTTTGGAATGCTGATGCTTTTAAAGGCGCACCCCTATCACCTAAGAAAATAGAAACATCATTTGAAATTTCATAGGGCATCTCATTTAAATAATTTTCAATTGATTGATTCACTATATCTAAAACTGGTATAAGTCTCTCTTTATCACCTTTGCCTAATATAGTAATAGTATGTTTGTTTGTTAAATGATCTTTTGTAATTGATAAAGCCTCATTAATTCTTAACCCACACCCGTAGAGCAAATATAACAAAGCTAAATTCCTTTTTTGAACCCAGCTTTTTTTTGAGACTTTAGTTAATTGATCAATTAATTGATCTATCTGATCTTCGGAAATTGGTTTAGGAAGAGATTTCGGAATTTTTGGGTTTTTAAGTAGCTGTATTTCAGTGTAGGCAAATTTGTATGCAGCTTTTTTAATTGAACTAAATTTAAGGAAGTTTTTAAGAGAGCTTATTGCTCTTCTTCTTGATCTAGCAGAAAGAGGTTTTTTATAAATATTATCATAACTTCTATCACTACCTATATCAGCCATCCAAGCTCGAAATGTTTGAAGGTCTAATTTATCTAGACAGGAGGATGACAGTGACTCTTGTTGATAAAACTGAAAAAAAATAAAAAAATCACATACATCAAAGCAGTAAGAATTATAAGTATTTTCAGAATAACCTTTTATATCTTTAAGATGGAAGACCCATCCATCAAAATCATCAATAATTGTTTTATGAACTTTTGAATGTTCTAGGAGTTCGATAAAATTCATTACATTATATTATAAGTAAGAATCAAATTATAAAAATGCCTTATTATTATGAAATTATCCCATTTGGTCAAATTCAAGATACATTATCTTATAAATTTGATCAAAAAATACCTCCTGGTACGATTGTTCAGATACCCTTGAGAAAAAAAGATCATGCAGGGGTGGTGTTATCTCAAACTTTTGAAAAAAACATTAATTTTGATTTAGATAAAATATTATCTATTAAAAAATTCTATCAACATCCTATTAGCGCACAAAATACTGAATTCTATAAATACTTATCTATTCATTATTTTATTAATTTAGGAATGGTATATAAAATGTCATTACAACATTTTCCATCAATTGATTTAAAAAACTATTTTGAGTATGAGAATAAAATATTTATTTCTCAAAAAAATTTAATGAAAACACTAAATTTATCTCCAAAGAAATGGAATGAACTCAGTAAAAATAATCTAATTAAACCCACTACCAAAAGTTTCACATTCAAGAAAATGATTAAGGCATTAGAGTTAAATAAAGAGCAATCAATAATTTACAAAAAGATATGGAATAAAGAAAAAATCAGTTTTTCTACCCACCTTATAGATGGCGTAACAGGATCTGGAAAAACTGAATTATACTTTAAATTAATTGAAGAGAATTTAAAATTAGGAAATCAATCTCTTGTTTTATTACCAGAAATTGCTTTGTCAGAAGAATGGTCAAAAAGATTTCAAACTTATTTCGGTTGTGATGCTTTTATCTGGCATTCCAAACAAACTAAACAACAAAAAAGTAGAATTCTCAGATCCCTCTTAACTGGAGAACCTTGTGTTATAGTTGGTGCAAGATCAGCTGTTTTACTACCTTTCAAAAATCTTAAACTTATAATATGTGATGAGGAACATGACTCCTCATATAAACAAGAAGATGGGCCTAAATACCATGCAAGAGATATGGCGATTTATAAGGCAAAATGCACTAATGCAATTTGTGCTTTAGTAAGTGCCTCACCATCTTTAGAGAGTCTTTTCAATATAAACCATAAAAAAGTAAAAATTCATCGTTTAGATAATCAGTTCCATCCTACTGAACTCCCAGAAATCTCAATTATTGATATGAATACATCAAAACCCAGCTCTAAATCTTGGATAACAAAAATAATTTATGATACGACAATCAAAGTCCTAAAAAATAAAGGGCAAGTATTATTTTTTTTGAACCGACGAGGATATGCACCTACTAAAATATGTTCGAACTGTCATGCAGCTGTTCAATGTCAAAATTGTGCAGTAAATTTAGTCTACCATAAAAAAATTAATCGATTGATTTGTCATCATTGTTCTAGTTTTTATGAGCCTAAGCAAATTTGTAAAATGTGCTCTTCAGAAAAATTTGTTTCAATTGGAATTGGGCTAGAAAGACTTCAAGAAGAGGTGGAAAGATTATTTCCTGGTTATAAATCTCAAATCTTTTCAAGTGACACTCTTAAATCAAAAAAAAATAAGAAAAATTTAATAGATAATATTTTTAATCATGAAACAAATATATTAATTGGATCTCAAATTATTGGAAAGTCATTTCATTTTCCTAATTTAAAATTAGTAAATATTATTGATGGAGACTCAAGTTTATTTAGTCCAGACTTTAGAGCTATGGAAAAAACTTATCAACTACTTCAACAAGTTGCTGGAAGGTCTGGCAGAGAGGGGGAAAGAGGGGAGGTATTGATACAAACTCATAATCCTCAACATCCTATTTTTCAAAGTATTAAAAAACAAGACAGAGAGGAATTTGTCTTAATGGAACTATCAAGGAGGGAGCAAAACAAATTACCTCCTTACTCAAAGATAGCTTTACTTCAGTTTATTCATCCTAATTTCCCTGAGTTGCGAAAAATTTGTATTGAGGTTCTAGAAATATCTCAAAAAAATAAATTATCTATTTTAGGGCCTACTCCTTCTTTGATTCCCTATAAAAAAAACCACTATCAAGAGAATTTTTATTTTAAGGAACAAAATTATACTCTTTTGAGAGATAAAATTGGCATTATAAAGAGTCAATTAACACCTAAAAATATACGTTTTTTAAATATTGATATTGATCCACTTTCAATTGCTTGATGCGTCATTTGTATGATCTCATTTAGCTTTGTGATGTGATAAAAAATGCAGGTTACTGAATAAAATGAGCAATAAAATAGCATCAAAACGATACTCCGTGGCACTATTTGATACGGTAAAAAATGAAGAACTTGACACTCTATTAGCTGACACACAATCTCTTTCAGTCACTCTTAGCGAAAACCAAGAGTTATCATCTTTGCTAAAATCTCCTTTGACAAAAAATGAGCTTAAATCAAATATCTTGTTAAAAGTCATTGAGGGATTGTCCTCAAAAAAAATTCTTAGTGGTTTAATTAGTACTTTAAAAAAAAATAAGAGGTTAAATTTATTTGAGAATATATTAATTGAGTTCCAAGATGTTCTTTATGATAAAAGAGGCTACCAAAAAGCCAAGGTAACTACTGCTCATGTTATTGATGATGAAACTAAAAAAAGTATTCAAGAGCTTCTTCATAACCAATACGGCTCTAAGCTAAATTTAGAATTTCAAGTTAATAAATCACTTCTTGGTGGTATGACAGTGGTCATCGGTTCCAAGATGATTGATTTAAGTATTAGTAACCAAGTTTCAAAATTTACCAATAACGTGAAAGGAGACATTTAATGTCAATTAAAGCATCGGAGATCTCTTCTATCATCAGAGATCAGATTAATAACTTTGAGAGCCAAGCTGATATTTCCGAGGTCGGCACAGTATTAAAAGTTGGTGATGGAGTTGCTCAAGTATATGGCTTAGACAATGTCCAAGCTGGTGAAATGGTAGAATTTGCTGGTGGTGTCCAAGGAATGGCACTTAACTTAGAGGAAGATAATGTTGGTATCGTTATTTTTGGTGATGATAGAGGTATTAAAGAAGGCGATACAGTTAAAAGAACACAAAAAATTGTGGAAGTTCCGGTTGGTAAAGGTTTATTAGGACGAGTAGTCGATGCGCTCGGTAATCCCATTGATGGTAAAGGTCCTATTCAAAGCAGTGAATCACGTCGTATTGAGGTAAAAGCACCAGGAATTATTCCAAGACAAAGTGTGAGTGAGCCGATGCAGACAGGTCTAAAGGCACTCGACGCACTAGTTCCCGTTGGCCGTGGACAGCGTGAATTAATTATTGGTGACAGACAGACAGGTAAAACCGCTGTTGCAATTGATACTATTATCAACCAAAAAGCAATCAATCAGTCTGATGACGAGTCAAAAAAGCTTTATTGTATTTATGTTGCGATTGGTCAGAAAAGATCAACTGTTGCCCAAGTGGTGAAAACCCTAGAAGAAAACGGAGCGATGGAATACACCATCGTGGTTTCTGCTTCTGCTTCTGATCCAGCCCCCCTTCAGTTCCTTGCTCCATATGCAGGTTGCTCAATGGGTGAGTTCTTCCGTGATAACGGAATGCACGGTCTTATTGTTTATGATGATTTATCTAAACAAGCAGTTGCGTATCGTCAGATGTCTCTTCTTCTTAGAAGGCCACCTGGGCGTGAAGCTTTCCCTGGTGACGTTTTTTATCTTCACTCTCGCCTTTTAGAGCGTGCAGCGAAAATGAATGATGCGAATGGTGGAGGTAGCTTAACCGCGCTTCCTGTGATTGAAACTCAGGCCGGTGACGTGTCCGCTTTTATTCCAACAAACGTGATCTCTATTACGGATGGTCAGATATTCTTAGAAACAGAATTATTCTTTTCAGGAATTCGTCCAGCGATTAACGTGGGACTATCAGTTAGTCGTGTGGGTTCAGCAGCTCAAACTAAAGCGATGAAAAAAGTTGCAGGTAAAATTAAATTGGAACTTGCTCAGTATCGTGAGATGGCTGCATTCTCTCAGTTTGCATCAGATCTAGATGCTTCAACGAAACAGCTGCTAGCTCGTGGTGAAAGGCTAACGGAACTATTAAAACAAGATCAGTATGTTCCAATGTCAGTTGCTGATCAGGTGCTGAGTATTTATGCAGGTGTAAGAGGTTTCTTAGATAAGGTTGACACATCAAAGATATCAGACTTCCAAGTAAAATTCTTGGACGGACTTCGATCAGAGCATAGTGCTATTTTTGACGAAATTAATAACACTGGTAATTTCAGTGATGAAAGCGATCAGAAGATTGAAGCGTATCTAGATAAATTCACTGCTAATTTTAGTTAATGCCAAATCTAAAAGAATTAAAGAATAGAATTGCTAGTGTTAAGTCGACGAAAAAAATTACATCGGCGATGAAAATGGTAGCTGCTAGTAAGCTCCGTCGAGCCCAAGAACTCGCTGAGTCTTCTCGGGTCTACGCAGATAGTCTAGCTTTTATTCTTTCTTCTTTAGCGGGTAAAAACCCTAATAGTTCTGATTTACCAGAGATTTTAACAGGGCGTGAAAATCCTAAAATATCTCTATTAATTGTTAACTCTTCCGACAGAGGACTATGCGGGGGATTTAACTCGAACCTTTTCCGTAAGGCAAAAATTTGGATTGCAGAACAACAAGCCAAAGGCAAAACTGTGAAGCTTTTAACTGTAGGCAAGAAAGCAGCGAGCTTTTATCGCCGTTCCGAGATAGATGTAATTGCTAACTATGAGGATTTAGCATCGAACGATCGTCAGATTCAAGTAGCAGAAGAAATTAAGAGTAAGATTGTAGAACTATTCGACTCAAAAGAGGTGGATGAAGTATCCATACTCTTTAACAAGTTTGTATCTGCTATTGCTCAAGAACCTTCTTATCAGTCGCTTATACCGATGGCTAGTGATGATGAACAATCTGAAGAGGAAGTTGAGACAAGCAATGCGGTTTTTGAATTTGAACCAGATAAAAATGAATTACTCGAGTACTTGTTGCCTCGAAATTTTCTAACACAAATTTATAGAAGTATTTTGGAAAGTTCGGCGTCTGAGCACGCTGCCAGAATGACTTCTATGGATAACGCAACAAGAAATGCTGGCGATATGATTGATCGTTTAACATTAACTTATAATCGAACAAGACAGGCATTTATTACAAAAGAACTTATCGAAATTATTTCGGGAGCAGAAGCTGTTTAGGAAAGGAGCAACAAATGGCAAG
>MDTE01135616.1_pt1 | contig 11338 bp, 12 predicted proteins | sample 811231 | NCBI WGS metagenome assembly MDTE01 (sample SAMN05326651, study PRJNA326480) | marine metagenome | isolation source: seawater | place: Indian Ocean: Red Sea | collected 2010
CCTCGAGATGTTAATTGGTATCTAACTACGTCAAATACTCTTCTTTCTTCCAAAGCATTAATGTAAGTCATTGCCACCAAGAGAAACAAGAAAAGTTCGGCAAATTCTAAAATATTGTGTTCAAGAGCATGTTCAATTTGTTGAGAGTATTCTTTATTTGAAGAAAAATGAAAAGCTATTATAGCCCATATAACTGCTGCGGAAATAATCACTGGTTTAGATTTTCTTAAATGACTGAATTCTTCAGCCATCACAACAGCGTAAGCTATAATGAAGGTGATTAAACTTATAATACCGACATAAGATGTTGTTAAATTTATTTCCATAATTTTAAATTAAAATCAATAACTTCATTTGCAATGTCAAAGTCATATAAATTATTATGCATTGCTTCGTCAATAAAAACACATTTTTTTATTACTTTTGCATTTTTGTACAAAATTTTGCTATGTTGGTGTGGGACTATTTCATCTTTTTTACCACTAATTATTAAAAGAGGAGACTTTAAAAATTTAATTTTTTTTAAATTATCAAATTTATCTTTTACAAGAAACTGAGTCGGAAATATTTTATATTTTTTTTTTGCTAAATCAGGGATAGAGGTAAAAGGGGCTTCTAAAACTACTGAAATGAATTCGTTTTTTATACCAAGTTCAACAGCTACTCCAGAGCCTAATGATTCACCATAAATGACTAAATCAGATAATTGAAAATCTGTATTAGTTTTTACCCATTTTAAAACTGCTTCTGCGTCTTTATAAAGATTTTCTTCAGAAGGATTCCCCAAATTTCCACTATACCCTCTCCATGAAACAAGTAAAACAGACCAATTTCTATCTATATATTTTTTTATCCTATAAGATCTTTCTCCTATGTTAAATGAATTGCCATGAAAATATATTAATAAAGGAGATTTGACTTTACTACTAAAATACCAAGATAATAATGAGATATTATCTTTTGTTATAATGCAGACTTCTTTAACTTCAGCTAATCCATAACATGATGGTTTTTTTGGTTTATCTGAAGTATTAAAAAGTATTTTGCGTTGGAATAAATAAAGGAAAAATCCAAAAAAAAAGTATAGAAATATGCAAGAAAATATGTAAATCATATATAAAAAAACAATATTATATATATTAGCTAAATATGGTTTCTGCAATTAAACCCTTCAATCCCATGGATTTATATAATCAAGCAATTAGAAAGATTGAAAGTAGAGGCATTAGGGCTACTAAACAAAGAAGAGTTTTAGCTAAAATATTGTTTGATAAAGGGAATAGACATGTTTCTGCTGATGAACTTTACCAAGATGTAAAAAAAGAAGATAGAAAAATTTCTATGGCGACTGTTTATAACACTTTAAAACAATTTACAAATTTAGGAATAATTAGAGAAGTTGTTGTTGACCAAAATAAATCACTCTATTGCACTAATCGAAGAAATCATTATCATTTATATATAGAGGATGAAGGTAAAATTATCGATATACCTGTAAAAAACATAAATTTAGATATTCCTTCAATACCTGCATGCCTCCAACTTCACAATATAGATGTAATAGTTAGAATAAGAACTTTAAAAGATAAAAAAAGCTAAACACAATGACCAGCAAGTTATTGTGGTCTCCGAAAAAATTAAATGGTCAGATAGAAAAATTTAAAAGTACTTTACCAAAAAAATTTTCAAACAAAAAATATTCTGACTTACATAAATGGAGTATAAAAAATATAAATAATTTTTGGAGCAATGTATGGGATTTTACAAATATTATAGGTGAGAAAAAGGGCAGAATTTATATTAAATCGAATAATTTTATTAATTCAAAATTTTTTACTAATTCTAAGTTAAATTTTACTGAAAACTGTTTAATAAAAAATAATAATTCTGACGCAATTATTTACTATTCTGAGCAAAAAGAAAAAAGGAAATATACATGGAAAGAGTTAAATGAAAAAACATTTCAATTATCAGCTTATTTAATTAAAAAAAAAATTAAAAGTCACGACAGAATTGCAGCAGTACTCCCTAATTTTCCTGAAACTATAATAGCTTTTTTGGCAACTGCACAAATTGGCGCTATATGGTCTTCATGTTCTGCTGATTTTGGATCAAAAGCTATTATAGAGAGATTTAAACAAATAAAGCCTAAAATATTATTTGTCACCAATTGTTATTTTTATAATAATAAAAAAATTAAAACCACAAAAATAATACCTGAAATTATTTCCAAAATTCCAAGTATACAAGAAGTTATTTTAATTCCATATTTATATAAAAATCAAAATTTTAATTTTAAATATACTTTATGGGACAAAATTTTTAAAGATAGAAAATATTATAGAGAATTTAAAAAATTTAATTTTAATCATCCATTATATATTTTGTATTCAAGTGGAACTACTGGCTTGCCTAAATGTATTGTTCATGGTGCTGGCGGCTCATTGATACAACACAAAAAAGAGCATCAGTTACATGCAAATATTATTGAAAATGATAGAGTTTTTTATTTTACAACTTGTGGTTGGATGATGTGGAATTGGCTTGTTTCAAGTCTTTCTTCAGGAGCAACAATAATACTCTATGAAGGTTCGCCATTTTTTCCAAAAATTGATTATCTTTTTGAGATAGCTAAAAAAGAAAAAATAAGTTTTTTTGGAACAGGTGCAAAATATTTAGATTATTTAAAACAAAATAAAATAAACATTAAAAAAAAATACAAATTAAATCATTTAAAAACTATTGCTTCAACAGGATCACCTTTGATGAATGAAACTTTTGAGTATGTTTATAGTAGTATTAAAAAAAATGTGCACTTGACTTCAATAAGTGGTGGTACAGATATTGTATCATGTTTTGTTTTAGGCAACCCAACAATGCCAGTTTTTTCTGGAGAGATTCAATGTGCTGGATTGGGCATGGATGTAGATGTTTTTGACGAAAATGGGAAGTCGCTTAAAAATAAAAAAGGTGAATTAGTATGCAAAACGCCCTTTCCATCTAAACCTCTTTATTTATGGAATGATAAAAAAAATCAAAAATATTTTCAAACATATTTTAATAAATACAAAAATGTATGGCATCATGGAGATTATTGCAAAAAAACATTAAAAAAAGGTTATATTATATATGGTAGATCTGATGCAACTTTAAATTCTGGAGGTGTGAGAATAGGTACTGGAGAATTATATCGTGTAGTAGAAAATATAAATGAAATTGCTGAATCATTAGCTGTAGAGCGTAAACTCAAAAATGACACTGAAGTAGTTTTATTTGTTAAAATGAATATGAATCACCATTTAAATAATAAAATTATTAAAAAAATTAAAAATAATATTAAGTTAAGCTTATCTCCAAAACATATACCTAGTAAAATTTTTTCAATAAATGATATACCAAAAACAAAAAGTGGAAAAATTGTTGAATTATCAGTAAAAAAGATAATCAATGGAGAAAAAATAAATAATTTAGAATCAATATCAAACTCAGATTGCCTTAAAGAATATGAGAATATATATAAAATTATTAATTAAAATATTATGCCTTACAGAATAGTTTTTAATAAAATTGGTGGACCAGAAGTATTAAGTTATGAGAAATTTCACCTCAATGATAAAATAGAAGATGGATTTGTTAGAATTAAAAACCATTCCATTGGAATCAACTTTATAGATACTTATCATCGATCAGGGCTATATCCTTTGCCTGATAAACTTCCGATTTGTCCAGGCTTAGAAGCTGCAGGAGAAGTTCTGGATTTAGGAAAAAATGTTAGCGATTTTAGTATTGGTGATAGAGTATGTTATGCTTCAACTCCTATAGGGGCATATAGTGAAGTAAGAGATATTCCTTATAATAAAATAGTAAAAATTCCCAAATCAATAACAATGGATGAAGCAGCTTCAATTTTTTTACAAGGTTTGACTGTTGAGTATTTATTTGAAAGACTTTATAAATTAAAAAAAAATGAAATATTTCTTTTTCATGCTGCTGCCGGAGGAGTTGGATTAATTGCATGTCAATGGGCAAAGTCTATAGGAGCAAAAATGATAGGCACTGTGAGTAATGAAAAAAAAGCTTCTTTAGCAAAAAAAAATGGTTGTACGTTTATTATAAATTATAAAAAAGATGATGTTCTAAAAGAAGTTATGAAAATTTCTCAAAATCAAGGGGTTTCAGTAGTATTTGATGGCGTTGGCAAAGATACTTTCAAAACATCATTAAGTTGTTTAAAGTTAAGAGGTTTGATGGTTTCCTTTGGGCAATCCTCTGGCATGGTTGAGAATGTAGATCTTCATAAAACATTTAACCCAAAAAGTTTATATTATACGAGGCCAACATTAATGCATTACAATAATACTAGAACAGAATTAGAAAATGCATCTAACTTATTATTTAAAAAAATAATATCTGGAGAACTAAAAACAAACATAAGTGAAAAATTTATGTTAAAGCATGCTTCAGAAGCACATAAAAAATTAGAGGCAAGAAAAACTTTTGGATCTTTATTGCTTGAGCCATAAATTGGCGACCCCTAGGAGAATCGAACTCCTCTTTTCAGGATGAAAACCTGATGTCCTAACCGATAGACGAAGGGGTCATCTTGAAAAATGTATATAGTAGATAAGTATTCATTTATCAATTTAATTAGTCATCAATTATAACATCTTTAATAACTAATTGAGGTTTAATTTTTTGAACAAAATTATCTTTTTGGACACAACAAACAAATATAAATTTATAATTTATGTAATTTTTAAGATAATCTCCTAAATTACTATTTAAGCAATTAAAACATATAGCTTTCAACCTTAATCCTGTTACATTTTCAAAAAATATCAAAATATGGCTATCTTTAAGAATTTTTATTGAATCTATCTTTACATCCTTGATTGCAAATATTGGTTCAGGATTGCCATTCCCATAGGGTTCTAATTTTTTAATAGTTTCCAAAAAATTATTATTTAATTCATCAACAGACACAAAACTATCAAAATATTGATTTTTTTGAAATAATGATGAGTCAAATTTTATAAAGATTTTATCTAAATAATTTTTAAATTTATTTATATTTTCAAAATTTATTTTTAAACCTGCGGCCATTGCATGGCCACCGCCTTTTATTAAAATATTATCATTTTTTGCATTAATAATGATTTGTCCTAAATCAATATTTTTAATCGATCTAGCAGAACCTATTCCAATTTTATTATTAAATGCTATTACAATGATGGGTTTGTAAAAATAGGAGATAAGTTTACTTGCAACAATTCCCAAAACTCCAACATGCCAATCTTCTCCATAAACCAAAATATAATTTGATTTAGTTTGTTTTTCTGCTTGAATTAAAGCCTTTTCAAATATTTTTTTTTCAATTAATTTTCTCTTTTCGTTAAGTAATAATAATTTTTTAGATATTTTTTCAATTTCAATTTTATCTTCTGAGATTAATAATTTAGAAGGTAGAGAAGAATCGTCAAGTCTGCTAGCTGCATTTAATTGAGGACCTATTATATAAGCCAAATCCAATGAGGTAGGAGTATTTTGAATGTTAGAATTATCTAAAATTTTTTTTATTCCTAGGTTTTGCCGTTTTTTGATTAAATCTAAACCAATTTTAACAAAAGCTCTATTATGATTTGTTAAACTAACTACATCACATACCGTTCCTAGGGCCACTAAATCTAAATATTTCATTAAATTAGGTTCGGGTTTTTTATTTAAAAAATTAACTTCTCTAATTTTTTTTCTCAAAGCCATTAAAAATAAGAATGTAACACCTACTGCTGCCATATCTTTGAAATTATTTTTTTCATCAAATCTGTTTGGATTGACTATTGAATGAACTTTGGGTAAGTTAAATTCACTAAGATGATGATCAATAATAATAATATCTATAATTTTATATTTTTCATTATCAATAATATCAAATGAAGTCGTCCCACAATCTAAAGCAAATACTAGAGTTGCATTTATATTTAACATTTCATTCATTATTCTAATATTTGGCCCATAACCATCCATTAATCTGTTAGGAGTTTTTAAAACTATATTTGATGTATAATTTTTTAAAAACTTAAATAATATTGAAGCAGAGGTAGCTCCATCTACATCATAGTCAGCAATAATGCCTATTTTTTCATTATTTTTTAAAGCTTCGATTAATCTCGAAACAGCTTTTTCCATATCATTTAATAGAAAAGGATTTGGAAGATTTTTAACTAAACTTGCATCAAGATAATCATTTATTTTATACTCATTAATATTTCTTAAAGTTAAAAGTTTTGATAAAAAATAAGGTATTTGAAATTTTTGGCTTAAATATAAACATGATCTTTCATCAAAATTTTTCAAACTCCATTTATTTTTCTGAATGGATTCACTGCTAAACACAAGTATTAATTTTGCTGATCGATAGGTAAAATTGATATTTTATCTAAAACAAATTCAAGTTTTTCAATAATTGTCAAAGCCTCTAATAATTTAATTTTCTTAATTTGATGAGTAACAATAATAATCGGAACTGGATTATCTGGATTAGAGGATTCTGGTAGTTGTAAAATTTTTTTAACAGAAATATTAAAATCTGTAAAAATTTTTGTTATTTTTGACAACACTCCCGGCATATCTTTAGTCATAATTCTTATATAATAAGGAGACATATTGTTTAGGGCATTAAATTTTTCATAATCAATTAAGGTTTCCATCTTGTATCCAAGAGAAGGTATTTGAGAAGATGATGCAATTTCATATAAATCAGAAATAACTGAACTTGCAGTTGCAACCCCTCCTGCTCCTGGGCCTTCCAAAAATAAATTTTCTAAATGATCTGTTTCAATGCTTATAGCGTTTAATACGCCATTTACTTTTGATAAAGGGTTGTTGTTTTCAATTAATTTAGGGGCTGTTACACAAAATATTTTATTGTCTACAACAAACGACTCAGAAACCAATTTTATCTTACAATTTAACTTTTGAGCAAAATTAATATCCTCAATTTTAATTTCTGAAATTCCTTGAATAATATTATTAGAAAAATTTAATTTACAACCAAAGCAAATAGATGATAAAATTGTTAACTTATGAGCAGAGTCAAAGCCCCCTATATCTAATTTAGCTTCATGATCTGAAGTATACCCTTTTTCTTTAGCTATATTTAACACATTTTCAAAACTCATGTTTTCATCTTGCATTTTAGTTAAAATATAATTTGTAGTGCCATTTAAGATTCCTGAAATTTTTTTGACACTATTCAAAAAAAGGATATTTTTAATTGTTTTTATTATAGGTATACCTCCTGCAACAGAAGCCTCATATAATAAACGTACATTATTTTTTTCAGCGATATAAAACAATTCATTTCCATGATTAGCTATCATTGCTTTATTTCCTGTGATTACATGCACTTTTTTTTCCAATGCTAATTTTGTTAATTCAAAACTAATGCCTTTTTCTTCGCCAATTAGTTCAATTAATACATCAATATTTTTTATATTTATTAAATCAATAGGGTTGTCGTACCATTTAAATTTACTTATATCTGCTTGTCTTTTTTTATTACGATTACGTGCAGAAATACCAATTATATTTATGTTTATTGAAGATTTATAACCAAAAATTGAATTATTATTATTAATCGAATTCACAACAGCAGATCCTACATTGCCTAAACCAGCTATTACAATGTTTAATTTTTTCATTCTTTATTTATTAATTTCTTTTATGCATTTATCTATTTCTATTTTATCATTATTAGACATTCTGCACAAATCTATTAACTCATCTTCACTTAATTCAATGTTTTGAAAATCAGGAACAGAATCAATATTAGGATATCCGCACGAAATAATAATAAATGAAAATATAGAAAAATAAATTAATTTCATCAATTCAAAGATATAGATTCATTAATGCCTAGATTAATGTTTAAGCACTGAACAGCTTGACCTGCAGCTCCTTTTTTTAAATTATCTATTAAGCTTACAATAATTAACTTTGAACTGTCATAGTGTTTTAATAATTTAATAATGCAATTATTGGTATTTTGTACTGAAAAAAAATCTGCTCTTTTATCGTCATAAAATTTAATAAATTCATTCTCTTGTGCAAAATCATTAAATATATTTTTTATGTTAGATAAATTCATATTAGAATTAAGATTGCAATAAATAGTAGACATCATCCCCCTAAAATTAGGTAAAATATGAGGATTAAAAGAAAATGAAATATCTGAATTAGAATATTTAGATAATTCCTGATATATTTCTGTAATATGTCTGTGTTCGTTGGTATTATAATTGTAGAAATTTAAATTATTATTTTGATTTATATTTTTTATATCGAAGCTTTTTCCAGCCCCACTATATCCTGACTTAGAATCTATGATAATATTATCAACATTAATAGCACTATGTTTCAGAAGAGGTATCAAAGGCAAAAGTATTGAAGTTGGATAACATCCAGGAATTGCTATATTCGACGAATTAATTATATTTTTTCTATTAATCTCAGGTAGACCATAAACAAAATTATTTAATAAATCTGGGCATGAATGAGTGTCATCATAACTTTTTATATAATTTTTTAAATCATCAAGTCTGAAGTCAGCAGATAAATCTATAATTTTTATTTTATTAAAATATTTTTTTACAAAATTATTAGAAATTCCATGAGGTAGTGCTAGGAAAACATAATCAGAATTTAAGGGATTAAAATTTTTATTTAAATCAATTTTTGGTAAGTTAAAATTACATAAATTATTATCGAATTTATTAATTTGGATATTTGATGAATTTTCTGAACCTAAAAAATTTATTATTAAATTGGGATGTTTAGATAAAATGTTTACTAACTCAATACCTACGTATCCAGTACAGCCTAAAACGGCTACAGAAGTTTTCTTTTTCATTTTAATTATCTTTTAGAGAATTGATAACTTCTTCTAGCTTTTGCCAAACCTGATTTTTTTCTTTCTACAACTCTTGAGTCCCTAGTTAAAAAACCTATTTTTTTTAAAGAAGGTCGTAATGTTTCATCATACAAGCAAAGAGCTTTACTTATTCCATGCCTTATCGCTCCCGCTTGACCAGACAGACCTCCTCCTTTTACAGTTGCTTTTATTTCATAAGCTCCTTCTGACTGAATCACTTCAAATGGTTGATTAACTATCATTCTTAAAACTGGACGTGTAAAATATTTATCCAATGTTTTTCCATTTATTGATATTTCTCCACTACCACGTTTAAGCCAAACCCTAGCAATTGAATTTTTTCTTTTGCCTGTAGCATAGGCTCTTTCTTTTGAATCAAGGGGAATTTTGTTAATTTGTATTTCTTCCATTTTATCGTAATAAATTTTTGTTATTTAAATTTTGTAAATCTAATTTTGTTGGATTTTGAGCCTGATGCTTGTGATCCAAACCTGAATAAATTTTACAATTAGATAATTGTTTTTTTCCAAGTGGTCCTGTGGGTATCATCCTTTTAATGGCTAATTTTATTAATTCAGCTGATTTGTTTTTTTCTTTCATTTTGACAAAATTAGTATCCTTTATACCGCCTGGGTGTCCTGTATGCCTATAGTAAATTTTATTAGTAGATTTTTTACCAGTCAAAATTACTTTGTCAGAATTTATTATAATTAAGTTATCTCCACAATCTTGATTTGGTGTATAATTAGTTTTATTTTTTCCTCTAAGAATATTAGCTGAAATAACAGCCAATCTACCTAATACTGCATCTTTTGCATCAATTATGATCCAATTTTTCTTTATTTGATCTTTTTTAATAGAAAAAGTTTTCATGTGGAGCACATATATTTATGCAAAAATTAAGTCAATATATTTATATTAAAAACCTAAGTAAATAGGTAAATAAACATGTTAAATTCTATTCTTTCTCAACTAATAAAAGCCTTAAATTAGAAGCTATTTTACTTAGTTGTTTAATGTTGGCTTTATAGTCATCATTTGATGATCTAACGCTATTTAACAAGTTTTTACTTTTTTTAGAAATGATTTTATTAGCAAGTTTTAAAGAATAATTGTGTTTTCCATTTTCATATAAAAGATTTCTTAATTGATTTAACTTTTTGATATTTTCTTTATTAAAAAAACGAATTCCTTTATGATTTTTTCTTGTGGACAAACCTTGAAATCTAATTTTATTAGTTTTAGGATCAACAGAATCCCAATATCTTATTGTATGTTCTTTTATGTCAAGTTCTGCTGCTACGTCTTTAATATTTTTATATCTTTTTTCAACCATTTTCTAATTTATTATTTAAATGATTTAAAACAATTTTACTAGGTTTGAATGATATAACGTTTCGTTCACTTATTATAAATTCTTTTTTGGATTTAGGATTCCTGCCAATACGACTTTTTTTTCTTTTTAATTTAAATGTTCCAAAATTGTGTATTTTTACAATATGATTTTTTTGCAAACCAAGAATGATTTGATCAATAATATCTTTAACAATATTTAAGCAATCTTTTTTTGATAAACCAAAATCTCGATTGATTGACTCAGCTATATCATCTTTTGTAATATTATTTTTCATTTTATAAATTATTAAAATTATCTACAATTTTTTTATTCAAATCATTTGATATGAATTCAGAACATTTAATTAAGGCGCAATTAAAAGCATATGGTGAAGCGCTTCCATGACTTTTAATTGAAATTCCATTTAAACCTATTAATAATGCTCCATTATATTTTTCAGGATTAACTCTATCTTTAAATGAAATTAAGTCTTTTTGTAAAATTTTATAAGCTAATTTATTATAAAATGATTTTTCAAATACAATTTTTAGATTATCTGTTATAAATTTTGATAATCCTTCCATAGTTTTCAACATAATATTACCAGTATATCCATCAGATATAATAATATCACAATAACCAGAATAAATTCTATTAGGTTCTATAAAGCCAATATAACTATCTTTTAGAAAGCTATTATTAATCAAATCTGATGCTTCTTGTAAAACTTCCAAACCTTTATGATTCTCGGTTCCAATATTAATTAAGCCTATTTTAGGTTTTTTGTTAGTTTTAACAGTTGAAAAGAATGAATATCCCATTAATGCAAACTGAAAAATATTTGATGAACTTACATTGACATTGGCTCCTAGGTCAAGCATAACAGAAAAATTTTTTTTATTTGGTATTAAGGAACATATTGCAGGTCTGTCGACACCTTCAATTGTACCTAAAATTAATCTAGATAAAATCATTAATGCAGCAGTATTGCCAGCAGAAACAAAACCAGAGTTTGGTGTCTTTTTAACAAATTCAAGTCCTTTGAAAATGCTACTATCTTTTCTATTTCTTAA
>MDTE01137347.1_pt1 | contig 11338 bp, 5 predicted proteins | sample 811231 | NCBI WGS metagenome assembly MDTE01 (sample SAMN05326651, study PRJNA326480) | marine metagenome | isolation source: seawater | place: Indian Ocean: Red Sea | collected 2010
ACTGAGGGCCACGTTGAGATAGTCCGACTCTTGCTATCTGCTGGAGCTGACAAGGAGAAGGCTGACAATAATGGCGGGACTCCCTTGATATGGGCCGCTGGTAGGGGCCACGTTGAGATATTCCGACTATTGCTATCTGCTGGGGCCGACAAGGATAAGACTGACAGTTATGGCTATACTCCCTTGATAGAGGTCGCTAGAGGGGGCCACGTTATGACAGTCCGACTCTTGCTATCTGCTGGAGCTGACAAGGATAAGGCTGACAATAATGGCATGACTCCCTTGATATGGGCCGCTAATGGGGGCCACGTTATGACAGTCCGACTCTTGCTAGCTGCTGGGGCAAATAAAAACATGGTCAGCTCTAATGGCAAAACTGCCTTGTCATATGCTACCTCTGGAGGCTACCAGGAGATCGTCAAGCTGCTCCAGCCAGCAGGCCCGCAGCCCTAGGGATTTGCATAAGCGTGTTTGTCTTACATTTGAGAACAACCTGTACACATTTCGCATTATCATTCAGTTTTCAGTTTTCACCATTCACTACTCACCACTCGTCGTCCGCATCCACGGCGCTGCCCAGGGAGGGGGCTCCGTATGCTTGTAGGGGCGAGCGGCCAGCACGCGCCCTTGCAGCGGTAGGCATAGTTGCCTGCCTGGGGTAGGCAAGAGAGAAAATCTGGGCATGCTGATTAGCTACATCCTGTAGAAAATATTTTCAAAGCATTTCAATGAGCTCCATTTGCGATAATCTAGTGGGAGTGTCGGGCTTGAGCATGCTCCCGATGTCCACGGCGTACAGCACGAGTGCCTGAGCGCGGGCTTTGAGGGTGTGGAAGACGTACTCGCGGCCTTGCTGGACCTGGTTTTGCACCTCTTGCTTGGCCGCACTCTGCTGCTGGTGGCTCATGGGCCGCTTCTCGTCCTTGTGTCGGAGATACACCTGTTCGGTGCACTCCATGGTCTGAAGCAAAAGGGCGTCTAGGGTCTTGCGCAAGCAGGGGTCTAGTTCCTTGGCACGGAAAGCGAGTCTTTGTACGTCCTCAGTGGTGTTTGGCACCATATCTACCGAATCGATGAGACTTAGCGCGTCGCTGTACTTGCCCTCGGACACGAGGTCGAAGAAGCTGCAGAGAGAGAGGAGCGTCTCGAAGGTCTTGACGAGTCCTAGCTGCTCTTCTTCCTCCAGCAATAGCACCACGGGGCCAGCTCCTCCCTTCAAATGCTTGGTAAAGAAGGAAGTAGCCATGTCTTTCCAGAACGTGCGCTGTGAGGCATGACGAGGGGGCACGGCGACTTGACTCAACTGATTCATGAGCTCTGTAATCACGTCTGCATAGCGGCCTGCCAGCTGGTACAAGTGAATACCATTCTCCGGGCTGTGTAGCTCAGTCAACAAGAAGTAAGCTGCTCTGCATAGCAAGTGGTCAACTAGGGCAGGGTCCACGATGTGCATATCCAGGTAGCCCCGAGAGCGTCGTGATACATACTCCGGCGCAGGGACGGAAGGACCTTTCGATCCGCGGCCACGAGAGCGGCTGCTGCTGCCGCTGCTGCTGCCTTTAATGCCAGAAGACCCTCCAGACCTCGTGCTGCGCTGGTCGTGCTCTTCTATGTTGGCACCAGCTCGCACGGATGAAGATGCATCGTCGTAGCGCACTTCTCCACAGAGCTTAGTGAGCTGGGGCCGGTGCAAGGACACGAGTAAATGGGTAAACTCCTGGGCTAGAACGGCCTCGCTGGCGATGCGTTCTGCCTCCCAGAAGCGAAGGTCTCCATTGATGCAGCTGCGTGATGATTGCAGTCCTGCGGCCCAGCAGCTGTTCAGGCACATGAGGTAGTCACAGGCCTCTTCCACATAGTCCAAAGAGAAGGGTTTCGCCGTATATTGCCTGAATAGGCTCGCAGGGGTCGGTACACGGTTCATCTGACTTGCTGAAAAGATCGCACTGCCCCCCGCCCCGACGTACCGAGGGTTTTCTGTTAGCTTGCGATGGGGCAAGATGAGCCCATAGTGCAGACAGACAACCATGAGGTGTACGGCTGCGAATCTCTGTTGCTTTCTCCATAAATATTCCACGGTATCGCCATAGCGTTGGCAGCACAGTAGCACTTTCGCGTACACAAAGGGCGAAAAGGGCGCAACGTCCACCTGATCTTGCCTTTCTTGGGTGGCCTCGGGCACGTCGAAGTACTTCTCTCCTCCTTCGGCTAAGAATTTCTCATACAGGGCAGCTTCACCATTGTCCAGGCTGTCGTGAGATATGGTGTCATATCCACAAAGTTTCAATAATCCTTCCCACTGTACAAACCATAAGTTCCCCCACAGATAGTGCTCGATCTCGGGGGAGGGGTGCTGCAGGCTATCAACACCGGTCAAAGACACCAGATTCAGCACGAAGAGGCGGTAGCTGTTGCGTAGCTCGTCTGGCTTTTGTTCCTCTTCTTCGCACAGATCGCGACATCTGTACAATGCCTTGTCCAGGTCGGCTTTCTCAAGCGAGGAGAGGAGAGAGGAAGAGGTGATCTCGCGGCTGGTGTCTAGGGCAGAACCCATACCACCTGGAGCGTTGCTTATGCGATCTAACTGACTGCCAATACCGCGGAATAGGCGAATAACGACGATAATCGCCTCTTCCACATGCAATCCCGCTGAGGAGCACGTGACCAGCTCCTCCTCGGCGCCCTCCAAGTCGCCAACGCGCAGGCAATGGTATACAAAGGGCCATACAGGCGTCTCATTGTCCCTGGGATTCTTCATACGCGCACTCTGTTCTCTCAATAGACCCATTTGGTTGTGAATACAAACAAAAGATCTTAGTCTCTGTCTACTGCTTTGGCCCTGCACGGCTGTGTGAGGCATCATTTGCCCATTGAGTACCGCCGTGTCAACGAAATCGGACCATATTTCTCTCATTTGATACTCCAAGTGCCTCTTGCAGCCAATTGTCAAAGCTAAACGCTGTCTACGCGCCACATGTGCATGTTCACTGATGGCTCTTGCTGCTGATTGATTTGCCGGGTCGGCCTCATAGCAGATGGTGCTGTATGTACCAGGACTAGGTGGAGTCTGCTTGCTTTCATCCACGATCGCGCTGAGCATCAGCATCACATCCTGATAGCCCTCAAGATCACTTCGGCTGAGGCAATCTTCTTCTGTCAACGCATCCTTGCTTGCAGCGGCAGTCACCAGGTCGGCAAATTCGCGTGCCGGGCGGCGCATCGAGGTGACCCCGGGTACGGCTGTAGGATCGATATGTGACGCGTAAGAGGACGGATCGCGGTCCTGATCAGTTCTGCTGCTGTCAAGGTTCCTGTCGCCCCTCGTGTCTCGACTACTACTGCTGCTGCTGCTACTGCTACTGCTACTGCTACTGCTACTGCTACTGCTACTGCTACTGCTAATGCCGCCACTTCTTGTTTCGTCCGACCGCCCCCCTCGACGCGTCGTCCTGTCTCCCCTAAACTCATTGTTCTCACTAGATCTAAGCCCTACGCCACTTTCACCCTGCAGATATCTCAGTCGCTGTGATAGGGCGATCTTCCTCACGATGGCGGCGTGCCCCTTGGCCAGTGGGGTCATGGGCGTGCCGTAGAAGAAGGCCTGATCCCCTGCTCCCCCGTTGCCCCCGCCCATGCCACCACGACGACCAGAAGAATCTAGCTCAAACGTAGGTTCTGAGCGGCCTGCACGCAGAGTGGCCCCTAGAAACGTATCGTCCCTCCCTCCTACTCCTGATAAGGATGCCTGCTGCTGGCCCTGTCCCAAGCTTTCCATGAACTCGCTCTTGCCCTTGGCCATCTCCCGCTCATTCCACGCATTCTCCTTCTCTGTAATGATGTGATCCAATGCATTGATGGGCGTGCGGCCTGTAGACTCGTTAATCTGGTTCCAAATCAACGTATCCAATTGCCGCGTGATGAAGCCGTCGATATCCGTAACATCACTAATGAACCCAGCTTCCGACTGCTCAGGCATGAAAGACTCTATATCGTCTTGCAGTTGCTGTGCATCGAACGACTGCTTGCTCAATAATTTCAAGTGCTCATCACCATAGATACCTGTCGAAGGCTGCGAGGTAGCCGCCAATTGCTCAACCTTCTCGGTCAACTCTTGGAACTGTATGGAAGAGAGTGACAACGATGTTGAATCAGGGGTAGAATGAGTTAATATTTAAGCCAGTAGTGTGATAAAATCCGGTATCATAGCACGAGGTGCTGGTCTACTTACCGATCGAGGGTAGCTCTCGACAGCTTCATTGATTTTCTGCCTTTTCCTCGTGTTCTCATACAAATTGTCCAATGCCGCGATAGTCAGCCCGCGAGGCTGTAATTGATAGTCCATGAGAGTAGATTATAGACGAGTGTGACCCTCCACTCGGCCCTGTCCGGCTTAAAAAATTAGAGGAATTCGGATCCTCTCCACACTTGGGCAAGCACGGCGCAGACAAGCATCGAGCAGGGCTGTGGCGTAGTTTTTGCGATAGTAGCAAGTAGCGGTGAGCTACTGTGTGACGGGAGTCGCGAGACGAGCCCAGGAGGATCCAAATCGACGCGAGAAGGCCTTCACTCGAGAAATCCAGCAGGAAGGAGGCGCGTGACGCTCTAGCTCATTGGAACTTGAGTAGATTGTTGAGGGAGATTGCTGCAGGATGAGTGAATTACAAGAAAAGCTCGCCAAAAGAAGGTCCCAGCTGACAGGTATGGGGTTGACTCCACCTGCTGCGCCCACGGAGCCTGCTGTGACCCCAGCGCCTATAGAGGCGAATACACACTCGAGTCCAGATAACTGGAGAGATACGCCGTCGGTCAAGCTGGCTGAACATATGAACATGGTGGAGGAAAATGAGCCTGCTACCGCCGAATCCCCGCAAGCGCAGGAGAGTGAGGAGAATACAAGGGATGTGGGCTTGGCAGCTACGCTGAAGCAGTTAGATGAGAAGATTAGAGACTCAACGGACGAAGGAAGGCCTAGTGTCGACTCACTAAGTGGCAAGCTAGACAGCATAGATGACTTCTTGGGAGGGGAACTCAACGAGGGTCTCGAGAAGCTGACCCTCAATAGCAAGTTTGGTAATGACAACGGGAGTGGTTTCTTGCGGAGTAAAGGCGTGCCACCCCCACCTTCTGCTTCTACTTCTACTTCTGGTGGAGATGGCTTATTTGACGACGACGGGAAGGGAGACATGTCCCGCCTCCAGGACACTATCCTCTCTCTGCAAAGTGCTCTGCAAGAGAAGGACGACCTGATCGGCAGCTTGCAAGTCGAGGTGCAGCGCTTGAGAGACAGCCAAGGAAATGATGACAGTGCAGTCCTGCATAATCTGCGAGAAAGTGAATCGGACCCGTTTGATGCCCACATTGGTGTGGGCAGGCGGCGAGGTGGAGTCCCCACTCTCGATGATCGTCGGCCCTCTTTCCTAACGAGAGATCGCATCAATTCATTCTCCAGCAGTAGGCTAGCGGGAGGAGGTGGCAGACGGCGTGCATCGTCTGCAGTGGAGTTCCGGGCCCCCTTTGATTCTCCTGAGAAAATGAAGGACATGTTCCACCTTTTGTTAGAGGACGATGCTGGGTCGGGAGTAGGGGCCACTACGGGGGTTAAATTAGACCCGGGGGCTGAGGCTGGGGTTAGTACTAATGACAATGGAAAAGCAGCTGTGACAACAGGCAAGGTTGGCGATGAGGCGCTATTCGGGGCCAGGGGCAGGGACAAGGACGCGGCCCTCAAGTCAACCTACGACCCCTCGGTGGTGTCGTTGGGCGGCTTTGACCTGAACACGAAGTCCCTCTCTGCCTCCTCTTCTTCTTCTTCTTCCTATTCTTCCTCTTCGGCAGCCCAGGCGGTGGACGACCTTCTAGGCGAGGGTGGGGGCATGTTTAAGGACGTGAAGAGCCCCGTCCCTCAGGAAGGTGACAAGAATCAGCGAGAAGGGGGGCTTTTCTCGGCCCTTGACCAAGGAGAGAGAGAGAGACTAACATCACAGGGTGGACCACTACCAGCAGGTGCCAAGATCACGAACGAAATGAGTTACATGGACTTTGTAGACCGCCTATCAGAGCCGGAGAATGAGGACCTCGCACACACCATCAAGCGATTCCTGCTAAGCGTGCTGGGGCCACGAGGAGACGGTACTGCTCCATCTATCTTTCAGGACAAGGAAATGGATTACACCTTCCATGGCACAACCAACTTGGAGAAAAGGGTCGCCGACTTCTATTCCGCCATGGACTCCCATTTCCGAAAGCACAGTGCTTGGCAGGGTCTAAACGATGAGCAATATGTGGGCGTCATCGACTGCCTGGAGAGACATATATTGAGCATGATACACGATTTGGCCTACCAGACGGTGTTAGAAGACACGGAGGAGGATGACAAGGCTTTGGCCGAAAGAATTGAATTGTTGCAATTTTTGCCGCCTGATGCCCTCGACATACCCGTGGACTTGCAGAATGAGGTGGTGTGGGCCGTGGCCGGGAACGAACTGAGAAAAATCAATGTATTCAAAACACCAGGAGAGAAGATTAACTGTATTATAGCCTGTGCTGCTTTGATTACACGCACGCTAGGGGTAGTGAAACTCCGCGCTGGGCAAAGCCCTGATGCGGGTGCCGACGAGTTCCTCCCCTTGTTCATCTGGGTAGTCCTCAAGGCGAAGGTGCCACATCTGTACAGGAATGCAGAATATATTAGCGCATTTCACCAGCCTACCCGTCTCATGGGCATGGATGGCTACTGCCTCATGAACCTAAGGAGCAGTTTGGAGTTCATCAAGGGTCTTGATAGCGACTCAGTAACCTTGAATAAAAAGGAATTCGACAACGGAATAGAAGCCGCAAGAGCCAAGCAGGCCCTGGAGGTGGCAGCTCCTCCCTCTGAGGAGTAACTGATATTGTCTATATTATGTTAAAATGCCTGCAAAGTGTTCAATCTGTCCTGTCTCTCTACTGTGCGCTTTGCTTGCGCCTCCGGGCCACGTCCTTGGCCTGCCTGATGGCCTCTTTCATGCTGCTCTCGTCGCTGATGTCTATCTCGGTCATTGGCATGCCCCCAACGGCCTTGACCCGCGACACAGATGACTTGGAGTTGTCTCCTTGCACCACTACGGGCCACATCTTCTTCAGCAGAGTGGCCTCCTTCTTGTAGAGAGAAATCCACACTTTCCTATCCCCCGTGTCTGCATCCTCCTCTATCTGCCAGTTGCACTCGTCTGGTATCACTTCCGCATAGAGAGGGCCATTAATAATCTCCTTTCCTGCAACAACGGCAGTCAAGGATGTTGGTTTGATGGAGATCTGGACATCCTTGCCCCGCGTCTCCTTTGCCAGGTTGGGTATGAACACTTCCATTTCCATCTTGGTCTGTTGCCAGTCATAAAATTCAGTGCTGCCCTGGACGATTGTGTCATCGTCTTGCTTGGGCTCCTTTGCGAGGCCGCTAAAGTCATTCAAATCGCCCAAGCCATTCTCCTCCATGAACTTGCGCATCTCCTCCTCTTCGTTGGGGTCCACCACCTTCTTATCGCCAGCTTTGTTCTGCATATCCACGTAGAAGATGAACAGAACGAGCCCCAGAAACAGGAATACCGCGAAGACGTACGCCATGGGCATCAGACTACGCGCATCGAGCCGCCCTGCACGGGCCTTCTGCACGAACTCGATAATTTTCTCAGCGATCGTCAGAACGCTATTCTTGCGCTTACTAGACATGACTTAGTATGACTCTTATTCTATCCACTCAGCTATGCCGCTGCTCCCTCCTCTCTCTCTGTAAGGAGAGCTGCCCCAGATCTAAACTCGGGATCCTCTCCACTCTTTGGGCAAGCACGGCGCTGAAAAGCATCGATCAGGGCTGCATCATAGTGTTTGCGATAGTAGCAAGTAGTAGTGAGCTGCAGTGTGACGGAAAGACGCGAGACGAGCCCAGGAGAAGCCCAATCGACGCGAGAAGGCCTTCCCACAAGAAAGGAGGCGCAAGGAGGCAAGTGACGCTCAGATGAAATTGAATACAGGCGGACAAGGAAGAAAAATGGACCATCGAGAGACGGTGCTGTTTGCACCACAGGCCCTCGCGATCATGAGTGAAGACGGGGGTGTCTTCAAAAGTAGCAAAGCCCTCGTGGTATACAGAGATTTGCACAGCTCGACGCTGATCTTGGAGAGAGCAGACGGGCAGTCGAGGAGACTGGTTCTGGACCTCGCAGCTAGCGTGCAGAGAGAGCGCAATGACTTGACCGAGTCGGGGAACTTCAGCTCCTTTACGTACATGTACTCACGGCACGGCGTAAACTTGGCTTTTGAAGCAGTGCCTTTCTGGTGGGGAGAGCCTGCAGCAGGAGCAGAAGAGGAAAAGACTGTGCAAAGCGAGGATGCTAATGAGTCTATCAACGCCTTCGAATTCATTCTGTCCCAGTTCACTTACGCCCTGTTCAGCGCTGCCAGGGTCGGCGTCGACCCGGAAAAGGAGGCGGCTCAGGCCATCATTGAACAAGAGGAACACGATGCTGAAAGCAATAATGTGGCTTATGGGCTTGAAATTGCAGGTAAGGGGCTTCGCACAGGCCTAAGAGCTACCGGGAGAGGGGTCGGGGCGGCCATTCGCTATGCCGGCTCGGCTTACACGCAAGCGGCAGTGGGCTTGGGCGCTGGAAAAGATGGACCTCGAGAAGTCAAAGAGGAGGACCTGGCCTACGGAAACCAGCAGAGGGAAAACTGTGAGGTATTTCATGCGGGAGCACGCAGTGTGACGGGCACCATCTTGGCGCCTGTGCGCTATCTCGGCATGCAGGCTGGGCAGCACGCCTCTGAGAGCGACCGCAGCAAGACCTACGAGGAGGCCGGAGAAGGACAGGGTGGAGCAGATGCAAAAGAAAGGAGTGCAGCTGAAGAGATGCTGTGGGGAGCTGGTAATGGCTTTGTCCACGCATTCAAAGGTATCACCGAATTTGTAGGAGAGATCGGAGAGGCTGTAGGTGATACTGCCTTGCACCACAGCAAGGCTGTGTATGGTGAGGAATATGCCGAGAGGGTGACCAAGCTGCATGTAGAGGGGGCCGGGCAGGTGGGTCTAGGCCTCTACAAGGTCGGTAACGTCTTCTCCTTTGGTCTAGTTGGCATCGCTGCCGATGCAGTATTCGAGGGCGGTATACTCCTCACAGCCCTCTATGAATTCCTCGTGGGCCCGGTGATTCTTCATGCCTGGATGGACGTGAGCTTCCCTCCCTCTACCTCCCTCAAACGTCTGTATGTAGTGCTCAGACCTTTTAGCGTGTCTTTCTATGAGGACAGCTCCGACTTCGCAGGTCGCCCCTACCGAGTCATCCCTACCTCTCTGTTGGACACCATCCCGCAGCTAAGAAAGAGGGCTGCTCCTGCTGCTGAGAGTGGTCCTCTTGTGAATTGCTCCAATACGAGCGGTGCATTGGCAAGTGGGGCTGCTAGCAGCGCTGATGACTTGGCACAGCTTGAGCAGAGGGCCATCGTGTCGCAGGCTAGCTACGTCCAGCGCCTTACCTCAATCCGCAGTCATGTCGAGCTCTGCACTGTTGACTGCTCTTCTGCGCTGCTCCATCCCCTAGTTGACCGCCTCAGCTCCGCTGTAGAGTCTTTTATGCCGCTAGAAGTACGCGACGCAGAAGAGAGCCACCATGACGACGAGGGGGCAGGAGAGGAGGCGCTGCAGGAGTGGTTTAAAGAGCTCAAGGCGGCATGTTTGCGCGTTGAAGAGGTGTCGAAGAAGCGCAGTGGGGCCTCCGAGCTGGCTGTCACACGGCGCCTGGGGCTACTTCCTAAGCGGAAAGTGTACTGGTTTGCTCTCGACAGGCTAGAAGTCAAGAAAGAGGAAGCGCAGTCGCACGGGAACAGTCGTGCCACCAGCACTGAGGCGAATGTGTCCCCCCTTGTAGCAGAGGGAGGAGAGGGCAGTGGTGTCTCCTCCTTCTTCACTGACAAGCTCAGTGCAGCCACTATGACGGGGGCACGCGTGAGGCTCACACCGGTGGTAACCGACCAAAGCCTGCACGTGAGCTCGGAGGAGCAGTGGACAGAGATAGTATCTCTGAAGTCTGCAGCAGCAGGGGCAGTTGGGGAGTTGGAGTGTGACTTTCCCAAGGACACCAAGCTTGAGCTCGGCCACACAGCGAGTCTCGACACGGGATCATCAGTAGACGGTGTGACCTCCTTTCTTTTAACCGTGAAGGTGGCCACCGTCTATGGGCGAGACAACGCCGAGCTAGGAAGAGCTTACGTGCCTATCTCCGCGCTGCAAGCTGGTGGGACTGAGATATCCGTAAAGCTACACAAGAAAGGAAAGAGAGAGAGGATTGTTGGCACATTGACCGTGACCGCAGGCTTCTTCGATAGCCAGGAAGAGGAGGAGACAGAAGTGTAAAGCATTGTTGACTTTGAAATCGATTGAAATATGCACTGAACACAAAGCTGGACATGAAACACAAATCCATGTACTCACGATTGCTGCTAGTTACTGCAACTGTTGTTGTTGTTGATGTTGATGTTGATGTTGATGTTGATTGATGTGATATGGTGTTCACATCCTCCCTCCAAAGCTGCCTATGAGTTGTGAGACCTCCAGATGACCCTTTTGAGCCGCCAAGATTAATGCTGTGTTGCCCTCAGTGTCCCTATGATTCACATTGCACTTGTTCTCACACAGAAACTTCACAACGTCCAGGTGGCCGTTCTCAGCAGCCTTGATCAGCGAGTTCTGGCCATTTCGATCCTCCTGATTAATATTGGCGCCATGCTCCAACAACATCTTGACGATGGCCAAATGACCTCCCTGGCTAGCTCCCATCAGAGGACAGTTGCCATTCTCATCAGACTCGTTCACATCCACCTTCTTCTTTTTGGTCGCAGCTGCAGAGCTACTCGCAGCTGCAGAGCTACTCCGCGCCGGAGGCTTGGCAGGCGCCATGCCGTGATTCATCCCTTTAAGCAGCTCAGAGAGCTCCTCCTTCGTCTTGCCCGCTAGTGGATTGTTCTTCGTCGACTGATGAACCTTCGTATTCTTGATCACACAGCTCTTCTTGTGCTCCTTCCACATGCTCTTCTGGCAATCTGCGCTACAGAATGCAACAGCTTGGCACCTACCGCATAGTGATGTTGTCTCCTTCTCGCAGACAAGACATTTCGGCATCACTCACTTATTGATATATCAACGCTGTCAATGACTTCCCTCTCTCGCATCCGGTCAGTACCGGGAAAAACTCCGGACACGGGGGACACGGGAAAAACTCCGGACACTTCGGACTGTGACTTTTCGAATTGAAATCGATTTATTGCGGTAACTGCATCTTGATATTTAACAATGAGGAAACCTGGC
>MDTE01205058.1_pt1 | contig 11338 bp, 7 predicted proteins | sample 811231 | NCBI WGS metagenome assembly MDTE01 (sample SAMN05326651, study PRJNA326480) | marine metagenome | isolation source: seawater | place: Indian Ocean: Red Sea | collected 2010
CAGCCGCGCGCGCGCGATCCCACGGCGACTCAAACTCGAGCGCGCGTCGCGGCACAGACGTTGTTGTTTGTTGTTGTTGTTGTTCAATGCTGCTAATTCTCGACGCCCAATTTTTTTTTGTGTCGTCGTCGTTCAACGGAAATTTACCCAACCAATTTTTACCAACAACGAAGCCCAAAAAAGGGAGGCACAAGGGCCATGGACAAAAAGTGTTCTCTTTCGCTTTGCGTCGTCATAAAGTCCTCCCTCCAAATCCACCTTTTGTCTTTTTTTTCTCCTTTTTTTTCTTCCGCACACCAAGAACAACAACAACAGTCGTCTCGTGTGTTGTTTCCGACACTTTTTGGACTTTGGTAGCGCGCGACGACGCCCTCTCTTTCTCTCTCTCTCTCTTGGGGTTCCCTTTCTCTCTCGCTCGCGCGCAAAAGGCGCGAAGAACGCACGCGCGCGCGCTCTGAATCGAACACGGCGAGCCGGAGAGTCTCTCGCGCCGGTCGGTGCATCCGAGCTCGCGCGCGCGCGCGGGGAAAAACCGTCACCCGAGTTTTGTGTTCGCGCGAATCCAAAAGAGAGAGTTTGTTGGTTTCCCCGTGTGGCACAAAAGCGTCGGGGAAAAGAAAGGAAGGTTTTCTGTAACCGCTCGCTCTCGTGCGCGCGCGCTTGTGTCGCGCACGGACTATCTATCTATTCATCGATCGATCGATCGATTGGAAAAGAAGAGCAAAAATGATGGACGCGTCTGTGCTCGCGCCGCCTTCTGGAGTCGCGTCGCAGCGAGGAGAAGATAAAGACGGGAGGACGCACGCGACGAACACCAAAAACGCCTCCGACGTCTCCGAAGGCGAGCAGATATTATTGACAAATTCGCCGTCGCCCAAGACAACCGCGAGAAGAGAAAATAACTCCATGTTCCGGGATATTTCGAGGCTCCAATGGGACCGGAGATATCACAAACAATGCACGCAAATGCAGTGCATGAAACATCCGTCGATTATTAAAGGCATGCGGTTGGTGCAAAAACTGGAAAAACATGGAGGGTGCGTGAACACGGTGAGTTGGAACGAAGACGCGTCTTTACTGATTTCCGGGTCAGACGATATGACCGTGGTCGTTTGGAGCACCGGGACGTATTTTCCTGTGAAAGGATCTGTTTTTACCGGTCACACGCACAACGTGTTTGACGCGCAGTTTGTTCCAAACTGTAACTCGACGAAATGCGTGACGACAGCTGCGGATGGCCAGGTGAGAATGATTGATTTAGAGCGCGGGTTCGCGGAGAAGCCACCAAATCATCACACGAATAGATATATGCGGAATATAAATCTAGATTCGTCAGCCGCGCATCAGTTGTGGTCGGGGGATGGTGCTGGTATGGGAATGAAACTCATTTTTCTTCCCGGATCGTCCACGTCTTTTCTTTCCACGCACCAAGATGGGTGCGTGAGACTGTTCGATATACGAGAAGGGACGAGATCGAGACGAGAAGTGGTTATTGATTTGGCATCCGTTGGTGCGGCTTCGGATATAGCGTTTGATCCAACAGCACCACATACATTTGCCGTCGGATGCGACGACCCAATAGTGAGAGTATTTGATATTCGGCACCACGTGGCAAAGCTGACAAGAACTTCGGAAGATTACTATTCTCACGCGGGGTCTCCAGGAACATCGCCGCTTCCATCACCAACCGACAACGTCACCGCCGCCATGAGACGTGGTGGCCTTTATTATGGTGGTTCACCAAGTAGTACAGTTGGGAGTCCTGGAACACCAATGGCAGCGGCTAGCGGAGGAGGAGATTACTCCTCTTCGCCTGGCACTTCGGGGTTTCCGTCGCCCTTTGGATTGCCGTCGTCGCCTCCTTCGCGGTCGTCCGGATTCGTCGAAAGATGTCTACCGACCGTGGCGGAATATTGTCCTGGATTGGCTTTTGGTGCCATGAAAAAGTTTCAAGGCGAAGAAGGGCTGATGAGATCTTCTTTTCGATCTCGTAGATTCGAGGGTATCTCCGGAATAGCATTTAGTAAAACAGGAGAGTTGGCGTGTACATATAAGGGCGAAGACGTGTACGTTTTAGAAACGCGTAAAGTCGTCTCGTCGGTAAAGGTTGATCTTTTCAAGCACGATTCTATGGACGAATTGGAAAAACGATACGAGGGGTGCACGAAAAAGTACGAAGGGCGCAAAAATACGCGCACGTTCCTTAAAGGCGTCGCGTTCATGTACGGTGATGAATACGTCACCACGGGTGGAGACTGTGGGAACATTTTCGTGTGGGACAAACGGACGACGGAACTCGTGTCCAAACTCCCGGGAGACTCACAAGTCGTCAACAACGTGATTCCGCATCCACATTTGCCCGTCGTTGCGGCTTCTGGCATTGATTCGGATATTAAAATTTTCGAGGCATCGAAGGATGGAGAGCACATCAAGGAACCGCCTTGGAAAGGCGAGAGAGACAACGATTTTGACTCCTCGGATGAAGATGACGACGACGACGACGAAGAGGACGAGGAGGATGGCGAAGATTACGTTCAAATTAATACTCCTGGTGGCTCTATCATTCAGATTCCTGGTCGGTCGTTGATAGAACTACTCAGACGGCGTCAAGAAGGTCGGAACGGAGGTCGGGATCCCTTGCCGGAGGAGGCTGCGGCGCTAAACGAGGAGGATAGCAACGAGGACGACGACAGCGATAACGACGAACTATCCTCATCATTAGATGGTGATGATAGTGACGAGGACGACGACGAGGACGACAACGACGAGGAACGTTCAGAGCACGAGGATGGTGGAGGTGGTCATCAAGAAGATGAACTCAACGGGGACAACGAAGAAATCGAGGAAGAGGATGAACAAATGGAAGATGCAGAAGAGTCTTTCGAAGAAAATGCTGTATAATAATAGCAAAACGGTACCTGGCTACCAGTGGTACCAATTCATACAGATTACATAAGGTAACATAAAATAGCAAATTCAAAGATTACATAGCACATTGGCGCCTGAGAAGAGCCGGAGTTCAAGTTGTAAAAAGAGTAAAATTTCATTGTACAAAATTTCTCAGCTCCGTATTACAATTATTATTAAAATTGGGTATACCACCCGGTATCATCTACATTAAACTATATTCAATCGCATGCAAAAGCAATCTCCTCGCCGTCGCTTCTTCTGGCGCAGGAGCAGGGCTCGATTTTTTCTTATCTGCGCCAGTCGCCTTGACGATAATTACTGCAACTACTCCTACCGCAACTAAAAGCATCAGCGTAATGACGCACTTATCCGTGGCTAACCCTTTCGTAATATCTCGAACCAAATTCATCGATTTCCTCACTGAAAACTGAAGTTCGTCTAACTCGTCCGTGATTTCGTCGAGTTTTTGTGTTTGCTCCTTCAGCTTCCCAGCGGTCACCGTGCCCATTTCGATAGTTTCGTGTACAATCTTCTTCGACCTCGAGACCGATTTATCCGTCTGATTCATCATTCCTCTCCCATGTTGAACCAGCTGTTGCGAATCCATCTCGCGCAAGTCATCGCTCTCTTTAATCTCGTGCACCTTTTGAAACGTTGGCATAACCCCGGCGAGTCGAGACACTTGTGCCGCCGATGAACTTGACACTCTCGTCATTTCCGCGATAGCCGCTTGCTTCTCTGCAATTGCATTCTGAGCGGATTTTTTCATCGTGACGAACCTATTCAACTCAGAAACCATTCGTTTCTTTGTCGATTGAATCGTATCCGTTGTAACTGAACTATCTCCTTCTGCCATTTCCTCTTTCGCTTTTCTCTCGTATTCTTTAATTAATTTCTTCCCATCCGCCATTGTATTCGTCAACTGTTTCAAATGCGCTTGAGCTCGAGTCGGTTCGCCTCTCAAAAGCGCAGTTTGATTGAAGCCGTTTTCTAAATGGGTAAACATTTCTTTCAATTTCTGCTCGATCGTCGAGGACGACGACGGCGACGATTGTTCCGCGACGCCAGGAGTCGTCATCGCGAACGCGTCTCCCCTTGACGACGCTTACTATAGAGCTTTGCGTATTGCCGCCCGTTACACCAAAATGGAAGAGAGAACGAGAGAACTTTCAAAATGTCCCCCCGTCGTCGTCCAGGAAAGAAAAGAAAGGGGGGCGCCGGTCGCCGCGTGGGGTACCACAACTCGCTTCTTCTTCCCTTTCCTCTTCTTCTCCGTCGTCTTCGCGCGTCCGCTTCGCCTTTAATTCGCACGTGCGCCAAAGCGTATTTTTAATGAAGGAAAGTCTGGACTCTTTTTTACAGAAAGAAGACAGGCACCCCCAAAACGTGAGATTTTGAAACGGAGAGGTCGCAAACAGCGACGCGCGGAGGAACGGAGCGAAGGTTCCGCGACGACGACGACGACAACAACAACGACTGGGGCACGTGCAGAGTGCTCGCGAATACCGCGAAGAATGTGCGGTCGTGTTCACTCTCTGCTGAATGTAAATGTCAAGACATAAATAAAACAAGGAGAAAATGAAGAAGTACAATACTAACAATAATGAGTTGTACGCATGTTCGTTACTCCCGTGCGTGCTGATGCTTATAGGCGCCGGCGAAGACGGGATATTCACCACCGTACTCGTCGGCTGCGCGGTGTCGTATATTTTAGACTTGATGCGGTATCCAGAGATGACTTTGGTCGCGATTTGGCTCACGTTGTTTTCGATATACTTAGCGATGTTGATTGAATCCGATCTCTTCTTCGCCCCGTTACGTCCAACGATTATTTCATTGTTTTTACTGACCACGAATGGAATCATGCTGTTTTTGTGCGGTTTGTGGGCGAGTTTACAATTTAAATGGGTGGAAATGGAACATCCAAATGTCTGGAGATGGATGGAACGCGTTCTCGTGGCGTCGATTTTACCGGTGTGCGGCGCGTTGATAGGGTGGACGTTAATGGCATCTGTGGGTGCCGTTTTAGCACCATTTTATTTACAGATTGTTTTGTTAATACTGTTTCATGTCCTGTATAATGAGGATGGTAGAAATTTGACATCTTCGTCGCGGGGACGACAAAGAGCCTCATCTAATTTAAAAGTGGCGCCAGGCCGAGTGCTAACGAGTCGTGAAAAGTACGTTCACAAATTATGCGTGTGTTTTTGTTCAGCATTTGTGTACGTTGGAACACATTGGCCAACACTAACAGAATCATCTTCTTTATTGTGGATTCACGCGTTGCACGTGATCATTTTATGCTCTCTCGGTGCGACAGTTCTATTTGAGACGAAAATGATTCTCCTCGTTACCATGGTCGCCATCGCGTTGCGGGTCGTCGACACGACTGAATATTCTGTATTATTACTAATCGGCAGTGCAGTCATCCTCGGCATCGCATCGCTCATCGATATATCGAGATTGAACATTGGGATTTACGCGCTGTTTATGTGTTTAGCTATCGCAACGATTGGATACTTTTTGAAAAGGAACTATTGGTTCATCGAAGGCATGGAAAATGTGTGTTTCGGCATTTTGTTGATTACTTCGATCACGTTTGCCGTTCCTGGTTTATATCTGATGGAATTTTCCAGAGAAATTCTGTTTGGCATGCTTTTCGTGCAAGCTGCCGTGATGGCTCAAGTGGAAACGATGTTATACAACGAGATTCAAGAAAACGGGAGTACGTTTTACCCGCCGTATTTAATCGCACTCACAACGTTCTGTGGCGTTCAACTTTCGACGAAAATGCTCAATCTTTCAAAGACAAAGTTTCCAGATATGCTTATTCATACGGTGTATATTTCTAAGCTTTCTATATTCTTGGATCTCGATTGGGTAAAAGTTTTCGTCTTGATGTGTGCCAGCGCGTCTAAGTATACGATACTCATCGTTCTCGCACTGTTATACGCGAGATTCGAGCTGTTTGACGTTTTATTTCTCTTCACAGGTCATCGCCCGACGGATGCTGGATTATTTGGTTCTTTACTGTGCGCGACGAGCGCACTCGGCGGGTTTCAATCCTCGCGAAAGGCGCGTTTGATTTGCATAATAGCCGGTCTCCTCCTCGTTATTATAAAACCGCCCTTGCCATGGCAAGGTGAAGTTGGATTTTGGTACGACCAAGACCACGTTCCGGACAGAGAACCAGATAGCGATAGCATGTATTCACTAGGGGGCAGAGACGACGATGACGAAACGTATGGGAGTTGGTTTCTTATTCTTTCCATTGTTTTCGGTTTGTTTGGCGTCGGAACTATGAGTGGCTTGTGTTTTGGTTTGTTCGTGATGAAGGAGAGCGTCATAGTGTGCGCGTTGTGCGGTGCATTCGTTCAATACAAAAGTCCGAATGTGTTTTATGCCATGGTTTTGGCAATAATGTTAACCATCATAAGTGTGACGGGTGGCAACGAAGATGTGTACAATTTCCTCTCCGTCGTTGCGGTGTGTTTCTTACACTGCGCTTTGAGCGTGAAGTATACTTCCTATGCTGTCATGAGAGCACGACAAACGATGACGAGAAACCGCGATGACAACAAAGTATACAATCCGTTTGTTCGCAAGAGACAAAGCGCAAATGAGAAAAACTTTAGCTTTGGCAACAGTGGCAGGAATGCTTCATCGTCATCTAGCATCAGTGATCATGACATGGCGTTGAATCGCGTGGGAAACACCGCCACATTTTTGGCGTACTTCGCAACACTGGTCGTGTTTTGGGATTTTGAGGACTCGAGTTTCCTCACAATCCCGTTTGTTTCTACGATTCTTTTCTTATCACAGACCGAGAAGGCGGCGTTTCTCGCGTACACCGCAGCTGTATGCGGATACCTTGGCCAAGTACTTCTGTGCAACAGTAACGAAATCATTAATTCTGCTGTGTTTGCAGGGTTTTCTGTTCCAAGTGTGTTCATTTTCGCGCGCTTCCTCTTTTCATCCTTCGAGAGACAATACAAGAACAGCACGTTAGCACTTTCAGCTCCTTTAAATATCGTTCCTATCGTTATGGGATTTGGAGTGAAGTCAAAAGCGGTGGTATCGTTAGGAATTGTTGGCATAGCATCTGGTTCAATGCAGTATGTAGTCCAAAGTAGAATACAAAGAAGAGGTAGTCAATATTTATAGATAGCAAATAGCGTGTAAAAAAATGTGTTTAGAGAATACCTACCAAGGCACACCCCTCCACATTATTTCTACGCCACAAAATCTTCTACTCAAAATACATCGACGCGCGCGTTTTGCCGAGGGCAAGAAGAAGGAACAACAGCAACAACAACAGCAAAATGGGTATTCTCGAACGCATCGCGGATATCGAAAAAGAAATGTCCCGCACGCAAAAGAACAAAGCGACGGAATCACATCTTGGAACTTTGAAAGCGAAATTAGCGAAATTGAAACGAGAACTTTTAGAGCCCGCGAAAGGAGGAGGAAATTCCGAAGAGAGAGGATTTGAGGTGAACAGATACGGTCACGGAAGAGTGGCATTGATTGGTTTCCCATCTGTTGGGAAGTCTACTTTGTTGTCGGAGTTAACCAGCACCGAAAGTGAAGCGGCGAGCTATGAATTCACGACGTTAACGTGTATTCCAGGAGTGATTAACTATAACGACGCGAAGATACAACTATTGGATTTACCAGGGATTATCGAAGGTGCCAGCGAAGGGAAAGGGAGAGGGAGACAAGTCATCGCTGTCGCGAAGAGTTCGGATTTAATTTTGATGGTTTTAGACGCGATGAAATCGGAAGCTGCGAATACCACCTATGCGCACAAACAGATATTAACGAGAGAGTTGGAAGCGGTCGGGTTGCGATTAAATCAAACGCCCCCGAGAATATACGTGAAGAAGAAGAAATCTGGAGGAGTTCAAGTTTCGGATACAGTCCCTGGAGGGTTGACTAAAATTGATCGAAAAGCAATCATGAATGTTCTGCACGAGTACAAGCTAAACCATTGCGAAGTGATTTTTAGAGAAGACTGCACGGTCGATCAGTTCATAGACGTATTAGAAGGGAATAGGAAGTACATTAAATGTTTGTACGTGTATAATAAAGTAGACGCGTTGACGATTGAGGAGGTTGATAGATTGAGTCGAAGGCCGGATTCGATATGTATTTCGTGCACAAAACAGCTCGGTTACGATCGCTTGTTAGAATCCGTATGGAACGCCATGGGTTTAGTTCGCGTGTACACAAAGAAGATGGGCGAGAAGCCAGATTTTGTGGAACCGGTGGTTTTATCTGAAGCGAGAGGTGGGATTACACTGAACCAATTTGCCGAACAGTTACACGCGGAGTTGCCGAAACAGTTGAAGTATGCGCTCGTGTGGGGCTATTCCACGAAACACATGGGTCAACGGTGTGGTTTAAAACATAAGCTTATGGATGAAGACGTTGTGCAAGTAGTCAAAGGTACCGCGCACCTAGACGAAGGTATAGGGAGGTTTTCACAAACGAAAAAAGACGAGCCGGCAAGAATCGCAGACAGGGTGAAGAAAAAGAAGTTAGTTTCATAATGGAATTACAGAACAGCGTGCGAGCGTACAGTTGGGATTATACATTTTACTAATCTGAAAGCTAAACGATCTAAATCTATACATCTATTGCTTTTCTCTCGGAAGCAGTTTGAACAAGACGCGCATATCGCACGGTTCATTTTTTCGATAGAATCGAGGTTTCCCACCTTTCACTCGTTGGTCAGAGCCAATCAATTCGCACATTATAAAATCATCCGTCTCGAGTAAAAACTCGTACAAAGCCTTGATTTCGTGATTCTCAAATTCGGGATAGTTAATGAGCTCATCAAACACGAGATAAAGAGGAAACTTATTGCTACGAAAATGTACACTCTCTCGCAAAAATCTTCCGAGCTCGTTCAACACAATTTTTGCGGACGAATACAAGTCGGAGTCGATGTGAATCAAACTAAGAACAGAACCGGTCGCGGACAGCTCCTGAAAAAATTGAGGCACCGTATCTTCGAACCATCCTTTGACTATCACGGCTCCTGGCACGGAAATCTCTTTCGAACCTAGGTTAAACCATCCTTTTCCTCTGTTATTATACCAATTTTCCGGTAACCCCTCGAACGAATCAAATCCATATATCATTGTTCTGGGATGATAACATTCGAATTCTTCTCCTTCACACCTCTCCTTATTAGGATTTTTAGGTATTGATAAATAATCGACAATCTGTCCTAACGTGCCTCCCGTGTAGCATCCAAATTCCGCGACAACAAACTCTGCTTCTCTTTCTTCTTCTTCTTCTTCTCGTCTTTTTTGTTCTCTCATCGATCTCAATTGTTTTTGTACCAGTTCTAACGCGTGCACTAAGGGTGGTTTCTTTAGATTTCTCGATGGGGAAATGGAAGAGCCATTTTTCTCGTCGTCTTCGCGACGAGGACAATAAAGCTCTTCCAAGACGGTTGAAATGAATACTTTCAAATCATTCTCTTTCTCTTTGGCAAATAGATATGGCGCAGCGATGATTTCTTCTTTTAGTTCTTGAAAAGAGGGCGTCATCTCATCACAGGAGATGTTGTTTATGAGGAACAGTTATAGGATGGACTTTTAGGTATTCACAACAAAAACAAAAACAGAAACAAAAGATTCTTAACTCATCGCACAGAAATTCCACCTGGATGCAGCAGCTCTCTTCTCTTTTTCTTTCGCTTCCCACTCTTTCCTGGCTCTCTTCGTCGGGCGAAAAAGCGTCAACACGCGATGAGGACATATCTCGTCTGGGTAATAAAATCGTAACTTTGTGCCTGTATCTTCTCGTCCGTCTGCGCCAATCACGACGCACTCGAGCCAATCTTTGTTTTCGTTTAGAAATTCGTACAGAGCTTTGATTTCGTGATCTTCGTAGGTTGGGTAATCGATTAATTCGTCGAATGCGACGTATAATGGTACCTCGGAAGACATGAAAAATTTGTTCTCTTTTAACGTCGTGGCCAAACCATCGCCAAGTACGTCTTTCGTGGATCGATACAAGTCGCAATCGATGTGAAGAAGTAAAAGCTCCACGTCTTTAAAGTCGGTCGTTTCAAAAAATTTAGGCACGGTGTCGCTGAATAGCCCTTTGATAATAGAAACGTTTTCTCCAAGAACTTCCTTTGGGATCTCCCCACCTTGGGAGAAGGACCCTTTGCGCCACTCTGGGATCCAGTTCTCTGGAAGCCCTTCGAACGAATCAAACCCGACGATTGTTTTCCCAGTCGGAAATTGCTCCTTGATTTTCTGCAAGGTATGACCAGCGCCGACTCCGAACTCGCAAATCATCTGCTTCGGTATCGGCACGCGCGTTGGTCCAACACCTTCGTCTTCCTTCTGCGAACGCCTTTGAAGCGCTTTCAGGGCAAAAAAAAGGGGAGGTTCGTTCAGGTGTAGAGAGATTAAGCTCGTGTGCACCTCGTCGATGAACGCGTCCAAGGAGGAGAGACCCGTTTTTTTTAACACCGCCTCTTCTTCTTTGCTTCGCGTTGTTTTGCGCGACATGACGAATGGGCTCCGCGTCGATGGTGGCGAGAAAGAAAACAAAACGCGTCGGCGAGTTCGCGTATTTTTTTTTGTCGCACCCCACTTTGCGACAACAGTATTTTTTCCAATAATGAATGAAATAATGTACTCAAAAACTCTCTTTTTCTCCGCTTTTTTTGAGCCAGAGCAGCAGTCTCAAAAAGTGCCCCGCAAGAGACGACTTTGATTTCTAAACCCTGAAAATTGGCCAAAAAAAAGAGAACGAAAGGAGGAGGAAAAAGGACTTTGGACTTGGCAGAGACACGACGACGACCGCACTCCTCAGGGCACAAAAAAAAAAGAAGAAGAATGAGTGCGAAAGGAGGAGGAGGAGGAGAAGGAGGAAACGAGTCCGGTTCGGACGACGACATCGCGTTCGCGGACGACGATTACGACGCGAACGCGCAGGGCGAAGAAGAGACGAACGTGGAGAGTTACGACAGCGACGAGGATGTGGAAGAGGTGCGCTTTTGAGAAATGCGGTTTGAAATGTCTCTTTTGTCTTGCGACGTCGAGATCGGCCTTGGTCGTTTTTTTCGATTTTCTCAACCGCGCGCGCGCGCGCGCGACACCGAACGCGACGGTTGGGAAGGGAGAGCTCGCGTCGCAGATTCTCGCTTTCCACGCGAGCGACGCTTTTGTTTTCGTCTCGCGTGGTGATTTCGATGCGAAAAGCGCGTCGTGCGTTCCATCCTCTCGGATCGGTCTTTTCGTCGTCCTTTTCCAAAGTTTTTTGAACGCTCTCTTCTCTCTTGGATGGCGAACAACACAACAACAAAAACAACAAAAACAACAAAAACAACAACAAACAAAGAGAGAAGAAAAAAATATTTCGCGAGTCAATCGACAACATCTGTTGCGTTCAATCATCC
>MDTE01074480.1_pt1 | contig 11337 bp, 11 predicted proteins | sample 811231 | NCBI WGS metagenome assembly MDTE01 (sample SAMN05326651, study PRJNA326480) | marine metagenome | isolation source: seawater | place: Indian Ocean: Red Sea | collected 2010
CCAAAAACAGGCGAGAAGGATGTGAATTGGCGCCGAGAGAGAGATTTGAACTCCCGAGGGACGGGCCCACGCGATTTCCAGTCGCGCGCACTACCAGGCTATGCGATCTCGGCTCGCAATTTCATCCAACCATCATCACCGTTTAACGCTCACCCCTGTAAAGAGTCCAACACAACAGACTCAAAGGTGAACCTACTCGGCTTGACATGGACGGTGGAGATTCAACGGCACAGGAGCCGTCTCTTGATGCCCTCCCTTTCCGTTTGGAAGAGATCGAAATCAAACCGATGTTCGTTGATTTTCATCCGCTGATTGTCAAGATTCGAAGAGAGCTTATGTTTCAATTGAAGTTGTTGAGAAACGATTGGAATCAACGTTATACAATCGCTTTTTTTGCAGCCGTACTCGCTGTATTATTAGGATCTTTAAACGCAGATATTTTTGACGGCGGTAACGCAAAAATCGCTGGTTTGGACGGTCTGCAAGAAGCAGGAAGTACTGCTTATTTCCAGATGGTCCTATCATTGCTATGTTGGGGATGGTTTCTGTATTCACTCATCCAATTATTTCCAATTATGCGAACGCATACTGTAACTTTGTTGTTGATTTGGTCTGGGTTTGGAATCGCTCATATTTACTTCCATTCGTACAACAAAAATTTCCCCATTTCGTTATCTCTATCTGAGATGATGGGAGGTTTCTTGATAACTCTGGTCTGTGTTTTCTTTTTGTATTTCTTCATCAAAGCCGTGCAAGAAACACGAGATTTGCATGTTGAAACGCATCACATCCATGAGGACGTCCGGGTCATGGAAACCGCAATGCGTGAGCATTCTTTAGTAGCTTGGACTTTCATTTGCTTTGCTTGGGCTTCCTCCGCAATGATGGGTGCATGGGCAGGAGCGAATTACATCGCAGAAAGAACCGGATCTCGCACAGGTTCTTTGCTTCTACACCTTTTCTTTTCTATTCTCTCTATCCCATTGATTATATGGACCATCTGGTATCCACAGAGAATGCTTGGAAATGAAACTCAGGTACGAACAAAGGCAGCAGTAACAGCAGAAGCAGACCTCTTGAGAAAATCTGCAGAAGTGGAAGTTTCCCCTGATAAGGAGGCGTGGTGATGGATCTAAGTTCGCACAGAGAAAACTTCCCTGTATTGTGTGAAGAAAACCCAGTTGCATATCTCGACAACGCTTGTGTAACTCTTCGCCCCCAGTCTGTCATTGACGCAATTTCAGACTATTACACAAAAACTCCTGGTTGCGGAGGTCGATCAGTTCATCGTTATGGAACGGCAGTATCAAAGACAATTTCTCGGTCGCGAAAGACGCTCCAAGGATTCTTCAACGCACCGTCTGTTAACGAAATCGTCTTTACTCGAAATGCCACACACAGCCTAAATCAGGTCGCAAAAGGATTGTCATGGCAGAAAGATGACATCGTGTTGACAACGGATAGAGAACATAATTCCAACCTCGTTCCGTGGTTGCAACTTGAAGAAGAACATGGAGTTGACCACAGAGTAGTGCCCTCAAATCCAGATAACACTTTCGATCTAGAAGCGTTTGAAACGGCATGTGCTGAAGCAGGAGAAAAGCTTCGAATGGTATCCGTGAGTCATGTAGGTAACCTCGATGGAATTGAAACACCAATTCGAGAAATTGCACAAATTACTCGTGATTATGATGCGTTGATTTGTGTTGATGGAGCTCAATCTGCACCGCATATGCCGGTCGATGTCCAAAAATTGGACATCGATTTCTTCGCTTTTTCGATTCATAAAATGCTCGGACCATCTGGCATGGGAGGGTTATGGGGCAAGGAAGAGTTACTCAATTCGATGCGGACCATCCAATCGGGCGGACAGACCGTCACGACCTCACATTACGACGGACTCAAATGGGCAAATTCGCCCTCAAAATTTGAGGGAGGGCTCGGTCATTTTGCAGGGATGATGGCGACTGGTGCTGCAATAGAGTATCTTTCAGAACTTGATATGAATCAGGTCCATGAACATGAAATCAAACTCAACCGAATCATGTCAGATGGTGTAAAGGATTTGAATGGCGTCTCGATTATTGGTCCCGAAGATGCCTCGAAACGTGGAGGGATTTGTTCACTGCTTCTCGATGAAAAACTTCCCGCCCATGACATAGCACTGTTGTTGGATGAAGTTTCTGGCGTCATGGTCCGTTCAGGACAACATTGCGTCCATTCATGGTTTAACAGCCGAGGGTACAATGGGTCGTTGAGAGCATCGGCCTATTTTTACAATACAGAAGAAGATGTGAAACGTTTTGTTGATACCTTCTCTGAGGCAGTTCAAGCATTTCATTGAGGTTTTTCGATGTCAGAGGGGATTGAAACGAACGATGGGGAGACACCCATCTCCCCTCAATTGGAAAAAGATCTTGAAATTGTCCGCCGGATTGTGAGCATCGCAATGGCAGCTTTGTTCATTCTAATTGTTGGATTCACATACAACATCATTGTTGGCGAGGGCCTAACCTTCGTAAAACCAAGCGATGAGTTAATCGAATCCGAAAGTGCGTATCGTAATCTGATCAATGTACCGAGTGAATATTCTGGAATAGGCGTTAACGTCTGCATTGTAGATACAGGTATGCAATTGAATCACCCAGATTTGGAAGGATTCGATGTTTCAGGTTGGGTTGACATCGTTCAAGGAAAATCTAATCCATACGATGACAATGGACACGGCACGAATATGGCTGGGATTTTGGTCGCTGACGGTTGGCTCAATGGTATCGCAAAAGATGTGAATTTGTATGTAGCCAAGGCCCTGCTTGCGAACGGTTCTGGATACGAGGAAGATGTCGTAGCAGCTATCGATTGGTGCGTAAACCAAAACGTCAACGTCATCTCATTATCATTGGGAGGCGGACAGGATTTGTTTCCACTTCTTGGCTCTTCGAGTCGAACCATCGAAGATTCTGTGAACGATGCTACTGCCAGAGGAATTTTCGTCGTTGCTGCTGCTGGAAACGATGGAGGGCAAGATGATGACGGTGATGTTGCATCTCCGGGAAGTGAACGCAGAGTTATCTGTGTTGGAGGCGTTGAGAAAACAGGAAATCATTGGCCAAAATCCTCTACGGGCAACAATGGAGGCAACATTTTCCCGCCAAAATTTCCAAGAGGCGATCCTGATAAAAAACCAGAACTCGTTGCTCCTGCGAAGGATGTTCCTGTGCTAAATACACAAGGGACATGGTCCTCGGCCAGTGGAACAAGTGCAGCAACAGTTTTCGTAACTGGTGCGGTTGCTCTTCTCCTCGAAGCTCAACCTCAACTCGCTAGCAATGGAACATCCGGCGATGTGTCAACAATTGACACTGTTAAAGACTGGTTAATGCAAAGCGTCAAACCAAAAGATGGACAATCAGGACATGACGACGATTACGGCTATGGACTACTCAATATCGAAGCATTATTGGAAAAAGCAGAACAAGAGGCTACCGTTTGAAAAATGCAACGATAGTACCGCCGAATAGTGGAACAAAAGCAATATGATGCGTTAATTGGCTTTTTTGAATCAACTCAATCCACATGTTGAAACCATCAACCTTGGCTTTTCCATCATCGTCGAGTTCATCGTACTCTCCAACTGGTGTTTCTGGCTCTATCGTATACAATACTCCATTATTGGAGAGCAGTTCAAAGGCGTGTACTAAATCGCTTGAAAGGCGTGCAAGAGGTGAATCGATAATGATTGCATCATACTGTTCTGCAAGCCTGCGTTCGTCGGCTCCAACACCTGATGCGGTTGTTAATTTCCAAGCCTTTTCTTCAGCACAAAGAGTAGCAAAATCGTCGACAATAATTTTGGACCACGAAGATGCCTCGTATCTTGTGAGTAGTCGATGAAGAATGACACCAAACTTTGCACCTTGTTCCACGATGTCGTAGCGGTGGATGTTTTGTTGACAAAAAAGATCATACAACCATGCAGACCTGTGTCCAATGCTTCCTCCAACCTCGAGAACTGTCTTGGCTTCTTGACGCCCAATGGCATCACGTAGCCGACGCAAAACCGAGATTGACCATGTCGATAACCCCATGTGCTCAAGTTGTGTAGCAATGTTTGCCGCTATTTCTGGCTCGTCTCGTGATCGTTTAGGATCAGCATTGAGCAAACTAGGAAGGATTTGGTCACGACCTATCTCGCTCATATTCAAGGCTCAGTGACGGTTTGTTTTGAACACTGTGACGAAGCCACATGCGGTGGTTTGAAAGGGGAAGCCCATCGAGCGCAGCCTGAGTAGCATGGATGATGAGTTCTATGAAGACGACGTAGATGATGAAGACGTCATCGAAAATGCCGTTCTTTGTCCAACTTGCGAAGATGTTACTGGGCATGAAATTCTCAAAGAGAAAGAAATTGGACGGGGCAAGGATTACCTCCTACGATGCGACACTTGTTCATCGGTCCATGAAATTCAATTCAGAGCGCCTCCGCTCAAACGGGTTCCTTTCATGTTGACAGATGGTCCTGAATCGTACATGGCTACAATCGATTTGGATTCCGATGAGTGGCTTGAGCTCAACGATGTCTTTGAACATGATGAAATGGCATGGAGAATTACTCGACTCGAATCAGAAAAGGGATCCGTTGAAGAGATTGAAGCAACTCATCTTGTGCGGGCTGTTGCTCTTCGCCAGGATATGCTCCGCGTTAAGATCACAAAAACCCGCGGTGAATTCTCAACACCTGATGTTCTCATTGTCGAAGAAGGTACAACATTCACAGCTGGTACAATCATTGACATCGGCGTCCAGACATGGCGTATCAGAGCAATACATACTGGTGAAGGACGAACACTTCGAGGTACTGTTGATGCATCAAAAATCAAGCGTATGTATTTGCATGAACCGCCACGTCCGGAACGTTTCGAACCTAAGACGCCTCGAGAACGACGGCAAGCATGGAAAGAAGGTCGGCTCGGTTTCAATCCAAACCCAATTCTTCCGAAAGAACAGATCAAAAAACGCGTCAAACCAGCAAACAAGAGGAAGAAAAAGAAGGCTCGAAAATAATCAAGGACGGTTCGTCCAAGGCATCAGAAACGCCTTCGCAATTTGCAAACCAATCGTTGGATTTTCCTGCAGTCTACGGATGCTGTATTCGTACCACTTCTCTCCATAAGGAATGTAAACGCGGGTTCGATGGCCTTGTTTGGTTAATTTTCTTCGCATCGGTCCACGAACTCCAAGCAACATTTGGAACTCGTAACCAGGTCCTTTTCCATTTCTTTGTTCTCCTGCATTCTCACGAGGATCTGTGATTGAAGGACCCATATTGAATTCTTTCAGGACTTCAAGGGAATAATCAACAACTGGAACATCATGAGATGCAATCCCAACATAAGCACCATGCTCCAGCGCCATTCGAATTGCTTCATTCGTTTTCTCGCGTATATCTTGGCGTGACACATATGCAATATCCTCAGGCTCAAGGTATATGCCTTTGCAGATGCGATAATCAGCATTCGGGCCAAGATGCGAGGCCACATCTTGGATGTCTTCTGGAGTTCTGTGCAATCGACCTTGGAGAACGGTCCCCACATTTGTCAAACCTTTTTCATGCAAATCGATCACAACCTGTATTGTTTCAGATGTTACCCGATGATCCTCCATATCGAGGCGTACAAACATATCGTGGACCGCTGCTTGTCCGACCAATGATTCAATATTCTCCATACCTTTTTCCTTGTCGATGAGCAATCCAAATGCTGTTGGTTTAATTGAAAGATTTGCATCAAACTTGTTCTCAACAATTGCATTCATAACTCGAACGTATTCATCGAGGAAGAATTGTGCTTCATCTAGGGATGAAATCTCTTCACCGAGAACGTCGATTGTAAAACATGCTCCTTCCGACTCCAAGCGCTTCATGACTCTCACTGCGTCTTGAAGTGTTGAGCCAGCAACATACCGTCGCGACACCCATCGAACAAACCATCGAGGCATACGAATTGTCATCGCAACAATGAGTCTTGACAACATAACCTAACCCCCATTCTTACCGGCCTACTTGACAATCTTTGACCATTTCCAAGAACGCACTAGAACGAACGACTTCAATACCAAGAGATTCAAGGTGATTGTAGATTAATTGCCTCTGCCATCCTTTGAAGGATTTCTTTTCGACATTGCAGACCAATCGGCCACCAGGATAGGCTTGTTTTGTTGATGATAACGCTGCATTAATCGATTGTTTCCAGAGTTCGCCCGGCTCGTCCTGCGTACCAAAAGGAAGTGAGTGATTCGCTAGCATATGACCGAGCCAGACATTTGGTTCGAGGGCTAATGTATTGGCTTTCGGGGAATAATGCCCCCCACCAAGTGTGATGAGAACGGGTTCATTTTCATGCTCATTCGTCCACGAATGTGATTTGTTGCCAAGGCTAAGGCCAAGGCCATCTGATATGACTTCAGCGAGAAGTTTTGCAGCCTCTTCGTTTGGCCAATATGGCTCGGTCGAACCAACCTCGATGAACAAGGCAGGCACATTCAAAATAGGGCCATGATGCGTAACTTCAAGAGATAATGTGAATTCTGGGATCGCATGATGCTCCCACTTTTGGTGAAGCAATCTCCACCAAGGGGCTATTCGAGGATTTGGAGGAGGGGCAAATCCAGATTTTCCACCAAATGGTGGTTCTTCATCGAGGGCGAGATGTGGGACTCCAATGGGGTGTAATGTAAGACATGGCCGTCCACTTGCGGCAGCATGTCGAGATGGAAAAATTACCTCTGTCACTGTTTCAGACGTCGCTTTATACCAACGCAAATCGAGATGATCTTCCCATAAAATACGGCTTGGTAGGAACCACATTCGTACATTTTCATAAGCATAAGCTGAGTAAGATTCTACATCATTGCCTTTCGACCATGGATGAAGTGCAAGAAGATGCTTTGCTTGGTTTGATGAAGCAATATCATCGTTGTTCACTGCAATGAGAACAACATCGGCCATATTAACTCCAAGTCGAACCACTTCTTCAAAGCGAGTATTGACAAAGAACCAATGCATCGTCTGAACATGGCCGAAAACGAACATACTGTTCATTTACCTTTTCGGGCTACGAAGATTCTCAAAACTCCTCATGTTGAGGGAGTGTTTGCAATTGCCGTAGGTATCGATGGTGAATTGTGTCGCCTCGGTGAAGATTGGAAGCCATTGGAAGAATATGCCCGGCCCTTTCCTATGTCGTTTCAGCAAGCTATCATAGTGGATGATTGTTTGATAGCAACATGGATCGACCGTGAATTATTGCTTGCAAGGATGGGTTGTTTATCCCTCGATGGACCGTTCAAAGAAGGCGTAGAAAGAGGTGATCTACGAACTGCTCGAGGTCTTGAGGATGCAATTTTACCAGAAGGAGCGATTTGGGCACACGTTCTCGATGCCGAACCTCTTGCTATGACGACAATGGATGATGGATTTGTATTCGTACTATGGAATAGAGGGATCTATGCATTTGATAAAACGGGGGTAGAGAAATGGAGAGCATCGTCTCCTGAATGGCCAGAACTTGCCCATTTACCTATGAGTCAAGAAACTGTGACACTACATGAAACTCAGAAAACGATTGAAGTTTGGTCTCGAGCAGGTGGATGTCTGAGACTTTCAAAAGAGGATGGTTCAATTATTGGTCGTGCTCATTTCGAGCTTGAGGGAGCTCTATCCGATGTTTATGGGACCGAAGATGAACGACTATTGGTACTCAGCAATGGACGTTGTTATCAATACAATATCGGAACATGTATTGCAGATATTACAGCCAAAGGCCCAATTCAGCATGCATTGTACATGGAAGATTCCAAATGGGTTCTTTCAGGATGGCGTGAAGAATTACTGCTTGAAAATCAAGCAGTACGTTGTAAAAATCATGATGAGGTTGTTGTTCAACATCTCATCAAAGAGAATCAACTGTGGATGTTATCAAACGATGGGATTCTAAATCACTCGATTTTAACGGAATAACCACATCGACCGCAGGTCTTGCGGTCAGCATGGATTCCTAGAAATACTCCAGGCCCACAATTCGGGCAGTGTTCTGCTTTACGTTCAAGCGTACCATCATCAGCGATTGCGTACTTTGACCATTTTGCTTTTGGATTTGGATCTCCCATCATTCACCACCATCCTCTGATTCTTCAGCTGCCTCTTCGGTTGCTTCCTCACTAGCATTTCCACTGCGGAATCCCTTGTGACGTTCATGAATATATTCTGGTTCCACTTTCATCGCTTCTGCAGATTCATAGATGAGCGCTTGACCTGTAGTTAGCGCTTGACCGTATCGCGTTTTGCAATTTTTAACCACGATAAAATCAGGGTTCGAGCCTGGTTCAAGAGTTTTGACAAGATCCATAACTTCTTTTTTCGAAGGAGTTTTTGATTTCTTATGATTCCACTTAAAGTCAATCTCAACTCGGTTGAGAAGTTTGTTTTCAGTTCGGCTTACAATTTCCATATCTTTGTCCTCCTTAGCGGATGTTTACTTTTAGTGCATAACGACCTGGTTGGTCGATGTTCAATCGCTCAGCGATTTCCGAGCGAGATGGGTGGATGATGATAACATACCCTTGCCAGTCTGTTGTAGTTTGAGCTGACGGGTGTCGAGGGCATTGGTCGACTCCATCCTGTAGAATGAGGCCGCAGTCTCCACAAGCGAATGGGTTTTTTGCCATGGTTACTCACCCGCTTCGTTAATCCACTCAAGAGATCCGAGACCTGGTTGTTTGCATGTGAGACCAATTTTTGAACGGCGCGGATCGGTCGTATCAGGTGACAAGGAAACAATTCTTGCCCGAACTGCTGTTCCTATACCTAAGCGCTTGTCGTCATTGCGACCAGCGATTGTACCTGCGCCGACGTTAACTTCGACTTGGTCATCAAGAATCTGAGACTTGTGAAGAAGAGCTTCCATTGGTCCAATCCGGACGAATGCGCCGAATTCGTTGACCTCAGATATCGCACCTTCAACAACTTCGTAATCGTCCATACAGAAGAGAAGAGCCTCAAAACGGACCCGTTGATAGATCGCACCATCTCCATGGATGATTCGTCCTCGACCGAGTGGCGTGTGGTTGCTTGTGACGAGAATAAATCGGTTCTGTTCGTCAAACCGACCTTCGAAGGCAGTCATAGCCAAACGATCGATGTGCTGATCAAGGGATTGACCCTTTTTCATGTACTCTGCTGGGATTCGAATAGTATCCTCTTTTGTAACAATTTTGTACATTGTGTTCCTCTCCTCGGCTCCTCTCGCCGATGTGTAAAGGAGGAAGAGGCGGAACCTTTCCGTCCTTCACCGGCATTCGCCTCGGGAGAGAAGTTGACCGAAGTCATTTCGCCCACTGCCGACCCCTATATGAAGCCCACGCATTGAATCAAGGCACTGCGCAGTAGAGAATTCATATTCGGAGAAGGAAAAATCCTAGTTAAATCAATGCGTAGCGATGCCTGAAGAGCAAAACAATAACAACCCCTCATGTTCCAATACTTTCAATGAGTAGCGCAAGCCATACGATTCCAGAGCACAAACGCTCTGCAATAGGCATTGTAGTTCTTATGTTGATGGTCTCACTAAGCCACATTCAATCCTCTGAACTGGAGGAAATCACAGTCATCCTTCCAACGCCAAACACAACGTGGAATGATCTCGAACAGCCTTGGGGTCAATATGGTGGGAGTGCTACAAGAAACGGGACGATGCCGCAGCATGATTCAGAAATCGGTCCAATCTTGAGCATTGATGATCCGATTATTAATTGGGTTGCGCTTGAAGATGATGTTGGTTCCGATGCGTATGGCTCCATTATTGGTAATTTCTCCGGAAGTGTAACCGTTAGCCCAGGAGCAGTTGAAAGATGTTCTCCATCGAGCTTGTTCGCCGTGATACTGCATGAAAGCACGTCAACATCCTCAACGAAACTATCCCTGATCGCTGGTGATGATGCCCAAGTTGCGTGGCAGGTTGATTTAGGGGCAACTCGAGCTGCTCGCTCGACTCCAGTCCTTGTAGATGCTGATCTCGATGGCAAAATCGAGGTTGTGGTTGTTTATGACACAGATAACTCACTTCAGGTCGATGTATGGTCTCCAGAGTTATCTTGTGATGAATCAGGATGGCAAAGCAGCGGTCATTCTAATGAATTGATGTGGTCATGGACAAATACCGATTATCGTATAGGCATCACAAGCCCACATTTCCAGACTCGACAAAGTAATCATTTGTCGGTTACTCAACCGTTACTTGCAGACCTTGAATTGGACGGACAACCTGAGTTAGTCCTCACAGTAGTTGACACAACAACTGATGACCCCCACATTCTGAGTTTACCACTTGGCTCAAGCACACCTACCGAAAATTGGGACGTCACACTTGATCGGGGAACACATCCAAGTGATCCATCGTGGGCGCAATTGGATGGTCAAAATTCAGTGGTTTTAGCAACAACAATCGATGAAAACTCTGGAAACATGTGGGTGTGGCGAATTGATGGAAATACCGGCTCAAATGATTGGGGCAGGGTTCCGCTTTCAGGGACTGATACCGATTCTGATGCTCCCAGATTAAGATTACCAAGTCCAATCGTTGTCCAACTTGACAGCGATGCTGCTCCAGAAATGATTCTCACAATTCCAACCGATGGAAATGGACGAACAGTCGGTTTAGGGGCACGATTTGTTGGAATGGAATTAACTTCAACGCAAGAAATCTTCTCATTCCGTTCGCGAAATGGCTTTGCTGATGCACCACCGCTTCCATTGGATCTCGACAACGATGGCATTCACGATAGACTCTGTTGGGTTACTTGGTATTCTGCATCATCGGTTACATTTGACCGTGAGGGTATGGTAGGGTGCCATGACCTAACAAACGACCCCCCTACAGAAGAATGGGCCAAGATTATGAACAGAGGTGGTTCAGGTAATGATAACGACGAAATTGCAGTTTCACCTCCAGCATGGATGAATATAGACGGTGAAGGAGACCCTGAGATTGTCGTTGCATTCGGGAGACGGATTTTTGTCTTCGAAGGAGATACCGGATACGATAACGAAGTTTCAGAAGGTTGGGATGAACCTCTTTCAATGCCCCATCGAGTTTGGTCCGCACCTGCATTCGCTGACCTTGATGGAGACGGATATCTCGACATGCTTTATGGAGACACACTTGTCTCTCAACGTATGCTAGATTTAGCACCTCTTCCAGACGGGAATGGAATCTCCTTCAATCCTGTATCCCCCGATCCTGGACAAACTCTGACCATCACAGGTCAATTTGCAAATATAGG
>MDTE01041971.1_pt1 | contig 11336 bp, 12 predicted proteins | sample 811231 | NCBI WGS metagenome assembly MDTE01 (sample SAMN05326651, study PRJNA326480) | marine metagenome | isolation source: seawater | place: Indian Ocean: Red Sea | collected 2010
AAATAACTTCATCGCACCTGATGCTCCCTTAATGCCGAAGCTCGCAGATATAGCAATGTATAATAAGTGTTGATAATAAACTGGTGTTTCTTGTAGTGCAATAAATCCTTGTTTAACATATTCTGTCATACCAGGAATAAAACTTAACACCGCTGGAGTAAGTAACACAAATAAAGCCACCTCATCCTTGATGCTGCCTTTCATTTGATCAACAGCAGATGTTTCCCAAGCAACTTTCCCGTCTATTTGATCTTGTTTGTGTTTAGCCGCTGCTTTTATTTCTGTAAGTTTTAACTCTGTTTTTGCCTTTTTATTTTGAATGAAACCCTTGACCGAAGTTCCAACTATATCGGTCAGGGGTCCTAGTAACAAATTAAACATTAGAATTGACCGTAAGCTATAACTGCTAAAATAATAATAACAGCTAAAGTAAGAATCTTACCTCGCTTTGTAAGTCCATTCCAAAAATATTTTATTTTTTCCATTTACTCCTCCTCTCGGATTATATCCGCAAGCTCTTCGCAGCGATGCGGAGTTTGTTTATGCCATCTTGAATTTAAAAGTTCTGAGGCACATAATTCCCATTCTTTATTTCTAGCGGCAGCTAAAGCATTTTTAAATTTAGAAGTTCCACTTTCACCAAGTTGGAACACCATCGAAATAAATACACCAAATTTTTTATCAGGCAGATCCATTCCCTCGCAAATACGAGCAGCACCTTCAACCGCTTTATCAAAGTCTTTATCAAATAATTTATAAACAAAATCATCAGAATATTCTTTGTTTGGATCTATGTTATCTTCTTTTGTAACAAGATGACCTATTCCAAAAGTCAACTTTCCAAGCGAGTCGGCATAGCATTTATTTACTTTACCTTCATGCCTAGCAACCATTGCTTTTATTTCACTTAAACTTGCAGCTTCCATCTTTAAAGACATATAAAATTTTTACTCCTAATTGTTTTTGATATTTAGTTTGTTGTCTATTAATCATTGTTCCTGGTTTCCATGTTTTACGAATAGATGCTGTTTTAACATCTATCTTTAAAACTTTTCCCGTAGAACGATGAACCGCAACCAAATCTATTGGATCATTATCTTGTGTTTTCCAATAGATTGTATAATTATTTTTAGTTAGCCAGGCAGATGCAATAAATTCTGACTCCAATCCTTTACGGATTTTATGTAAAGACAAGTTAATTAATAATTTTTAGCCAGGTATAAATCGCACCTAATACACCACCAACTATTAATAACACCCTTAGTCCTCCTAAACCTTTATTTGATATACTGTTGAGATCGCGTATTTGTTTTTGCATAATACTAACATCCTCTCTAATGTATTTAACATCAGTTTTAAGCTCGGCAATTTCTTTTTCCCAATCAGACATCTGTACCTTTCACTATAAAAAATATTTTAGGGTATTCTTTTAATAAATAATTTACTGTTTTTTTAATCTTTTTTGTATAATTTTTATCTAAAGCAAAAGTATTTAAACTATTAATAATTTCATCAAGATTAACTTCTTGTGTTACTGTTTCTTTATTTCTAACTTTTCTATATTCTGTAAATTGTGTGCCAGTATTAAGTAAGGTAATATAATCAGCAACACTTTCACATTTTCTATTATATTTTCTTAATATAATATCGCTATCAAGAGCTTTAATATGTGGTTTTGTTTTATCAGTTTCTATCATTCCATAGAAATTATTACCTAACCTGGCAAATCTTGATTCTCCCCAACTAGACTCCAATGCTGCTTGAGCCACAGAAATAACAACGATTGCTCTAAATTGTGGTGGTATAGCAGTATTAAAATGAACAGTACATTCTGTTATTCCTCGAACAAACTCATCTTTGTTTGAGTATTTAAAATCAAAATTATAATTAAAAAAACTACATAATAATAATGTAGCACAGATAGACTTAATCATTACATTTTAGATAATGGATTATCTAAAGCCTTTTTAATTTGTTTATCTGTCTTTTCTTCTAATGCTTTCATGTCGTCTTTTATTTCAGAAATAGCATTTTTTAAATCTTTTGCATTTTCTCTACTATCTTCCTTAACTCGTTGTTCAACATCTTCTACGATTGTTTCAATTCTGCGAACATCTGCTTTAAGATCATTTTTTAATTCTTTTGCTACATCTGCAACTAATTGTACTTCTTCTAAAATCATTGTCATTTCAGATTGTAACATGGTTACTTCTTGTTGAACTAGATCTACTCTTTTATCAAAACCAGATAAATCTGGAGCAGTATAATTTTGTATTTGATCTTTCATATCCAGGTAGTCTTTATAAAATTCAAAACCACCCCACAATGCTCCACCAGCAGTTGTTAAAGCTGTAAGAATAGCAAATATTTTTCCACCTTTAAATTTAACACCACCTACATCAATTTCTGCCATAATTATTCCAAATCCATCTGCCATTGATCATATATTTTTTTCATTTAAAAATTTCTATCTATCCATTTGTTGATAGAGTGGTTTATATAAATTAAATAAAATAATATTATTAATAAATTTATAGTTCCATAATCCATAGCTAATTTGACTTCCATTGGCTGTCTATTATGTCATTCATCAATCCATCACTTCCTACAAATAAATAATAACTTGCTATATTGTTATCGCTAATGACACTATCTGGTAGTGTAGCATCAGTAAAAAATCCTACTCTGTCGTTAATTTGTTTTTGTGATTCAAAAAAACTTTTAGTATTACCTAATACTTGCATTACAATTAATGTTTTCATTTGATTAGCAGAGTCATATCGCTGCTTATCATCAATCTTCTTCATTATTTTTTTAACTGCTTTTTGTTTAGAACTTTCTTTCTTAACTTCTTTAGTTTCTGGTTTAGGTTCTTCTTTTTGTTCTTCTTTAACCTCTACTACTTCTTCAGTTTTTTCTTCAACTTCTGGTTTTATTTCCTCAGTAGGTTCTTCTACTTCTTCAGTGGGTTCTTCTATTTCTATTTCTGCTTCAATCTCTGCTTCCATTTCTATTTCAGCAATTTCTATTTCTGCTATTTCAATTTCTTCTATTTCAATTTCAACAGTTTCGTATGTTGGTTCTTCTATTTCTATTGGTTCTAAAATAAAACCTTCATTAGTATCTATTGCATCATTTGACTCAAATACATCTTCAACAACATTAATAATTTCTTCTGGTGTATCTATGTTTAAAGCAATAAACATTTCAACTGATGTTATCGATTGGGTAACAATGGTATTGATAACATTATAAAGCAATTGTACTTGGACATCATCAAACAAGGGTCCAATGGCAAGATTAATATCTCTACCTCCTACTTCAATAATAACAGTAGTGATTGAACCAGAAAAATCAAATCCACTTTCATACGATTGATAGCCAGAATTTGTACCACTTGCTGAAAGAATATCTGTGCCACTAAAAACATTAGTGTTACCATCCTTGCCAGTAATGTGCATATAGATAGAGTCTTGACTATCTTGCTTATCTACTTTGATAGAATAATTTGTTCGACCACCATGCGTAATATTAAGATCAGAAATATCTACTGTATTAATAAATGTTGTACCCATTCCAGGTACACCCATTGTAGATGTTGAATTACCTGATCCAGTAATTTGCGCACATTTATCAGTTCCTAAATTGTAGCAACCACTACCAGAAGGCATTGTTGCTGGTCCTTGTCCACCCCAATCAATATCCATGTCACCTTCATATTTTGAAGTAACATAATCATTATCACCGTCTAAAATATCAAGAGAGTTTTCGTTTGTAACTGTGGTAGTTGTCGTAGTTGTTTCTGTAGTGGTCGTTATTGTAATGCCATCAGCTTCATGTTCAATAGTTTCCGTTACAACTTCATCTATTATTTCTTCAACAGTTGGCGAACATAAACCGATTGTATCAGTAGAACAATCTACTGCCTTACTAGAAAAGGATAGGGAAACCGATCCAAATAGCCATAGCAGCCATAACAAATTTTGCAAATTCTTCATCACTCTTTGTTTGTTCTTTCGGTTCAATTTTTTCTTCGTTAAATATAATACTTCCTGTTGGCACTAAATGAGGATTATCTTGCCAGCCAGTTTTAGCATCTTCTCCTATTGCACCCTTATATGGACAATAAGTACCCGCATTCCACATGGCATCAAAAACTCTATGATCGGCACAGAGAACAGATATAGAAGCTACCTTCATCCCCATAGAATAAAGACTACGAGCAAGTTTAATTCTTTCACAGTTTTCATCTGTAATTGTAATACCGCTGCTAATACCGAGGATCTGGGTTTGAACTGCACCCGCTACTGCTGTCTTACACACATCAGAGTTGTTTACAACAACGCTAGGTGAGTTTGCCGTAGGCGGGGTATTATTTGTCACTACCGTTGAACTCACCGTGTTGGTATCTGCAGCTAGTAAACTAAAGGAAAAAAAAACAAGAAGAAAAAGAAAAGTCCAAGTTATTAAAAGTTTCATTCACAATCACATTCCTTACCTTTGCCACAAGTGCAAGGTTTTATCTCGCTGTACATGGTACTCCTGTTGATGTTACAAATGGATGTTCTGCGAATGCTACATAGAGATATGAACCATCAGAACTTCCACTCGACCAGTTTAAACTACTAAAGCTACTTCTTATTTTAAAACCATTGGAGAGAAAATCTATATTACCACCTCCATCTGATTCTGCACTATTATTATTTGCATCTAAATATTCATTCTCTGAATTATATCCAGACCTTTTGTTATCCATCATAATCCAATCATCTGTTCCAGCAAATCCTTTTACCATAAGAAAAGCTGGCTTAAACCCTAGATGAACATATGCACCATCTTGTGATCCGTCACCATCATAGTAACCAAATTTACTAAATCCTTGTATGGGTGAAAAACAATAAGCAATATAAGATTCACCACTTCCATTTACTTGAGTTCCAGAGCCTCTTATTGGAATAGTTGTTGCTGAAGGAATACTTCCATCCCAACTGTGAGAATTATTACTAATTTTAGCACTCGTTGAGTCTAAATTTAAATAGTAGCTAGTTCCTAGAGCTTCATGCCAAGCAAACCATGCTTCACTTTGTCCTCTGCATTTAAGAAATACAAAGTCTGGTGCTACATCTAATCCATGACCACCATTATTACTAGAACTTGTACTTGCATCACCTGTATATTGTACAATAGAAAATCCAGCAGTATTATTAACTTGAATCGTAGTAGTTTCGCTACCTTCTGTATTACTTGCTGTTGTTCCGCCATTAATTTTCCATTGCCAGGCAACATAAGTTCTACCACTTCCATTATAATTAGTATCCGTAGTATCTAAATCAAAACCATCTGATTCAATAGTGACTCTTGCTGGACTATGAGTATCTTCTGCATCAGAACCATTTGCTTTTAATTGTCTATCTTCACCCCTAGAAGAATCAAATATAACACTATTATCACCATTAGAACGAGGGGAAATCCATAGCAAATCAGGTTGTAAATTACCAGCATTGGCATCGTTTGTTATTGATAAACCACTTGATCCGTTTCCAGAATATAACTGTGTATGAAAATATGCTGATGGATCATCTATTGTTGAATAAGCCATATTATCCGTACTCCGCTAAGTTTTTTGTACATAAAGCATAATAACCACTAGGTGGTTCATATTCAAAATTACCCAAATTTGCGTCATCAGAATTACCACTAGATATTGAATAAGGAGCATTACCAAAATTTGCTTGATACTTAACAGCAGCACCTGTTGAATATCCTATTACCATTGGCATATAAGCACTAGGAGTTGTTGAAAGACTTAAATAAGAATTAATTGAGGATTCATCTGTGTTACTACTTCCATCTGCCCACAGACCACCTTTTCCAATATATAATCTATTATTATCCATATCTAAGGCAAAATTTAATATATCCCCATCAGAAAAACTTGCTCCATAATTTGAATAAGATAAAGAAGAACCATTCGAAATAACACTATCCCCATCACTATGCCTCATACCATAAGTACCAAGAAGTAATTCATCTTCTCTATCTTTTCTAAAACCATGATCGGCACTCATAACTCCAGCAAATACAACATTACTTGTATCTCCTACTTCTATTACTTTTACTTCCCAATACCATTTGCCACTACTTACTGCTATAGAACCTCTTGCACCTTGATGATAATCATTAGCACTACTAGCAAATCCTTCAGTATTTCCTTCTGCTAAAGCAGTATCACCATTATAATCTACCCAGTTCCAAGTACACCAGTTGTTAGTAGGTGTATCTGTTGTAACATCTGTTGCCGCTAAATTAGCGGGTGTGTAATGTTTTCCATTTCCACTTGTATCTGCACCCATGCCACTAGCATTAGCACTCGTTCCTGTTTGTTTAAATTCCATATAAAAGCCATTCGTTCCATAAGAACCTGTGTATTTTTTAGGCTTCCAAATTCCAGAATCTTCATCAAATTCTCCAAAATCAGTATGTGCTTTTGCTGTGCCATCTATAAAATGCATTTCAGCCATATACCCATCAAAATAATTAGCTGCTGTTCTTGCATCTGCTCCTATTCGATGAGTGCCGCTAGCAACATTCATGTAAGTATCAACATTCTGACCAGCATATGTAGTTTGGTCTAAAGTTGTATTACGCACTCCATTTACATATAATTTTATTCTATTGGTATCTGTGCCTTGTGACATATCAATAATAACCATTAAATGATACCAAGCAGTTACATCCCGAAATTTAGCGGTAGTTCTTATATAAGAATTATTAGATGATCCATCATAATTAATATAAGTAAACTGGTCATTTTGAAATTTTATTTCAGTATTATTTGAGCCATCAGCAGAGCCACAAAACAAAAATTGTTCTCCACTTGCTTTTAGAACTGAACGCTTTACCCAAGCACTCCAAGTCCAAATATCTTCATTTCCATCTGATGATGTAATATCTAAATCAGGAGAATCACCATCATTAAACCTAAGTGAATTACTTACTTGATAAGAACCACTATCTGAATTAGCTGCAACTTCTACAAAAGCCATTTAACTACTCCTTCTTAGGAAATTCGCCTAGAGGTCTTGTTATGCTCCCATCATTTTGTTGTGTGTAAGTAAACAAAGCAGCTAACGCATCAACATCACTAGCATTATCTATTTGTGTTTGCATGGAGTTACATTTAGTTCTCACGCTTGCTCTCCAAGTTTTCCAGCTACTATCCATTGCTGTTTCTGTTTCTGTCGCTTTTATTACTCGCCAATCAGAAGGTGTAAGTAATTGTTCACATTGTTTATCTATTAAATTTTTTTTAATTGTTTTTAAGCCATAATCTATTACTTGATTACCATCAGCATCTTTTAATTTATTACCTTCATTATCTGTAGCATCTGCATCTGCAATAGCTTTTGCTGTAGCAGTTCCATAAGAACCAGTAACTTTACCACCAGAGAAGGCATACGAAATATTAGTATTAATATACCACTCTTCATCTTTTTTATTCGTGTTATCTATTTCTACTGTATAGATCCCAATAGCATTTCTCTCCGCTTCACTCCACAAGGTATAAATTTGTGAAGAATATTTTACATCACCAATTTGAATACCTTTATTGCCTTTTGGCATTTGTGTGATTGAACCGCTTTCTACTAATGCAAACATATTACTCCTATGATAATGTTAAGTTAAGGTTTCTTCCAACTTCAAGCCACTTGCTTCCGTTATATCTGAAGGTAAACATATCACCTTTACTAGCTGTAGTCGTAGCCGTTGGAGCTGTATCATCTTTAAATTCAAATACAGCATTCCATGCGATAGTTCTACTTCCTGTGCCATCTTGAATACAAACAATAGATATATATTGTCCTGTTGTTGGATTTGTTGGTGCATCAAAGGTTACATTATTTGTTAATGTAACTTTCGCAACTGGTGATGCTCTAACATCCCAATCTTGTGTCGCATCAAAAGTTAAGTCAGCTTCTTCTAAATATACACCACCTGTTATTTTTGTTAAATTATTTGCATCGGCTGTAAAGACTTTCGATGCTTCTGTTGTACCAAGAGTTGTTAAATCATTATAATTTAATTCTGTTGTTGTGGATGTTACTCCATCAATAATATTAAGCTCTGAAGCTGTGGCAGTAACTCCGTCTAAAATGTTTAATTCAGCACCAGTTGAAGTAACGGCTGTACCACCATAATTAAGATTACCAGCAGCGATAACAACTTCACCTGTGCCTTTAGGTGTTAAATTTATACCAATATTTGTATCACCACCTGTAGCTGCTAATATTGGATTGTTTCCAGCAGCAGCATTAGTAATTTCTAATTCATTAACAGCAGAAGATGTTGTTTGAAATATAACTAACTCGTTACCATTTGCATCAGCAATATATCCACCATCAGCAATTTTAGGAGCTGTGTGAGTTTTATTTGTAAATGTTGTTGTTGACGATGCTGTAACAGCACTATCTGCTCCAGAATTAATAAAATGAACACCTACACCATCCGTGTTAGAAAAAGATCCAGATGATACAACATGTGTTACTGGAACTTTTGTATATCCACTAGCATCAGTTACTGCACCAGAAACTTTAAATAATGCGTATGTGGCTGGAGTACCTTCTTTTTCAACTTTTACATATCCTCTAGCAACAGAATTACTAACATCATCCCATGATTGCACCCAACCAGAAATATCAGCAGAAGCATCATCAGCATCATCTACATATAAAATTGATACACTTGATACAGTTCCGTTATTGAAAGCGATTTTACCCGCACCTGGATCTGCATCGGAAGTAGAACTACTCCAAGTCATTGCTATTCCAGCAACCCCAGCTGCTCCCGTTGAACCTGTTGACCCCGTTGACCCCGTATCACCTTTATCTCCTTGACGAGTAAAGTGAACAGATAAATTATCGGCAGCAGAGAAAGTATTGTTTGATGCTAAATGTGTTACTGCTAATTTATTATAACCAGAAGCATCAGTAGAAGAACCTGTAATAGAAAATCTTGCGTATGTTGTTGGATCATTGGTATCAACAATATGAAGATACCCTTTAATTGTTGATGTACTATCATCCCAAGTTAAAACATCTGCAGAAGTTGTCACACCATTTGCATCAACATCATCAATATAAATTGCTGTTGCTGAAGCATAAGTGCCATTATTAAATCGTATATCACCATCTCCAGGATCAGCATCAGTAGTTGATGTATCAAAATTATATGCGTAACCAGGTATAGCTCCATCATTACCAGATGCCGTAAAATGAACTGACAGATTATCACCAGCAGAAAAAGTATTATTACTAACTACATGCTCAACTGTTAATTTATTATATCCACTTGCATCAGTTGCAGTTCCTGTAACTTTAAATTTTGCGTAAGTTGATTTATCATCAATATCAACAATTTGTATAAATCCTTTTGTACCCGCAGTTGAATCATCCCAAGTAATTGTATCTGTTTGTGTTGTTGCTCCATGTTGATCAGCATCATCTATATAAATTTGTGTAACACTTGAATATGTGCCATTATTAAAAGATATTTCTCCAGCTCCTGGATCGGCATCACTTGTGCCACTATCAAACTTATAATAATATCCAGCAGATACTCCATCTTCACCACTTGGGGTAAAAGATAAAAAGACTTTATCATCATTAGCTAAACTTCCAGCACCATCAATAAAAGCTAAAGGAATTTTTGTATAACCTGAAGCATCAGTTACAGCTCCAGTTACACGATAAACATTCCATACACCAAGATCTGTTGACTTGTGAACTCTTATTCTTCCTCTATTTGTAGGATTAGCTGATACATCATCAAAAGATTGTACCCATGCTGATACATCAGTTTCATTATATTCTAAATCATCAACATACAAAATTGTAGCTGATGCTGGTGAAGAATTATTAAATCGAAGATACCCTGTTCCTGGATCAGAATCAGTTGTTGTTGTTGAATATTGGAATAAGGCACTATCACCACCAGCGGGATTAAAATCAGATAAAACAGTTAAGTCACCTGAACTATCAAATCCAACAGCTTTATTTGCTCTCTCTGTTGCGGATGTTGTAAAAGTAGAAGAAGTAATTGTATTTGTTCTCGATACCTTAAAGGATCTATCCATTTCTTCTTGTAAATCCTGTGCAATAATCGTGAGCTTATCAAGAGCAGCTTCATGCGTTTCTGCTGGGAAAGGATCATTAGCAACATAGTCGGTTGTTTGTGTCTGTGTTGTTGATCGTCTTAAAACCAATGTTGTTCCACTAGCTGGTGCAGTTACCATTGTTACTGTGCCACCAGAGCTGTTTCCAACACCTGATATGCTATAATTAGTTGAACCAGTACCTTCGGTTTTTACTGTTTCTACTCCAGCACTAGATCGTTCAATAACTTGAATATCATCCGATGTTGGAATAAAAAAAGTATAGGCAAAGGCTGTGGTTGAGCCGTTTCCACTATAGGAATTTTTTGTCGTTGTTGACGAAATTGTCATCTTATCCTTGTTGTTTGGGGAAATAAAAAAAACTAACCGACATTATTGGGTTAGTTTATCCTTATTTCTTATATTAATTGTCAATAGTGTTCAATAATTTTATTTAGAAATTAATTCATTTGCTCGTTTAGCAATCATAATCATCATACGGTAAGTATCATCTATAATTTGCCTTTTTTCATCTGGATCAATATTCTTGTTTCTTGTAATAGCATCTATTAGTTTTCGCTGATTTGACAAAGCATCAGCAAAACCAATTAATACTGTTGTTTCCATTCCTATTTCATTTGCCAAAATATTAAGTTGTTTTTTAACTTCAAGCGGTTCTGTAAGAGAATTTATCGTATCTATTCTTTTTTTAATCGGCATATAATTTTTATAAAAATCTTCTATATGCTCTGATCCAGCACTAGGATTGCGAACAATAAATGCTTTTATAATAGGATAGTCAGCCAAAGTATCTGCTGGTTTTACAGGATCTTCAACTTTACCACTTGCTATAAGTGCCTTATCGGCAAGATCAACAAGATGCCTTCCTAATGTACCAGTCCAGTTTTGTATTACAGCATCTATTCTTGATGGACTTCCCCATGTTGATTGATCACCTAATATATAACGAAGTCCTGTACCAATAACTTTTGCTGTTTCACTTGTATATTCGGTCCATTGGTATTCAGGCAATATACCCTCTTGATCTCTTGCAACAATAGGTCTGCCAGTAAATAAACTGGTATTAAATTTTTGTTCAATAAAAGGAACGGCAGCAGTAGGAATTGGCATTAAATTTTTTAAATTTGTAACTGCTAATTCTTTTATAAAATCTTTTATTTTTCCA
>MDTE01120659.1_pt1 | contig 11336 bp, 10 predicted proteins | sample 811231 | NCBI WGS metagenome assembly MDTE01 (sample SAMN05326651, study PRJNA326480) | marine metagenome | isolation source: seawater | place: Indian Ocean: Red Sea | collected 2010
GCCACTATTTGGATTTGCACCTGAAATAGGTGAAAAAGCACCGAAGTTTTCGTTACCTGATCAGAATGGAAAATTCAGAAACATGGATGAGTTTATTGGAAATAGATTGGTTATTTATTTTTTTCCTAAAGCGGATACCCCTGGATGAACTAAACAAGCATGCGGGTTCCGTGATGAATCTGAAAAGTATAAAAAATTAGGTATTAATATTATTGGTATCAGCTATGATTCACCCAAATCCTTAGCTGCTTTTAAAGAAAAATATGATATCCCTTTCGATTTTTTATCTGATAGAGATAAAGAGATCGGTAAAAAATACGGAGTAAATAGATTTTTATTTACAGCACGTAAAACTTTTTTAATTGATGAAAAAGGCATACTTGTCGATATTATTCACTCAGTAAATCTGCATACGCACGCAGATGATATAATTTCTTTGTTTGAATTAAATAAACACAAAAGGGGAGAAATATGAATATTTCAATTGAATACTGTTCTGCATGAAACTATTTACCGCAAGCCTCCAGTTTGGAGGCAGAGATTAAAAAAGCCTTTCCTGATAGTAAAATTAAACTTATATCAAGTGGTGGTGGAGTTTTTGAGATCAAAGTTAATGATGATCTTATTTTTTCAAAAAAAGCTTTAGGCAGATTTCCTGAATCAGGAGAAGTGGTTTCGATCATAAATAATTAGGGATTAAATATTCCCATTAAAGATTTATAATAAAGGATAATTAATCGATAGAATTGACAAATCAAGTCCGGTCCTCGTGACTGGTGCGACTGGCTATATTGCTAGCTGGGTAGTAAAAAATTTATTAGATAAAGGGTTTAAGGTTAATGCTGCGGTTAGGGAAATTTCAAACCTAAATAAAAGAGTACATCTTGATAAAATTTCTGAAGAATCACCCGGAGAAATAAACTATTTTGAGACTGACCTTTTGGAGAAAGGTTCCTACAAAGAGGCGATGCAGGACTGTCAGCTTGTTATTCATACGGCATCTCCATTTTTTTTAGATTCTAAAGATGCTCAGAAAGAGCTTATTGATCCAGCTATTGAGGGTACTAGGAATGTATTAGATTCTGTAAATGAGATAGAATCTGTAAAACGGGTAGTACTGACAAGTAGTTGTGCTGCTATTTATGGAGATGCTATTGATAGCCAGATGGCTCCTGATGGTGTATTTGATGAGACCATGTGGAACACGACTTCTTCGCCAAAGGTGAGCGAATATAGTTATTCCAAGACAATAGCAGAGAAAGAAGCTTGGAAAATCTGTGGTGAACAAAAAAGGTGGGACCTTGTAACAATAAATCCATCTTTTGTTGTAGGGCCAGCACTGAACCCAAAAGCTAACTTTGAAAGTAAAAAGCTTATACTTAAACTAGGTAATGGTGATCTTAGAATTGGAGCTCCGGATATAATAATGGCAATGGTTGATGTTAGAGATGTTGGCGAGGCACATATTAATGCAGGATTTAATCCACAAGCGAATGGGAGGTATATCCTATCATCTGAAAGTGTAGATTTTTTAAAAATTGGGGAGTATCTTAGGAAAAAATATGGAGATGGTTACCCTTTTCCATCTAGGAGGGCTCCAAAATTTTTTATTTGGCTAATTGCTCCATTTCTTGGCCTAAAACGAAGCTTTGTAAGTCGGAATATTGGGTATGCTGTTTTTTTCAATAATACCAGAAGCAAACAGGATTTATCTATTAATTATATACCAGTAAGAAAATCAGTTGTTGATTTTTTTCAGCAGTTTATTGATCAAAAACTTGTGTAGCAGATTTTTTTGAATGTGATTTCTTTTTGATGAAAAATTTAGTTTTTATTTTTGTTGTGGCTATAAATATATCGAATGCTCAGGATTCGAGTACTGTGGGTTATTTTAGAATGACAGAGGTGTCGTTTTGTATGGATGAGTGCTCAATGTATTATCTTGAGGATGAGTTTGGGACTATTGTTTCAAATATTTCCAACCAGAATAATATTCAATTCTTAGATCGGTATTTAAATAGATTTGTTCAGATAGAGGGAGAGTCCATCCAATGTGTGGAGTGTGAAGCAATTAATATTACATCGATCACATTTTCCCAAGATTGTCAGGTCCCAGTTTATTGTCCAATTGATCCATGTTTATATAGCAATTGTTATTCTAATAATTCAGCAGAATGTGTTGCAAATTATTGTGGTGGTTGTTATTCTGATTATTATAATAATATTGATGGTGAGTTGATTTATTGTGAGCCCCCGCCAGGGGTAGTGGATTTGACCGGAATTGATTTTGGAGATTGCGATATGGCTCTTGGTATAGGTTGGGTAAATAATCGTTGTCAGCCAATATCCGGATGTGGCTGGGTAGCCGATAGCATTAATTATTTCGATGCATTTTTTACTACGGAGGAAGAGTGTTTAGACGCTTCTATGTTAGATACTGAAAAGACTGTTCCAAGTAAATATTATTTAGAGCAAAATTATCCAAACCCATTTAATCCAACTACAAAGATAGTATTTTTTTTACCAAAAGAGTCATTTGTTGATATCAGAGTTTATAATATGTTGGGCCGTATTATAAATCATTTAGTATATGATGTAAAAAATTCAGGTTCTCATTCAATTATATGGGATGGGACTAATGATCAAGGAAAATTGGTTTCACCAGGGATATACTTTTACAGGTTTTATGGAAGTGATTTTATCCAGACAAGGAAAATGATTTTATTAAACTAATAACAGCAGACGTCATTTTGAGAAAAATTTAATACTTAAAGTGCTTTATTTTTTCTCCTTCATCTTCAATTTTTGTCATTGCTTCTATACCCATATCTAAATGGATATCCACATACTTTTTGGTGACATCTTTATCTGTTTCTTCTGTTTTTATGCCTTCTGGTATCATTGGTGTATCACTGACTAATAGTAGAGCACCTCTGTTGATTTCATTTGAGAACCCAGTAATAAAAATTGTTGCAGTTTCCATATCTATACCCATAACCCTTACTTTGCGAAGGTATTTTTTAAATTTTTCATCATGCTCCCAAACTCTTCTATTAGTTGAATATATAACACCCGTTCGATATTCTATATTACGCTCAACTAATAATTCAGAGACATATTTATGAAGCTTAAAGGAGGGCATCGCAGGTACTTCTTTTGGGAAATAATCATCACTTGTACCTTCACCTCTTATGGCGGCAGTTGGTAAAATAAAATGTCCAATCTCAGTGGTTTTTTTTAGTCCCCCGCATTTTCCCAAGAATAGGACACCCTTGGGTTTTATACAGGATAAGAGATCCATAATTGTACCTGCATTAGAGCTACCAATCCCAAAATTTATTATGCCTAGGCCTTCTTTATTAATTGATGATGTCATAGGACCACCGATTCCATTAATTTTCACATCAAATTTTTTTGAAAATTTTTCAACATAATTTTGAAAATTTGTTAATAAAATCCAGTCTCCATATTTATCCGGGCTAGTACCAGTATATCTTTTTAGCCAGTCAAAGGCGATTGCTTCTTTTTTCTTCATATTTTTTTACCCTTCGTATTAGAATTAAATCGGTTTGATAAAATCAGATTGTATTTTAAATATGATAAGTTCAATTAATTTGGTAAATCTTCAATTGACTCTAGTTCTAGCAAGCTAGAGGCAATTAGATCAATAAAGACACTAATCTCTTTTAATAAATTCATTAGGTCCGAATAAAATTGGTTCTGAGTGACTGAATCTTTTGGAGAGCTAATTCTTTTTATATTTTCAATTCTGTACTTTTCTTCGATCGCTCGATATTTTTGGCTTTTTGCAATTATTTTTTCAATTTTTCGTCTCTCATATTTTTCGAAAAATCGACCCAACCTTTTAATCTGTTTTAACATTTTACTATGAAAATTGATTAATTCATTTTGATTAACATCAGATAGTTCGTTTATATTCTGTTTTTTCAGTTCAATTAAATTATTAAATCGGAGATTGATTCCATTGTTAATTAGATTAATATAATTAATAACAGTAACCAAAGTGAATATTTCGCGTGATTGGGTGTTATTAAGATCTTGATTGTTTATTTTTATTAAATAAGCTGAGATAGCATTATTAAGGTAGTCAATCTTATCTAATCTAATTTGTATACCTTCATCTAATTCTTGGTCTGAGTTTTCTATATCGTGTTTTATTTCTTTGGAAACAAAAAGCAGTACCAAAGAGCCAATAACTCTTTCCAATAAGCCTAGTACACCTCGTATTTCTGCTTGTGCATTGCTAATTGCGACTACCGGATTATCAAAAACATTTTCATCGAGGTTTAATACCTCAGGCTTTTCTATATTTCTTGATTTATCTTTATCTGGGAAATACTTTAAAATTAATTCTGCAATTATCGATGTAAACGGAATAAAAACAACGGTAGCGAAAATATTAAAAACTGTATGTGCATTCGCTATTTGGCGAGGAATGTTATCGGATGTTTTTGCCATCCAAGAAGAGAATGTTGGGATCCAAAAACAAAATAATAAGACACCGGTAACATTAAAAAGTACATGAGCTATGGCGATTCGTTTTGCCTCTCTTGATGCATTTAATCCTGCTAGAAGAGCAGTTACGCAGGTTCCAACATTTGCTCCAAAAATAAGTGGAATACCGGCCTCTAGTGTAATTGAACCACCACTTGCAAGAGTTATAACAATACCAGTCGTTGCGCTGCTGCTTTGAATTAAGGCTGTAAAAATGGCTCCTGCCAATATTCCCATAAATGGATTTTCAAAGCTCACTAAAATACTATTAAACGTTTGATTCGCCCTTAGTGGTTTCATAGTGTCAGACATTACTTTCATTCCATAAAACAGAAGCCCAAAACCTAAAATTACAAAACCTATATTTTTGGATGATTCCTTCTTTGAAAAAAGAGACATTAACGCCCCGATAGCAATTAGAGCTAGCGCGTAATCCGTAATCTTAAACGCTACTATTTGCGCGGTAACGGTGCTACCTATATTTGACCCTAGTATTACTCCAAGACCTTGTGCAAAAGTTAAAAGTCCTGAATTGACAAAACTAACAAGCATGACAGTAGTAGCGCTACTACTTTGAATGACCATTGTAACGAACGCACCCACGCTAACAGCTAGAAATCGATTTGAAGTTAGTTTTTCAAGTATAGATCTCATTTTATTACCTGCGGTCAACTTCATACCATCGCTCATCATTTCCATGCCATAGAGAAACATTCCAAGACCTCCAAAAAGGCTTGTTGTAAGCAGAAACCAGGATATGCTTTTATTATCAATTGAAGGGAAGCCAAATAGAATTGATGGAATAATAAAAATACTTAAAAAAGAAAAAAGGAAATTATGTTTCACCTCGGACAGACCTTATTTTAAAAATTGATGATTAGACTACAGTTTACAAAAAAAATGATTACTCAGCTAATTTTTTATTATTCCATTTTTTTGAGTAAATGTTAGTGACTTAATTTCCTGCTTGTAAATAATGGAGATTAGATCTAAGTGAGTAAAAATATTAAAAGTGTTATTACCTGTGACCTTGATGGTAAAGTTGAAACCTTTAGCGATGGTGCGGCAGACCTTTTTGGATACTCCTCAGGTGAAGTAATTGGCAAAATGAGGGTTAGTGATTTTAGTGATGGACAGGTAGTGCTAGGCCATGTTATAAATTGGCTAGATGAATCTGTCAAAAAAGGGAAGTGGGAAGGCGAGACGGTCTTCATGCGTAAAGATGGTAGTGAATTTCCAGCTCGGATAAAAATAACTCCAACAAAAGATAAGGATGGTAATCATATCGGATATTGTGGAATAACAACTCCTCTAGGCGATAAGACACCAGATGAAGTAAGACCTAAAATAGATCTAATGACTCAAATATTCACATGGGTAGTCATCATGCGTCTCCCATTTCTTTCGGCCACGATCATGCCAATTCTCGTTGGCGCAGCCGTTGCAAAATTCATGGGGTATTCTGTCGATTGGTTATGGTTGGGCCTTACCTTGTTAGGTGGTTCTTTTCTGCACATTGGGACAAATACATCTAATGATTATTTTGACCACCTGAGTGGAACAGATGATTTAAACTATAATTACAGTAACAAGGGGCTTAATGGCGGAAGTAGAGGCATACAGATGGGGCTTATTTCACCTGAAGGTGTTCGAAACTTGACAATTGTTGTGTTTGGTCTAAGCGTATTGGTGGGTATCCCATTGATTCAAAAAGCAGGTATGCCTGTTCTATGGTTGGGTTTGATTGGCTTTTTATCAGGCTTATTCTATACAGCGCCTCCCTTTAGGTTTGCATCGCGAAAAGGTTTGGGTGAGTTATTGATAGGTTTAAACTTTGGCCCATTGATGGTTGCCGGAAGCACATTGATTCAAACTGGACAACTTCTACCCGAGGCCTTTTTAGCAGGGATTCCCTTGGGTCTTTTAATTGCTGCTGTTGTATATATAAATGAATTTCCAGATCATGATAGTGATAAGGCGACAGGTAAGAATACGCTTATAGTTGTGTTTGGGCCAGAAAAGGCGAGAGTAGGGTATGTTGCGTTAGTATCAGGAGCTTTCTTAAGTATAGTGCTTTTGGTACTCAATGGTACTTTCCCATCATTGATCTTGATGACATTCTTGGCTTCATATTTTGGTTTTACATCTATCCAAACATTGTATAAGTATTATAATAATAGGCTTCTTGAACCAGCAAACTGGGGTACCATCATCATGCATAGCGCTACAGGGCTATTACTTTTTATCGGGCTTTGGCTGGGGGCACCTTCAATATAGTATTAGTTTGGCTTTAGTTTTTTTAGAAAAAGCCCCATTAGTGGGGCTTTTTACTTGGATAAAATTAAATTTTTTTGTAATATACTTACGAGTAACTTACGAGTAATTAATTTATAAAGGTTTGTAATGAAATATTTAGTAAAAAAACATAATAAGGAAAAAATTTCCGTAACAGTAATCCGGGCCATCACTAGGTTAAACGATTACAAAAATCAAAAGACACATAGATCAATTATTTGGAATAATAAATCTATTAACTATTGATCTATTATCTGATGAACAAAGCACTATCCCTGAAACAAAAAAAATTCCTGGATTTTATAAATCGATCAACTTTAGTACATGGATATCCTCCATCTTATGAGGAAATCATGATAAGCTTGGGATTTGAATCATTGGGGACGGTTAACTGGTATGTAAAGACCCTAGAAGAACAGGGTCACTTATCCCGTATAAAAGGGCCCAATGGCAAGCGGGCGCTCACCTTAACCCAAAAGGAGTACGCCACTACTACAACAGCCTGTTTGCCATTGTTGGGCCTAATTGCAGCAGGGGAACCGATCGAAGCTTTAGAGAATGCTGAGACAATTGATATTCCACCTTCTTTGTATCATCCTGATAACTATATTTTAAAAGTTAAGGGTGATTCAATGATTGAAGAACAGATACGTGATGGTGATTTTATTGTTATCAGGAAATCAGAAACAGCTAGATCGGGTGAGATTGTGGTTGCCCTTGTTAATGGTGAAGCAACGTTAAAATGCTATATTCCTAAGACTGATCACGTTGAATTGCACCCGCGAAATCAAAACTTTCCTATTATTCAAGTTAAATCAGATGATGATTTTCGTATCAATGGTGTGCTTCTTTATTCCTTTCGGAATTATATAAACTAGGAACATTTATGCAAGCCTTGGACGTTTTTTATATACGTCTCAATGGCCTAGAAATTCAGGCTGAGAGGATTCTTGATCCAAGTTTAAAAAAACGTCCAGTAGTTATCATGTCTTCATCTGATTCTAGGGGGACTATTGTTGCTTTATCTAAAGAGGCAGAAGATGATGGGATATTTTATGGGATGAAAGTTTCAATGGCAAAAAAAATAAGTCGTTGTACCCGATTTTTGCCATATAATTGGTCTCTTTACTCAAGAGTAAACCAATATATACTGCAAACTATTTCTGATTTCACACCAACCATTGAGCAGAATGGATTTGACGGGTTTTATTTGGATATGAAGGGAGTTGATATTTTACGTGGTCATATAGATAACTCAGGATTATCTATTTTTCAGTGTATCCAAGATAAAACATGTATCATCAGTAGTGTAGGGATTAGTGTAAACAAGCTAATTAGTCGGATTATTACATCAGTAGTTCCCGAAAAAGTATATAATATTGAAGGTGGATTAGAAGCACAGTTTCTAGCACCCCTTGAGCCAGTTATTTTGCCTATTATGAAAGAAAAAAATGTTTACAAAATAATAAAATTTTTAATAATCAAATGCGTTATTGATATACAAAAAATGGCAAATAAAACAGCAGACTTTAAATTGTTATTTAATAAGTATGCTAAGCAGTTATCTGATGAATGCATGGGAGTAGATATGTCTGTTGTAAAACCAATTGTAATGAAAGATAATATTATGTACCAAACTATAATTCCAGAGGATACAAATGACGAACAAATCTTACATACAATTATCAAGGATTTAGCTGAGAAGGTTGGCTTTACATTACGTAAAAGAAAACAAATCGCTCAAAAAATAAGAATACATATTTATTATAGTGATGGATATCAATGTAGCCGTATTGGGAAGTTGATTTTTGTAGATGACAAATCAATATTTGTTTTATTAAGAATTCTTTTTTTAAGTGCGAATAAGCGACGTAATCAGATTCGTTCTGTATTGGTAGATGCATACAAACTATCAATGCTAACGATTCAAAAAAAATTATTCTTTAATAACAAAGATATGAATATTTCTGAGGTTAAAGATAAGATTAGACAAAAATACGGTTTACGCAGTCTACAAACTCTTGATGTTTTACAAATTTTGGGGAGAGTATAATGTACGTGCATCTTAATACGCATTCGATTTATTCAGCAATGCGAGGGCTATTGTCTATTGAAGATTTGATTACATTGGCTAAAAATAGAGCCATGGATACATTGGCATTGACTGATATAAATGGCATATGGGGTTTTATAAAATTTGTTCAGTGCTGTAAACAGGCAGATATTTTCCCGATTGCAGGAGTCAATTTATTTACCAGCGTTGATGAGGCAGTTATACTCGTTGAAAACCAATACGGCTACGAAAATCTTTGTCGTTTAATATCCAGTATACATAAGCAACCAGATGAAGATTTGATAACTTACTTAGATTCAAATACCGATGGCCTTTTTTTTCTTTCACACAAACCACATACACTTTATACCTTAAAACAAATAATCCCAGACACTCATCTTTTTATAGAACTTTGTCCTGGCCTTCAAGAGCAAAAAGTTCATGCCATGGCCAAAAAATTAGATCTTGAGATTATAGCCACAGGGAACGTGTATCTACGTAATCCAAAAGATCACAGCGCACATGTTATATTGAGAGCTATTGATAATAATACTACGCTTAAAAAACTAGATCCAAAAGAGGTTATAACAGACCAGAGTTGGTTCCGTAGTGAAAAAGAGATGTTAAAATTATTTCCAAACAGTTTGAGCGCTATTAGGAATAGTCGCTATCTAGCAGAGCGTTGCAAAAAAGAATGGTCATTTATTAATACAGTTTTTCCTGGTCTTTCATTGCAGGATTCATATAAATATAATCAGATACTTAAGAATAAAGTTTATAATGGTGCTAAAAAGCGATATAAAACTTTAACAAATGTTATAATAGAACGCATTGAATATGAACTAAATCTAATTAATCAAAAAAGATTTGCCTCCTATTTTTTAATTGTTGAAGATATTATATCGCAGACACCAGCGACAATTGGTCGAGGATCAGCAGCAGCGTCTGTAGTTAGTTATTGCCTATTTATTACCCAAGTTGACCCTATTCGTTATATGCTACAGTTTGAGCGTTTTATTCATCCTGAAAGGGAGGATATGCCTGATATTGATGTGGATTTTCCTTGGGATGAGCGTGACGGTATTTTGAATTATGTTTTTGATAAATATGGTATAAATAGGACTGCGATGGTCTCTAACCATGTTTTTTTAAAATCTAAATCTGCAATTAGAGAGGTCGGTAAAGTTTATGGTCTCTCCAATCAACAGATCAATAGTATAACAAAACGTATTCGTTGGAATTCAGACAGTTCTAATTTGGGGAATTTAATCGAAAGCAATTTTCAATTCTCTGATTTTGATTCTAATAATGAACTAATGAATGTGGTAAAAGATAGCGATAAGATTATAGGCGTTTTACGTCATTTATCGGTTCATCCAGGCGGCGTCATTATTACGCCCGATCAAATTTATAAATATGTACCAGTTTTAAAAGCACCCAAAGGAGTACAGATTGTTCAATGGGAAAAAAATCAGGTGGAAAATTCAGGGCTTTTAAAGATTGATCTTTTAGGGAATCGTAGCTTATCAGTAGTCCGCGATACAATACGACAAATTAATCTTAATTATGGTAACTCAGCTTCTGATAGCAAGTACTTAAACTATCACCAAATTCAACCAACTGATGATGAAAAAACTAAGCGATTACTACAATCGGGTAAAACCATGGGCATATTTTATATTGAGAGCCCCGCAGCGCGTCAGCTCCTAGCTAAGGCACGATTAGTAGATTTTGAACATATAATCATTTATTCTTCTATAATTCGGCCGGCTGCAAATCATTATATTAATATCATGTTAGAAAGAATACATGGAAAGACCTGGGTGAAAATTCACCCGGATCTTAGTTTCTTAGATGAGAGTTATGGTATTATGGTCTATGAAGAGCAAGTATCTAATGCTGCAATGGTTATGGCTGGATTCTCTTATTCAAAGGCAGAAATATTCAGAAAAGTTATCAGTCGAAATTGTGAAGATTGTTCAATATCCTTTTGGAAAAATAAATTTATAGTTAGTGCAATGGATAGAGGCTATGATCTAAATGTAATTAAAAAAGTATGGAATATGATCTCATCTTTTGTAGGCTTTTCTTTTTGCAAACCACACTCTGCTTCATATGCCATGTTATCATTTACTTGTGCATATCTTAAAGCCCATTTTAATGCAGAATTTCTTGCATCCGTTATTTCTAATAGAGGAGGTTATTATTCTTCCTATGCTTATATGAGTGAGGCGCGCCGTTTAGGAATACAAATTCTAGAGCCAGATATAAACCATAGTTATTATCATTGGAAAGGCTGGAAAAATAAGATTCGGATGGGTTTTATGAGTATAAAAAATTTACGATATAAGATAGTAGATCGTATTATAAATGAAAGAAAAGAAGAAGATTATTTTTCATTAGAAAATTTTTTAAAAAGAATTAAAATAGATTTATCAGATGCCATATCTTTGGCTAATGCAGGTTGTTTTAA
>MDTE01005890.1_pt1 | contig 11335 bp, 9 predicted proteins | sample 811231 | NCBI WGS metagenome assembly MDTE01 (sample SAMN05326651, study PRJNA326480) | marine metagenome | isolation source: seawater | place: Indian Ocean: Red Sea | collected 2010
AGATGATGGTGAAGGTACTGTGCGTTTAATTACGATCGATGGCGACGTTCGTACCGGATCAACTGTCCGCTAATTGCATTCGCACTACATCCATGCACTTACGTGAATACAAGCGACCTTCTTCGATTAGTGAAGGAAGGTTTTTTCGCATTTCAACACCATAATCATCTGGTAAGGATTGTAAATTAATTTGCACATTAAATACCGCACCTTTGAGTGCTGTTGATGCCAATAGTCCAGCTACACCAATATCAGATACAGCGTTTGAATTACCTTTTTCGGCTAATCCTGGTAGAAGTTTCAACAAATCCAAGGCAGATAAGGCCGTCTGATAAGGTACTTCAGCAGCTCCGAGTGTTGCTTTTCGGATTGCAAGTCTGCGATCAAGTTTCTCCTCTTCAGTATCCTTTGGCAGTCGGAATGAATCCACGACTTCATCAAATGCTTCGCTATCCCTGAGAGATAAATCAAGGCCGAGTATGAGCAATGGAGTTGCTATTTCTTTAATGCTCTCAGAAATTGACCATCCATCTTTATATTTTTCATTCGATAATGTGAGTTCACAAACCATGATCGATAAAGCAGCCGCTTGACCTAGAGCCACTCCAACAGCAGAACCTCCTCCGGGAGTAGGTGCATCGCTCGCAAGTGCATCCTGAAATTCCTTCAAGGATTTATCCGCCCAACTCAATCTTCATCACTCTCCACTGCCCATTCAATAATTCTCTTTCTTGGCTCAAAGGGTCCTATGGAATTTAATCCGAGTTTACGTATTGCTAAGTCGATATATTCCATTTCTGAGAGACCTTCGCCACCATACCATACACCAGCTTGAAGCATCGCATCGAGTGGAATCAAGCCAACTAGTTCGCTACCCTTCGTTTGGCCATTCATATTCTTACACAGACTATCAATTGTTTCAAATGCGTGGTGAAGGTTTGTAATTTTGTAATTTTGTAAATTCATGGATACTTGACTAATTTTGTGCGATTCAAGTGGAACACCCATGCCTTGTACGTTTTGTAGCAATCCACTGGTGCGGAATTTTCGTTCACCATCATCTGATTTGATGAGACGACCAGAACTGCGTACAATGGAACCGATTTGCTGTGCGATGTAGGGGTCTGAATCATCAATGTTAACATTGTAAGCAAGCAGAATGTCACGTGCGCCGATGGTTATTGCACCACTTTTTTGGGACGTTTCCGTCCATTCTTTCGAACCTAAATCAGGAAGCATTGTATCATCATTATGAATTGTTGAAGTTCCATTGAATCTGTCTTCTAATCCTTCATATTCTCCTTTACGAAGTGTTGATAGCGATACTCTTGCTTCGGTGGACGAAGCAAAACCATACAGGAAGACTGGGACATGTTGTTCTCCAATTTTTTGAGCAACTCTAAGAGCAATATCGACGCAATCCTCCATCGTAATACCTCTTATTGGAATGAAAGGACAGACATCGACACAACCCATACGAGGGTGTTCTCCACTGTGCATGCTCATGTCGATTTCTTCAATGGATTTTAGGATCAATTGTATAGCAGCTTCCTCAACGGTTTGTGGTTCTCCTGCGAATGTAATTACTGTCCTATTGTAATCTGGATCAGGTTCAACACCCAATATTTTGACACCTGTCAATCGTGCAGCATCCACAATTCTATTGATTTTGGCTGTATCTCTACCTTCGGAAATGTTTGGTACACATTCCACAATGATGTTTGACATGAATATTGGTTCGTAAGTCGGACTTTGAACATTCACATATCATCCATACAAACCATCAGGGGATGATGAACGACCAGATTGCGATTTCTTCTTGTTTATTCGTTCTACTGCTTTCGTGACATCACTCTGAACCACAGTATCTCGGCCAGAACGAATCGCAATCATCCCTGCTTCGACACAAGTTGCCTTTAATTCAGCACCACTGAAACCATCGGTCGCTTTTGCTATTGCTTTTACACGGACTCCTTTGGTGTTCATATTCCTTAAATGCAGGTCAAGAATTGAAAGACGTGATTCTTCATCCGGTATTGGAATTTCGATAATCCGGTCAAATCGACCTGGCCTCAATAGTGCATCATCGAGAATATCTGGCCGATTTGTAGCTGCGATGATTTTTACATGTTCTAATTCGTCAAAACCATCCAATTCAGCAAGCAATTGCATCAGTGTCCGTTGAACTTCTCGATCTCCACTGGTTGAACCATCCAATCGCTTTGCTCCTATTGCATCAATTTCATCGAGGAAAATAATTGAAGGTGATTTGTCTTTTGCCAAGGAAAACAACTCACGAACCAAACGACCTCCTTCGCCAATGTATTTTTGTGCAAGTTCAGAACCTACCATTCGAATAAACGTAGCATTGGTATGATGGGCAACAGCTTTTGCCAAGAGTGTTTTTCCACATCCTGGAGGTCCAACAAGAAGAACTCCTTTTGGAGGTTTGATTCCAACCTTGAGAAATAACTTAGGCTTTGTCAGTGGCAACTCAATGGCTTCCCGTACAGATAATATTTCATCGTCTAGGCCAGCCACCATGTCGTACGATACATCCGGTTTTTCCACCATTTCCGATCCACTCACTATCGGGTCCCATGCATCATGCAAAACTTCAACGAGAGAGAGTGAGTCTTGATTGAGTGCAACACGAGTTCCGGGTTTCAAGAATTCAGGGTCAATTCTTTGGTTTAATGAAACTTGGAAAACGGTCCCATTGGATGATCGGACAATCGCCCGTTCAGGATCCAGAACATCTTGCAAAGTACCGACAATTAGAGGGGGAGCACGCAAATGTCGAACTTCCTCCTCAAGTCGACCAGCCTGCTTTTTGAGATTTCGTAGTTCAGACTCAATGTGGGTCCTTTCACTGATAAGTTCCTGAGTTTTTTCCTGCAGCTTCTTGTAATCGAGCTCCAATTTTTGGAAATCATCATCGCGGTGATTTTTCATTGACTTCGAATTTCTATCAACTTCAGTACCCATCGCAACCATTCTTGCCTTGTGCCCACAGTTCATCAATACATCGTTCAATTAACTGAACAACATCGAAGGGTTCATCTAATGTCGCTAGGGAGAGGATAATGGGATACTATGGGCGACTGCGAGTTGTGTGGAGCAACCAAAGTTTCAACAAGAGAACATCGAGTAAACAAGGCATTGTTGGCCATATGTTCAAAATGTGTTGACCAAATGAATTTGGCACCAAAACAAGAGGCCCCTGGCCTTGCTAAGGCGCGCCACAGCATACCATCCAAACATAATAATCGTACATTTAGAAAAAACAATATAATGAATAAGCAAGAAAAAGAACTTGCTGATGATTTTTCTCGTCGAATAATCAATGCTCGAGAATCTAAAAATTGGACACAGGCCCAATTGGGACAACGCATGGCAGAAACCATCAATGTCATTAAATCAGCAGAATCAGGCAAACCTCCGACAGATACTGTTGTGAAAAAATTTGAAATGATTCTCGGAATTGAACTGATGATTGAATCACAACATGATCATCAATCCATGATTGGAAAAAATTCAACCAGTAGAGGAATGACCATTGGAGATTATCTGAAAGATTTGCGGTGAGTACATGGATATTCCTGTTCATGCCATTTGGCTCGCACAAGATGATCCGAAGAAAAATACTGCAGTCCGTGCAGCAAAAGATGGGCTATTGCATTTACACAAGGATTTCAAACGTTTACCAAAACGCGGAATTATTCTTGAACCGCTTTGTGGTAAGGTATTGGGCCCAGAAGATCGACCAATTTTTGAGAACAAAGGGGCTCTTGTCGGGCTTGATTGTTCGTGGGCACACATAGAAGAGTCTGTTGAACAAGTAATGCGAAAAACTCGATTAAAACCAAGAATGTTACCGTTATTACTTGCAGCAAATCCTGTTAATTGGGGAAAACCTGGGAAATTATCAACTGTAGAAGCTCTAGCTGCATCTCTTGTGCTAATGAATCGGGAGGAACAAGCAAGAGAATTGTTGAGTAAGTTTCGCTGGGGAGAGGGATTCCTTAATCTCAATAATGAGCCTCTTCAGGCATATTCAGAAGCTAAGAGTTCTGCTGAACTAGTTTCTTTGCAGTTTGAATTCTTCGATATTGAGGTTGATTCCGATGGTTGAAGGTAGCAAAGAAATACCTTTGCAGCGGTTACTGTCGAAAGGAATCCATGTTGAAAAAGAATCGATTGTAGAAGAAACTGCGATTCGACTTCAAGCAATAAATTCAGATAATGAGGAATATACTCACGCAACACTTCTCGCTACTCCTTCAAATCTCATAGAATTGCATGCTGGTCATTTATTTTCAGAAGGATACATTCATTCACCACCAATTCGCTCCGATTTCAAACATTCAGTCAAACCACATCACGCAATCTTGTATCAAAAACATCTTGATGTTTCTTCCAGAAACCGTATCGTAACCAGTTCTTGTGGAGCTTGTAACCATCCTGATTTGATGGTTGAAAGTTATCATGCCAAAACAGATTCCAAGCTTTTCCAAAATATGGAATTATCAGTTATTGTTGATGCATTGTCAAACCTATCACAAGCGATGTCACTCTTCGAAGCAAGTGGTGGTAGTCATGGAGCGGGTTTGTTTGAAAACAACAAAGGTTTGTTGTATGTTTGCGAAGATATAGGCAGACATAACGCGGTCGACAAGGTAATTGGAAAAGCTCTCCTTAACAATTTCAATGACTTCCATCCAACGATGCTTCTACTCTCTGGACGTTGTGGATGGGATATTGTTGCAAAAGCTGTCCGAAGTGGAATTCCTGCGATTGCGTCACTTGGAGCATTGTCTACTGCAGCAATTAATCTTGCTCGAGACAATGGCGTAATCCTTTATGGGTTTGTGAAAGATGATGGTGGCTGGAAAGTAGGATAATGAGCACATTTTACTCCAAGCATTCATCAGTTGGTTTGGTTTGCGTCAATCATGAAGGAGATGGTTGATGGGACCACGCCCCTCGATAAGAACAAACTACGGTTATCGTCCGTCAAGAAAACAGCAGCAGGCATACCTGCAGCTGTATCATCCCTTCATCACGGCATACGAAAAATGGGTGTAACAAAAACAGTTCGCACGCTACTGACAGTCAATCAAAAAGAAGGATTTGATTGTCCAGGTTGTGCTTGGCCCGATCCTAACCATAGAACTTCATTTGAATTTTGTGAAAATGGGGCAAAGGCAGTTGCTGATGAATCGATGAAAGCCAATGTTAATGCCCAATTTTTCAAAAAGTTCTCTGTCAACGAATTGTTGTCAAAATCCGATTTCTGGTTGAATAAACAAGGACGAATTTCCCAACCTATGATCCTTAAACAAGGGGGTACCCATTATGAGCCAATTCAATGGTCACAAGCATTTGATTTAATTGCAAAGTCAATCCAATCGATGGATTCACCGAATCGTGGTGTGTATTACACGTCAGGTCGCACATCAAATGAGGCAGCATTTCTCTACCAAGCACTTGTTCGAGGCCTTGGTACGAATAATTTGCCTGATTGTTCAAACATGTGTCATGAGTCCAGTGGAAAAGCACTTACTGAGACGATTGGTATCGGTAAAGGAACAGTTCACTTAGATGATTTCAATCATTCCGATCTTATACTTGTTATCGGTCAAAATCCAGGAACAAATCATCCTAGAATGTTGACAGCACTCAGAGATGCAAAAAAGAATGGTGCTAAAATCATCAGTATCAATCCTCTTCCCGAAACTGGATTGCAAAGATTCAAACATCCACAAGATTACATGACTGCAAACTTCCAATCCATGCAACTTGCAGACCTCTACATACCCGTTCGTATTGGTGGTGATGCAGCTTTATTCAAGGGTGTGATGAAAGAATTGATCGATTCCAATTGCATTGATGAATCGTTTATCTCAGAAAAAACACAAGGATTTCTTGAATTAAAGCATTCACTCTTGGATATTGATTGGGAACGAATTGAAATTGATTCAGGTATTTCCAGAGAAACAATACAATCCATTGCAACGATGTGTAAAGACTCGAAAGCAACGATTGCCTGCTGGGCGATGGGATTGACGCAACACAGAAATGGTGTACAAGTTATCCAAGAAGTTGTCAATTTAATGCTCATGGGGGGACATATTGGAAAGCTAGGAGCAGGCCTATGTCCTGTCCGTGGTCATTCAAATGTTCAAGGAGACCGAACGGTTGGAATTTGGGAAGCACCGAGCGAATCATTTCTCCAAAAATTGGAATCTGGACTCGGTTTCCCTATGCCAAAGAAACATGGATATGATGTCGTTAATTCCATTCATGCCATGCATAATGGGGAAGTAGATGTCTTCATCTCAATGGGCGGTAACTTCCTTTCAGCAACACCTGATACACGGTTTACTGCCGCAGCTCTTCAGAAAATAGAACTTACGGTTCAAATTTCGACCAAATTAAATCGGAGTCACTTGGTCACGGGGAAAACAGCGCTAATACTACCCGTACTTGGTCGAACAGAAATTGATATACAAAAATCTGGAAAGCAGTTTGTTACGGTGGAGAATTCAATGGGTGTTGTTCACCGCTCAAGAGGAACCATGAAACCCGTTTCTGATAACTTGTCAAGTGAATCCTCAATTGTAGCCCAATTAGGTAAGAGATTGTGTCCCGATTTATTGCCTTGGGAAAACTGTGAGGAAAACTATGATACAATCCGCGACTTGATGGCGAATTCACTTAATGGGTTTGAAAATTATAACGCTCGGGTACGAAATGAGAATGGATTTCTTCTTCCTAATCGACCGAGAGATGAATGTGCATTTGATACAATGTCCGGAAAAGCATTGTTTAAAGTACATGATTTACCTGATTTAGCTGTTAATAATGACAGGTTTGTTCTGATGACGATTCGTAGTCATGATCAATACAATACCACAATTTATGGTTTACATGATCGATATAGAGGTGTTCACGGAAATCGCCGTATCCTCTTTATGAATGCCATAGACATGTCGGAAATGGGCCTAAAAACGAGAGATACAGTTGATATTACCAGTTATTATCAGAACACGAAACGACACTCAAAATATTGGATCGTTGTTCCATATGAAATTCCTCAGGGGAATTTAGCAGCATATTTCCCTGAAGCAAATGAACTTGTTCCATTGGACTCAACAGCAAGCATATCCAATACACCAACATCAAAATGGATTGAGGTATCTCTTTCCACTTCAGCAGAATATTTGTCTGAAGAGGAATGAGTGAGAAAATGCAAGGCAACTCATACGTACGTTTAGTACGTGAGAACAAAACCTATCGCAAGTTCTGGCTTGCAGCATTCATTTCAATGTTCGGAGAATGGTTCAATACCATCGCTTTATTTTTGATTATTTTGCAGTATACAGAATCGGAACTCCTGCTTGGAGTGTTGATGGCAGTTCGTATGGGTTGTTTTGCGCTCATGCAACCATTTTTTGGATTACTAGCAGATCGACTTAATCGGAAAAAGCTGATGATTGCTACAAATGTCTTGCAGATTTTTCTTGCCCTTGCATTCATAGCAATTGATGGTCCTGAAGACATGTGGTGGATGTTTCTCTGTTCTGGGTTTATGATGGCCCTTCACGGATTGTATGTGACAGCAGAACGTGCTGCATTACCGAATATAGTCAGTAAAGAAGACCTAACTACTGCCAACGCCCTTGATAGTGCAACTTGGTCTACTGCACTTTGTTTGGGTGCATTTGCCGGTGGTTTGGTCGTTTCTGAATTTGGGGTAACAGTAGCGTTCATTATAGATTCTGTGACATTTTTGATTGGTACAATCCTACTCATACCCTTAGTTGTGCCACAAACATATGATAAACCATCAACAGGCTCAATACTATCCTCATCAATCAAAGATATTTGGCTAGGACAAAAAAGAATCAAATCAGACCCGCGATTGTTTCGAATTATTTTTGCTAAAACTTCGTGGAACATCGCAGGAGGAGGACTAGCGGGTGTTTTTTTGGTATTAGCAGGCAATGATATTGAATTTGTCGGGGCTGCGTTAGGATTTGGGATTTTCTTCTTTGCTCGAGGAATAGGTACGGGAATCGGCCCCATTCTTGCTCGTAGATTTTTCAAAAATTCTGAAAAGTGGCCTCGATTAATTGGATTGCTCATAATCGTTAGTGGATTTTTCTATCTTCTTGTTGGCCTGAGTCTGAATGGCCCATTGATCATAACGCTCGTACTAGTGACCTTAGCGCATACTGCCAGCGGCGGCAACTGGGTTCTTTCAACTGTGTTAACTCAACAATGGGTCGAGGACGAAATGCGTGGGAGGGTGTTCTCAACAGATATGTTGATGTTATCGCTTGGCCAAGTCATCTCTACAATTTCTGCTGGCTACTTAATTGAACATGGTTATGTGAATTTGCAACAAGGCATTCTACTCTTCTCTTGTATTATGTTATTCAGTGGTTTCATTTTCACAATATGGAATCCTAAGAACAAAGTTCATGCTCACAAACTGGGGGAGTGAAATACAATCGCTCCTCTTTTGAATTCCGATCAATGATGTCCAGTTGCAATGTCGAACTTTCGCCTTCTTGGATGGTTACGATGGAAGAGGTACTTGCAGGGAGATAATCCTCACCAGTTGATGCTAGTGACAATCGAATCGTATGACCCTCTTCTATCATAGCATCAAGTGGGAAAAATTCCATCTTTGCATTGATCGTTTCAAAAACTGGCACCCATGTTTGAATATCATCTCCTCCAGCATAATATCGTAAATCCATGATTGCATGACCAACGTGAATACATGATCCTTCGTAACAATCCTCAAGCAAGGCATACAACTGTCCACCAACTGTTACAGTGGTCACATCAACGTGCAATCGTGGTGTTCCTGCAACTCGCAACGTTTCTGTTAATGGTTCTGTTTCCCAGACCGGGCCTGAAGTCGCGTCTGGTAAAATCGTTAGTGAACCACCAACATTTGATAATTCAGAGCCAAGACTTACAACCCATTCATCCGTATCTGCTGGTGGATATCGATTAAATTCGATTCTCCATTCACCGTAATTATCCTGCACTTCAATCCATAATCCAGGTTTAGGGCCGCGTTCTTGAAGGTAATATTCAAACCATTCGAGTAGATCTTGCATCCAATCGTATCGTATCATCTGTGGGAATGCTTCACCACCTCTTCCACCAGTATCACTGCGTTCATACAATTGCAAAGGTCGATCTGGATAATCGTGATCCCATTGACCAAACAGACCTTTGGCTTCTATTCCAGCATCAATTAATGAATTCATTGTTGGTACAGCCATATGTGGGTCGACGTTCCAATCATGCATTCCTTGAATCAAATATACTGACCCCTGGTAGTTCTCTAATACTCTGTCCAAGAAATATCGCTCTTCCCAATAATCCCCAAATTGTTCTGACCCTAGTAGGTAAGCGGATACTCCAGTCCCTGGCCCAATTACGTAATCTGGGCACAAGTTCTGATAGTCTTCTTCATCACCATCCAATCCATACGATCCATAGACGCCATTGTGCATAATTGGAGCACGTGCTTCAGAACTCCCATTCCTCCACATTAATTCTTTTACACCGATTAGTCCTGAAATTGGTACGATAGTTTTCAGATAATCATGTTCACTTCCAAACATAGCTGCTTGCCATGGTGTAGATCCATCATAGGATTTACCGATTAAACCGACATTCCCATTGCTCCAATTTTGTTCTGCTAACCATCGAACAGCCGCATCATTTCCTAGTTGTTCTGCTGTACCCATAAGATCCATGCAGTGGTTTGACCTGCCGGTTCCAGAAACCGATATTTGAGCAAATGCGTATCCATGTGGTAAAATTTGGTCAATAATCATGGTGCCTAACCAGCTACCGGGCACCTCTATGCTCTCCGTCTGGACAGAAGGCTCTTGGAAATAAGGTCCACTTTCAGCAATAACAGGTACTTTGATTCCCTCCTCGACTGCGTCCGGCAACCAAACTGCCAAACTGATAAGTCCATTAGGCGCTGCACCACCTTCTTCAATTGGAATCTCGTATTCAACAAAATGATGTGTTGAATTCCATTGGTTTGCTGTTTCAAGAAGTTTGTATGGTCCTCGTTCGAGAACACTCCCATTATCGGTGTTGGTCTCATAATCCTGAGTGTATCGCTCCCATACAGGAATGTATTCGCCTACTGCATCACTATCATTGATGTTCGACGATAGGGAATTTCCCGAATTCGCAGCGATGATCAAAAACACGATGCAGACTGCAATCGTTGCACCAAGCACTGCATTGAATGAATTTGAAAGATCTTTTTCAACATCGAGAAGAACAGCATCATATTGTGTGTCTTCGGTCATGTAATGATGATGCACATTCTCTTCTTCAACCCGTCGCCTCATGACAGCATGAATAATCCTCAAGTCCTTCGAACAACTGGAAGTGAATAGAGGAGAGAAATTCCATGGCCCAAGATGACAAATTTGGCATCCCTGAATCTCTTCCTCCTCATCCAGGATTTATCGAAAATGTCGATCATGCACCGCGTCGAAAACAAATTCTTTCCAGAACTGAAGAACGTTTAGCTATACAGAACGCATTGCGCTATTTTGATGTTGAACATCATGAGGAATTAGGAAAGGAATTTCTCTCAGAACTTCGCAAATACGGTAGAATCTACATGCATAGATTTCGCCCTGCCGAAACAATACAGGCTCGTCCCATTGATGAATATCAAGCAAAATCATTGCATGCAGCAGGAATTATGCTCATGATAGATAACAATCTTGATCCCCAAGTCGCCCAATTCCCAAATGAGTTGATTACATACGGAGGAAATGGGGCTGTTTTCCAAAATTGGGCCCAATATCGATTGGTTATGGAATATCTTTCTGAAATGACAGATGAGCAAACTCTAGTAATGTATTCTGGTCATCCACTAGGCTTGTTCCCATCAAGCTCTTCAGCGCCGCGAGTTGTCGTAACCAATGGAACGATGATTCCGAATTATTCAACAGTTGATGATTATGAGCGACTAAACGCAATGGGAGTCACACAATATGGCCAAATGACCGCAGGTTCGTATATGTACATTGGACCGCAAGGTATCGTCCATGGCACTACGATTACGTTGATGAATGCTGCACGAATGAAGTTTGGAATCCCCGCACAAGATAACTTAGGAGGATTGCGATTCATAACCTCGGGTTTGGGTGGTATGTCAGGTGCCCAGGCCAAGGCTGCTGTTATTGCAGGAGCGGCATGTATCGTTGCTGAATCAAATCCTGCCGCTGCTGAGAAAAGATATCAACAAGGGTGGGTTGAACATCTATCG
>MDTE01036592.1_pt1 | contig 11335 bp, 9 predicted proteins | sample 811231 | NCBI WGS metagenome assembly MDTE01 (sample SAMN05326651, study PRJNA326480) | marine metagenome | isolation source: seawater | place: Indian Ocean: Red Sea | collected 2010
CCGGAAGTTGATCCTGTCGATCAGTTCGGGGAAGTCGATCAGCGGGTTCCGGTTGCCCTGGACCTTCTCGATCTCCGCATTGCAGTGAAGCTCCCAACGATCGACCAGATCGTCTCTGGCCCAGTCGATGAGCGTCGGTAACCGGTCGACGGGCATCTCCTTGTTACTCGAGGCGACGTCGCCTGGATAGCGGAGCAGGAAGTACAGGGTCGCGCGGGCGACCGCACCTTTACCGTACTTCGGCTCGAACTTGCCGTCTTCCCGTTCGCCGCAATTCTCGCGAAAGGCCTCGGTATTGAAGTCGTAGTAGGCGTGATTGCCCCGGAAGCTGTTGACCCCCGCTCGCACGTGAACAGGTGGTGCAGGTCGGTCCTGGGTTGCTTCCTTTTGTTGAACCATGATTACGGCACCACGTGTTCACAGTTGAACGGGCATGCCGCTTCCAGTTCCTCCAGGAACGTGTCATCCACGCTTTCCAGCGACTCGAGCGAGGAGCGCGCATGGATCATCCGCTCCCGCTCCGCTTCGGCCCTCAACTCCTGGATGATCGCCTCGGTCGCGTCAAACGCCTTGTTGCTGTAAATCCCCTTCAGCGGACGGTTGGGACCGTCTCGCCGATGGATCCAGGGATAGAGATGATGCAGCCGCGCTTTCTTGTAGCTGAGTGTCGTCGTGTGCGTCCGGCCCAGGAGTTCCGCCAGCGCCTCATAGAGGTCGTCGGGCGCCGCCTCCATGTCGATGCCCTCGTAGTAGGCCTCGCGCGCCAGCGTGTCTTTCGTTGCGCTGTAGTAGACGCGTCTCGAACCGTCCTCGAGCTTCTACAACGCTACCTGCATGTCGTAGCTGTCGACGACAGGCGTTGGCGCGGTCACCGGGGTTGGCTGCCCGTCACCAGCGGGCGCGGCTCCGGGGGGCGCGACAACCGGATTCTGCCCCACGCCCACAGTGATGCTTTCCGGGACGACCCAACTGGTTGTGCCGTCGGGATTCATCGTCGCGGTCGGGCCAACCAGGCTCCCCGGGGACGCAGCCGCCGGCTGCTCACCATCGGAAGCGGGCGCCGCGGTTGCGGCCATGAGGTCCCTGAAGACACCAACGCCGACGGACGTCGACTCATCGGACTCGAACTGGCTGCGCAGATGCTCGACGATCCGGCTGATTCGGGTCCCCTCATTCTTGTTACCGACGGCCGCGTGGTGCAGCGCCGCAAGATCCCACTGGATGTTGAAGACGGTCGAGCCGGACGAGCCGCCTTTCGTGTCGGTCTCGTAGTGGAGAAAGTCACCGGCAATGTCGACAACCCTGTTGTCGTGCAACGCAACCTGCTGCCGCTCGCCACCTGGGTGCTGGATGATGGAGACACGTTCACCAACGACCGCCTTGCCTGACGAATTTATGAGGGGGATGAACCCACGGTCCGTCAGCACGTCCCCCGCGTCGTTCGTCGGCTCCACGGCGACGAGCGTGTAGTCGAGAGCCTCGTCCGTCATGAAGAAGTCACCCGGTCGGGTCCTGAACCGCTGCACCCTCGGGCTGGAACCGTCCGGTTCGAGATGGAAGTCGAACTCGACCAGCGCGCCACCCACCTCCGCCGCGGTCGCGAGCACGTGATTGTTGGTCATGAGCACGCGGCCCGAAACCAGGAAGTCCGTGCCGAGACGATTGCCACCATCCACCGGCAACACGATGCGCCCGACGGACTTCGACTTCCCGGCACCTTCATGGAGAAAGTTGACGCCCAGCAGATTGTTCGCGTCGATGATCCGCTGGCCCGTCTCGGTGTCGTCCGGATCTCCCGCAAGCGCGCCCGCCTCTTCGGACATGCCGAGGCGACTGGCCCGCTCCGCGAGGCATTCCGCTTCCTCAACCTTGCGCCAGTCGAAGGGTTTCCTGTCGTTCAGCCGCCGCAGTTAATCCAGCTTCGTTTTGCACGCCGCGACCCGCGCGGCGAATCGCTTCTCAGTGTCTACAAACACACTATCTCTCGACATCGTGCCGGTCTCCTTCTCAGCAGTTGGGGATTGGGGATAGAAGGTCAGTGCGCCGGACCGGAATAAGCTCGCAGCGATATTCGCGATTCCGCAGACGCGATGCCGCGGGCAAGGCTCGTGGCGCGGCGCGTTCGGTTATTCTCCCGGGTCCGATTCTTCCGAGCAGGACCAACAATGTCGACGCCCGCACACAAACTGTCCGTCCAGGACGAGGTGACACCCGCGGAATGGGAGGTACGCACGCAACTCGCAGCGGCGTATCGGCTGTGCGTACGCTACGGCTGGACGGACCTCATCTTCACGCACCTCGCGGCGCGCGTTCCTGGCGCCCCGGACCAATATCTCATCAATCCGTATGGCCTGCTGTTCGAGGAGATCACGGCCTCGAACCTCATCAAGGTCGACTTCGACGGCAACGTCGTCCTTGGCGACTACCCCGTGAACCACGCCGGACACGCGATCCACACCTCGGTCTTCAGGAACCGGGCCGACCTCAACTTCTCCCTGCATACCCACACGCGGGCAGGCATCGCGGTATCGACGATGCAGTGTGGGCTGTTACCCCTCTGCCAGCAGGCCAACCAGATCATGGGCAACATCGCCTACCACGAATACGGACTGTCGGTGGCAACCGAAGAGGAATGCGCGCGCATCGGGCGCGACCTCGCCGACAAGCACGCGATGATTCTCCTGAATCACGGCCTGTTGGTATGCGGCTCGAATATCCCGGAGGCATTCCTGCTGCTCTACAACCTCGAACTGGCCTGCAAGGTGCAGATCGATGCCCTCGCGAGCGGTCAGGCCCTGCATGAACCGAAGCCTGACGACCAGGCTTCGCTTGCCCGGTACGGGCGACTGACGGACGAGTCCGGTCCGCAGGATCTGATGGCCTGGGCGGCCATGATCCGAAGCCTCGACGCAAACGACCCGTCCTACAAGACGTAGCCCGCAACGCCAGACGCGTCAGCGGGCACAGCGTCGCCATTGCCATAACGGCGGCGGCTGCGCTAAAACGGACTCACAACAACGATGAACAAGGCATTGGGAGACGCGGATGTCCGAAGCCAGAACCCGGATCGAAGATAATCTCGGGAAGAATGAAATCTACGCGGAACTGAAGGAACAGGCGGAGACGAACAACCGCCCGGTTTCCCGCAGGAATCCGCTTGGCGCCGTTGCGGCGGCACGCAGCCCGGACGCCGCCACGCGCACGGAACGCGCCGCCGCGATCCGCGCACAGGACGAAGGCCTCGTTCAGGGCTACATCCACAAGACCTGGTACAAGCCCGTCACGGTCAGCGGGGTCGAACTGAAGCTCGAACCCCTGCAGCCAGGCATCGGCACCGTCGTGCACGGGATCGATCTCGCCAAGGATCTCGACGACGAGATGGTTGCGTTCCTGCGTGCCCTTTGGCTCGAGCGCAGGGTCATCGGGTTCCGCGAACAGCAGCACCTGACGCCGCTGCAAATGAAGGCATTCGCCGAGAAGTTCGGCGAGGTGCAGGCGCGCTACGGCGAGAAAGGCCACGAGCCGAACACTCCGAGCGTCGGGCACAACATCGACGTACAGGACGTGCCCGAGATGCTCACCATCATGGCCGACGAAAACGCCCCCGGGGCGGCGGCGAACTGGCATGCCGATGCAACCTGGCAGGAAAAGCCCCCCATGGGCTCGATCCTGATGTGCCGCGAGTCACCCGCCATCGGCGGCGACACCTGCTTCTGCGACTGTTACGCCATGTGGCAGGGCCTGTCGCCCGAAACCCGGGAGAAGGCCGAGCACCTGACCGCCGTCCACGTCGGCGCGGTCATCCATCAGATGGACGGAGAAACACCCTCGTCCGTCCACCCCGTCGCACGTACGCATCCGGAAACGGGGCAGACGACGCTGTACGTCCAGCAAGGATTCGTCAAACACCTGCACGAATCGCACGGGATTCCTGAAGAGGAAGAACGCGCCATGCTCGCAGAGATGAAAGGACAGGAAGGGCGTCTCGAGTACACCTGCCGATTCAGTTGGGAGGAAGGCTCGATCGCGATGTGGGACAACCGCGCGGTTCTGCACAGCGCAAGTGCGGACTTCTGGCCGTACAGTCGCTACATGGAACGCCTGACGATCCTCGACTACGACGAAGATCGCCGGAAACCTTACTACCGCCCGTAGCGCGCTTCCCGGATTCGCGGTCGCCCGCATGCGCGGGCGACCGCTACGATTCATCCTGCTCTGCGCGTCCTCGCAAGTCCGGCGAGGCCAAGCACCAACAGGCCCAGCCCGGCGGGCGCAGGAACGGCGGCGAAGACCCCCATCGGTCGTCGGCGCGTCCAGTACCCGAAAGACGTGGTCCCGACTGGCCACAAATGCCCCGTCCTCGATGCCCTGGCCGCCGGCATAGAAACTCGTCGACGACAGGAAACCAAACCACAGGTGCTCGCCGCTCTCGTCGGCCGCCGAGAAGGTCGCGGTGTAGCTTCCGCCGTTCGTGAACGCGATGCCGGTCACTTCGAAATCCAGCCAGCCGTCATGGCCAAGTCCGGGATCGTAATCGATCGTGCGCAGCAACGCCCCGCCCGTGCCGACTCCGGCGAAGACCTGGAAACGCATGTCGAAGTTTGCACCGGGGTCAAAGAGCCCCCTGGTCCCCAGCCCGTAGACTTCATCGATGTCCACGCCAATCGAGTGATAGGCCGTATCGCTCGCGATGAACGACTGACCATGGTGAGTATTCGGGAACGTCGCTCCCGCCGGACTGCCAAATACGCCGAACGTGAAACCGCCGTAGCCTGCATTGTTGATAACAATTGGCGCTGCCAGTACCGACGACGCGCAGAGCGTGAGAACGACTGCCGCCAGCGCCTTCATGCACCACCTGGGTGAAGTGTCCAAGAGCGCCCCTCCAATGAATCTTCGTTATTGTCGTTGGACGAAGAATGGTTCGGGGCCCTTCCTGGGCAACCGAGTGCGCCCTGCCCCGCCGCGTCTTCGGGCGACTGTCAAGCAAACGGCAGGCCACATCATCAGGGTCCCTGATAATCAATCACTTACGCGCATTTCGGCGCGCAGGCAGGCGCAAGTCGTAGAGAAAGTCGACACGGCGTGACCGCTCCTGCGCGATCTCTCTCGCGCGCCAGGCTCACGGAGCATTCGCACGAACCAGACGCCGCCGCCGGACGCGACTTTGGTCGGGTTCCCGACGTTCCGGGCGCTCGAGCAGCCGCACAGCCTGTGCGTCCTGCTCTTCGCAGGCGCCTCGGCAGTGTCGGCGTTCTACCCCTGGCTGCAGGGCTCGCAAGCGATCCTCGTTGCGGGGACGATCCGGGCGGGAGTCGCATTCAACTGGTGCCTGCAGCCTCTCACCAAGGCTTCGACCAACGAAGTCGGGCCGCCGTCATGGCCCGGTCCGGGACCGGAATGGGCCATGGTTGAGACGCCCCACCTACAGTCGCAGGCGCGAGACACCAGCGTCTCCACCCATTTCGTCATGTGCGACGCGATGCTCGAGTTCCACCGAAACCGCGCGCATACGCCGCGCAACGTCTCTCGCCTCCACGATGCTTCGACACGAGAGCGGCCGCCCTCGCCGACGCACAAGGTGCGTTCGGTTTCCACTCGTCACCTTCAGAAAGTACCCGGAGCAGCCGTCCGCGATGATGCGAACGCGGGCCTCCGGATACGGCTGACCCATCCACCGAACGGTCGCGGCGACGTTCGCGAAACACTCGCGCGCCGCCTCCACGATGCGCGCAATCATGCGATGACTGTCATGGCGGTGGTCAGCAAGCCGACCCATGCGACCGTCGACGAACCGAACACAATGGGATTCTTCAGAAACTGGGACATGGGAGACTCCGAAACATGAGTAGTCCTGCTGATACGCAGACCCTTCGCATCCAGATGTCCATTTTTTGTCTATTTTTATTTAGACATCCATTCTCGCACGCTAATCAAGGGGGATGCCTTCCTCAAACGCTACCCGTTCGAGCGCTTCTTCGAACGCCGCCCGCGCGTGCCCGGAAACCTCTGCCAGATACCGGTGCAGCGCCTGATCCTTGGCTTGCTCGGACTCACACGTCCGGCTGTAGCGCTCGAACGCGAGCAGTTCGTACAAAAGATCCGCGATGTGCCCGGGGCATTCGCACCGCACCGCTGTGGGTGCGGCGCGGACGCGAGCAATCGCCGCATCCGAAAAGCGCCGGGGCGGGACCACCCCCACTCCGGTGGCGACCAGCGAAGGCCCCTCCAGCTCCAGACGCACTGACTCGAGATCGATGGGCGCCCGCAGGCAAGTGACCCCACTGTCCCGCAACGCGTTCAGACTGCGTTTCTGCGCGTAGCCATAGACGACCACGACCCGCCGACCTTCGGCCAGACGCACCAGTCTGTCAGCCTGCGCAGCGTCCAGCGTCGGCGCCTCCGCAATGATCGCATCTCCCGCGGCAGGCACCGCCCCGTCCCTGAACCACTCATCAAGGTCCACCGACTGGATGCTCAGATCCGCACGAAAGCGGCTACGAAGCACGCTGGCCTCGGCGGCAAGAACGTGTCCCACGACCAGGACGCGCTTGGGCGCCGGCATCGTCCGGGCCTGGCTCGACTGGTCGAGCAAGTCCCTGAGCGCATCGTCAGACAACCCGCTCAGCCGCCCCAATTGATGTCCTTTCGCAGAGAGATCGCGCACGAGCACCAGTCGATCGATGTCCGCCTGAACGTAAACGCGCCGACCGGATTCGGTTCGCCGCGGCGACACCAGCGCGTACCGACTCTCCCACTTGCGAAGCGTGTGACTGGACAACCCCGTAAGCCTCACCACCGTACCAATCGGCAGTTCCCGGGTATCTGCCGGCGCCATACTCACCCCCACTCACTCCTAGACACTTATTAGACACCATGCCACGATCACCGACCCTTCACCAGTGCCACAGGTCGATGTCCAGATTACTGGTGCTCACGGGCACCACCCTTTTTCCCGTGGAACACATCCCGCGACGGGACACTGTCCTGCTGGTAGAGGACCCGGGCTTCTGCGCCCGGAAACGCTTCCATCAGCAAAAGCTCGCCTACGTCCTCGGCTGCATGCGGGACGCGCGGGACGAACTCAGGGCCGCGGGCAGAGAGGTGGTCTACTACGAGATCGATGACGGAGTCACGCTGGCGGAGGGCGTCCGGCGTACCGTGCGACACCACCATACGGCGCTCGCACATTTCCAGACCGAAGATCAGACCCCTGCCACACAGTTGCGCGACGTCGCGCGCGACATCGGCATCAACTACACGACAATCGCATCGCCGATGTTCCTCACCGATCCGGGGGTGTTGGACGAGTGGTTCTCAACCAATCGGCCCGCGATGTCGGCCTTCTACAAAATGCAGCGCAGACGCCTTGGAATTCTCGTCGAAGGGCAAGATCCCGTCGGGGGGCAGTGGAGTTTCGACGCCGAGAACCGTTCCAGGGTCCGACGCGAAACAGTCCTGCCATCCGAGCCACGGTCCCTGCAGTGGTCTGACAGCGCCTCCCGGGCCGTTCAAGACGTCGCGCGGCTGTTTCCGGACCATCCGGGCGATGCGGCGGGGCTCTGGCTGCCCACTTCGCGCAACGGCGCCGAACACTGGCTGGAGCACTTCCTCAGCCAGCGCTTCATGGGGTTCGGTACGTTCGAGGACGCGATGACCGTCCGCTCCCGGGTGGTGCACCACTCGGTGCTTGCGCCGATACTCAATGTGGGACTGCTGACGCCCTCCTTCGTCATCGATCGGGCGCTGGCCTTCGCGAGGGACCACAACGTCGCGCTGAACGATCTGGAAGGGTTCATCAGGCAGATCGTGGGCTGGCGAGAGTTCATCCGCGGCATGGCGAGGACATCGGGTCGGGAGATGCGAACAGCGAACGCATGGGATGCCGACCGCAGCCCGGACCACTCGTGGTTCACAGCGGACACCGGGATCGTGCCCCTCGATCATGCGCTGCGGGGCGCAACGAATCTCGCCTGGAACCATCACATCGAGCGACTCATGGTGATCGCCAATTTGATGAACCTGTGCGGTATCCACCCGTCGTGCGTCTACGATTACTTCATGCGCTACTACATTGACGCGTACGACTGGGTCATGGTCCCCAATGTCTTCGGGATGGGCCTGACTTCCGACGGCGGTCTGTTCACCACGAAGCCATATATCTGTGGTTCCAACTATATGCGCAAGATGAGCGACCATGGATCAGGTCAATGGTGCGAGACCGTTGACGGCCTCTTCTGGCGCTTCGTCGACAAGCACGCGGACAGGCTGAGGAAAAACCCGCGGCTGGCGCTGATGGTCACTCAGTCAGACCGTATCGAAGCCAAACGCCGCAAACGGCTGTTCGACGCTGCCGACACTTTCATCGGAACGCACACGCAATGAAGACTGCACTGGTCATCGGTGCCGGGGAGGGTATTGGCGCGGCGCTCGTGAACCACCTTGTGGATACCGGAGAGTTTGACCATGTCATTGCCGCCGGGCGAGCTGCCAGCACACACGCACACCCTCGCGTCAGCGCTGTGCGTCTTGATGCCCTCGCAGAATCGACCAGCGCAATGCGCAACCGACTGACCGCAATCTCCCCCTCGATCGAACGAGCCTTCATCACGATTGGCACGCTGTCGCTTGGCCCGCGCCCGGAGAAAAGCGTCCGCGAGTTGGATCCGGCAACCGCCGGCGGCATCTACGCAGTGAACGCAATCGCGCCGGTTAAGGCCGCGGAAGTCTGTCTCCCGCTGATGAGAACCGGATACTCCACCCTCTGCGTCCTTTCTGCACAGGTCGGCAGCATTGGCGACAACCGAAGCGGCGGCTGGTACTCCTACCGCATGAGCAAAGCGGCGCTGAACATGGGAATCCGCTCGCTTGCCCTCGAAGAAGCGCGTCGCCCGCGACACGCGACAGTGGTTGCGGTCCACCCCGGCACCACACTGACAGGACTTTCAGCCGGCTACGTCGCTGGTCGTGTCGGGGTCGCGGACCCGTCCTCAACTGCCCGGCGTCTCAACAGATTCGCAGCACGCTGCGACCGGGAGCTGCACGGGCTTTTCGTCAACTGGCAGGGTGACCGCCTGCCCTGGTAGCGCGCGGTCGCGGTTGCCCCTGCGCGTTAGGACACCGGCTCGAGCGGCGGCTGATTCAGCGCTTCCCGATAGTTCTGGTGGAAGTGATGCAGGGCAGGCTCGTTACGACCGAAGATGATTTCCTTCAGCATGCCGGTCTCCGCCGCCCGCTGCTGCATCTCGCCCATCACGTAATCTTCGCGCTCAACCGTGCTGTAGAAGACCTCCATCGCCGCCTCGACGCCGAATACGGCATCGCTCTCGCGGTTGTAGACATCCATCTCCGCGTCATTCGTCGCCCGATCGGCCTCGATCGCCGCCAGAGCTTCCTCCGTGTAGTAGAACGAAATCCGGGTCGTCGAGCGGCCCGGGTTATCCCCATCGGGATAGATGCGAATCAGCGTGGCCGAGTTCGGGTCCGCGAGAAACTGAATGTTCGGGAAAAGGTGGTACAGCACGAACGTGCCGCGCGCGATGTGCCACTCCGACTCCGGCATGTCCCGCATGGTGTCGATGCCGTAGTTTGCCGTGACGAAGCGGTGGTGCCGGCCAAATTCCTTCAGATGCAGGTTGTTGCCGTAGTAGAGCTGGCCGAGCGTGTCTTTGTGCAGTTTTTTGAAGTGGTAGGTCTCGCCGAACGTGTCGTTGGCGAACTTCCAGTTGAGGTTCATCTCGATCGTCTTCTCACCCACGTACTTGTGGCGAGACACGTCGTGCGAGGCGAGTTCGGCGGCGAGCTCTGCGCCAAGGAGGTCCTCCACGTCGAGCGTGCCGTTGACGTTCGGATGGACCCACAGCAGGCCGCCCTGCTCAACCGCGGGCAACTCGATCAGCCCGTTGCACGACTTGTCGATCGCGCCGAAGTGTTCCTCGTCAGGGATGGTGAGCAGATCACCCGTGTTGGCGTAGCTCCAGCTGTGGAACGGGCACATGAAGACAGACTTCCTGCCGCGCGAGTCTGCGGCAACCTTGACCGAGCGATGTCGGCACGCGTTGAGAAACGCATGGAAGACGCCGGCCTTGTCGCGGGTCGCCAGGATGGGAATCCCGAAATCGTCCATCGTGAGAAAGCTGCCGGGCTCCGGCAGATCGCCCGAGAGCCCGATCAACTGCGGATGGTCGCGAAAGAACGCCTGCCTTTCCTGCTCAGCCACCTCGGGGCACACGTATGCGGTTGTCGGCATTCGATACTGAACGCCGGCATCAATGTTCCTGCCCTCGTCGAGCTGCTGCATCAGCTCCTTGAGGATCTCTACCTGTGTTGCGTGCTGCACGCTGTCTCTCCCGCTTTCCTGACACTATTGATCGTACGACCCGCATGATAGTTCATCAGGGACGTTGCACCGAGTAATACGGGACGGACGTCGATGGGTTCGGCCGGCTCCGGACGCCGGTCGCGGGCAGAACGTTCCGCCTGCCTGCGCGACTGGGTCAATCCAGCCGCACCGGGTCCATCACCGTGCCTGGCGGATAGTTGTCCGCGATCTGGAACATGCCGTCCATTGTGATCTCCGCGCCCAGGATCACCGCACCGTCCGTGCCGATCTCGATGGGGCCCAGCTTCGCGATCGCACATCGCGTTTCGTTCTGCGGCGCCTGAGGTGCCGTCAAAACGAGCCCATCGTCCCCAGCCTCGAGACCCAGGTCCGTCAGGGTCACATTGAGCATCCCGCCGTGAGCCTCGAACCGTACGGTTCCGGTGAACCGCGCAGCCCCCTCCGCGCTGCCGTCGGAGGCAATCGACAGGTCTCCGCCTGGCACCGCCCGGAAGACGAAGGCCCCATCGTCGGCGTGGGTCGCGCCGTCGCTCAAGGCGACCGCGCCGCCTGCGGCGTCAACGTAACTCCTGAAGCTTGCTTTCACGCCCCAGGTCAGTGTTTTGAAACTCATGACTGCTCCCCCGTTTCGCCTCAAGAATGGCGCAGTCGATACAATCTGCGCAATCCGGCGCTGATTCTGAAGCGGCGAGGGTTCGCCCCGCGAGACCGGTCAGTCGTCTTTGGGAGTCAGTTCCCGCATGTCCCAGAGCGGCGTTCCCAACTGCGAGTTCGTCATTGCCATGACCGACAGTTGCCCCGTGTCGGGGTACTCGACTGCGTCGGGTGACGCAATGTTGCTCACGAAGATGTATCGAACAGCCTCTTCGGTCGGATTGCTCAGCTTGTGAGCGCCTTCCGGACCGCGCGCGAAATGGACAACTTCGCCCTCCTCCAGTTGCCGCTCACCATCGGGTGACCGCAGTAGGGGGCGGCCCCGCAGCACCACCAGCA
>MDTE01040783.1_pt1 | contig 11335 bp, 12 predicted proteins | sample 811231 | NCBI WGS metagenome assembly MDTE01 (sample SAMN05326651, study PRJNA326480) | marine metagenome | isolation source: seawater | place: Indian Ocean: Red Sea | collected 2010
GCCGAGGAGGCGGCCGCCGAGGCCGAGGCGGCCGCCGAGGCCGCCGCCGACGAGGTTGAGGCCGCCACCGCCGCGAACCTGCCCGACGCGCAGATCTCCCCTCTGGTCGATGAAGCGGTAGCCCTCGGCGACGCCGCCGCCGCCGCCGCCGCCGTCGCCGCCGAGGCCAAAGAGGCCACGAAGCTAGCGCCGCGCGCCCGCGGACGGGCGGCCGTGCACGCAGAATTCGTCGAGAAAATTCAATCTCAATTTTTAACACAAGATAACTTCGTGCGGTCTTTGTTAAAGATTGAGATTATACTCGATATAACCCCCGCACTTGCTCTGGGATCCGATGATTTTCTCATTGAAAATGACACGGCCGCGGGCGTCGCGGTGAGCCAGGCGACGGACACGGACGGCGTCAGCAACTATTTTGCCAAGCCTCCTTCTGGTAGGTTTACGAATGAGCCCCCAGCAAAAGGAGGCGGCGTCGCGTCGAATTGTTGCAATGGTAAACTTAGAGGTCAAATAGATGAAACTTTTTCGCAAGAGGATGTATTGTTTTACGCAGCATCGCCTTTTTGCACCAGTCCTGTTAAAAATTTAGTCAATAATATTTCTTCGAATGCAGGAAAGCTTAAAAAGGAGGTTATTAGAAACCATGAAGCTACGGACGTACGTAATTGGTTTTGGAGTAGAACCACTTTTGAAACTCGTCAGACTTTCTACAACAATATGAGGGATATAATCTCATACGACACCACTATTGCTGACGCGGCGAACCTGGATGACATCAGTGCATGGAAGAATATGATGGACGAAACCATAAATAGTATTGAAGCTATAGACCAACAGTATACAAATAAAAACGCAGAAACGTCATCAGCTAAGAAGGCTAAATTTAGTGTTGTTAAGAAAATTAATAAGGTATACAATGATAAAATTTTTTCAGGTAAAAAACGTTTTAACAAAATAATGACATTAATTCATATAATAGTGCTAATTAATGTAATCGTATATATGTGGGAGGGACAGCTTGCAAGTCAAGGCATAGATCCTAATCAGGATCTTAAAGCTGCTGCTAAGCGGCTCCAGGAAGAACGTAAAATTGTCGCCGAAGAGAGGGAAGCATCAAGCGGCGGTGGGCAAAAAGGGGGCGCGGACCCGCTGCCGGCTCAGGATAATGCGCCCAAGAAAGAATCGACGCTCAAAAAGTCGATATTTAGTATGTTACCTAAGAGAAAAGGTCCAGACACCCCTAAAGCGGAGGAGGGGGATTCGAGCGATGAAGAGCCCGAGGCCAAACCCGAGGCCGAACCCGAGGCCGAACAGACGAAGGCTTCCAAATTTATGGCCGGATTTGCAGCACCGCGGCTGCTGAACGAGGCGTGGGAGGTTGCGAACAATCTAGTCGGCCCCAACCCGAAATTCCCGGACAGTGCTGCGGGCGGGAGGATGATAGTGTTCGGCGTGAGCTGGGCGACGGCCCTAATAGGTAGAATATTGCGGGTTTTCTTAGTGATCGCAATAACGGTATTTGTTGCTTGCTTGGGTCTATTAGATCAGGTCCCTAAAGTATTTAAACAGATAAAAGAAGCTATCATAGCAGCGGGTAAATTATACAAGAATTCTAAATTTCTAGTTGCGTTATTCATTCAATTAATTCCAATTATTGTTTTATTTTATACAATTGGTTTATGGTTTGCTCCCACATACGGATTGGGTATATGTATTGCTTATGCTATTTTCGTTCAAATTAAAATGACTGCTTTTGTCTTATTCGGTGCTCCAAATCCTAATTTGACTAAAGCACATTTAAGAAAGAACAGATATGGGTTAACTTTTATGACTTTACTTATGATTGCATATAACGCCAACCAAAACCTTCAACTTAAAACAAGTGTAGGTGTTACAGTAGCATTTGCTATATGTATGTTTATTATGCTGTGTAGATAATTAAGGACTAAATATATTTAAATATTTATTCTTTTTAACTTTATGGGTAAAAAGAGTAAAAAATCATCTAATACTGAATTGCCTTTTGTTAGTGTTTGTACACCAACATACAACAGAAGACCTTTCATTCCTAATATGATAAAATGTTTTAAACACCAAGACTATCCTATGGATAAATTAGAATGGATTATAATAGATGATGGAACTGATCCAATAGAGGATCTAATTAATGAAGCCAATTTACCGCAGATAAAGTATATCAAATTAAAAGATAAGATCCCATTGGGTAAAAAACGAAATATGTTACACGAAAATTCTAAGGGTGCCTTCATCGTTTATATGGACGACGATGATTATTATCCTACATGTAGAATATCGCATGCAATTGATATGTTATTAAAACATCCAAAAGCTTTATGTGCAGGTTCTTCTGAAATATATATCTATTTTAAACATATTAATCAAATGGTCCAATTTGGCCCATATGGACCGGCACATGCCACCGCCGGAACATTTGCTTTCAGAAGAGAACTATTAAAAGAGCATAAATATGAAGATCATGCCGCATTAGCAGAAGAAAAGGCATTTCTTAAAAATTACACGGTTCCTTTTGTGCAGCTAGAACCCAAAAAAGTTATATTAGTTTTCTCACACATTCATAATACTTTTGATAAAAAAAAATTATTGGATAACCCACATCCTAATTTTGTGAAAACAAGTGATAAAACCGTTGATGAATTCGTAAAAGAACCGGATATCAAAGATTTTTTCCTCAACAAAATAGAAGGATTACTAGAGAAATATGAACCAGGACACCCTAAAATGAAACCTGACGTTCTTAAACAGATTAGCGAAATAGAGCAAAGTCGTAAAAAAATGGCAGCTGAAAACAACGGAAGCATTATGTTACAACAAGATGGAAAAGAGCCCGTACAACTTACTCAACAACAGGTTCTACAACACCTAAACGACCAAAATAAAAAGATGCAAGAGCTTGTTGAAATATTAAAACAACGTGATAAAACTATATTGGAATTACAAAATAGACCTAGTGTTGCTACTTCAAACGACAGTATCATTTTAAAAGAACTCGAAACAATTAAACTATTATTAAATAACAGAACTACAACAGAAGTCTATTACAAAGATTATAATTTTATTATAAATTAAATTGAAACACAATATTATCTATTTATATAAGTAAATGGATAATATCGATCTTACGCCCGCTAAAGAAGATTTCCTACTGCCCGAAAATAACAGCAAAAATGACATCAAGACCTTCTTCTGTTCTGATAGAGGACATTACATAGTTAATGCTGTAACAGGAGAAAAGTATGATTTTAAAGTCGGTTCTATTGACGAAAAACGATTCTGGCGTGTAATCGTTCCTTTTACAAAGGATGGCGTCACCAATTCAGTAAAGCTATTCTACGAAAACCCAAAAGAGTATCAATTTCACAGAGACGTATTTATTGAACCTAGTGATAAAATTAATTGGAATAAAAGAAATACTAATCATAAAAATACAACGAAAACTACCAATAAACCTGTATTTACTTCAGTTAAGTAAGCTATAATCTATGTACCTAAATATACGATTAATATCTAACTCTGATATCTCATAATGACATAATAATAAATCTAATTCCTCTTTACAAAATTTTTTTTTTAAATTATTGAAAAAACCTAACATATCCTTCCTATCAAAATTTAACTCATGACATAAATTCTGTATAAATATTAAATTGTTGTATTCTGTGGAATACTTGGTTAATACTTTTGTAAATCTTACCTCACCACATGGTTTTATTTTATCACCCTTTTCCTCAAAATACCTATGGAAAATATGATTAGTGTAAAATGTTTTAATTAACGAACATATTTCATTAAACTGCCATATCTGCTTCTGAAAGGTAACTCTATCCATATAATCTGCATAACAAATGTTAGACAATATATTATAATATAATTTAATACCTTCTTTGTTATCCAATTTATTAAGAAAATCTATAACATTCTCGTGCCAAAGTAATCCTATAATAGTTCTATCTGTATCGTTTATTGTGTTTAAATGATTCTTCAATTCATATTTATTAGTAAACAGATTACCCGTCATTTTTTTGACATTTGTATCATCGCAAACTATATTCAGTAAATTATTTAAAACATACACATCGTTTTTAATAAGCGATATTATATATTTTAATTTTCTAATATCGTTGTCCACATAATCCAACAATTTATCACGCATTTCATGCTCTATTTCATAATTATTTATTAAATAATCTTCTATATCTTTTCTAGTAGGTTTATGCAATTCGCATAAATTACACACCTTCATAAGCTCTTTATTTTTTTTATCTACCTCTTTTTTCCCGATAAAAATAATTGGCAACTGAGTATAAACCTCAGTTTTTTGTTTCTGTGTCTTTTTAACTCTAACCAGTTTTATCAACGAATTTATGCAACTCTTATCGTTGTTATTTACGCTGTCTATTTCATCAATTACTATAACCATATTCACACGTTTTTTTGTGAAATAACTTGTTACAGTCTTTGATGATATGCTTTTATTATTAAGCAATTCAATGATAGATTTACTCCTAATATCATTTAAGTCATATTTGATTATATCATAATTAAGCTTGTCTATTAACTGTAATACAAACTCGGTTTTACCACAACCAGCATCGCCATAAACATACATCCCTCTACTCTCGTTTTGATTTTTATAAAAATTATCTAAAAAATCTATTATTTTTTTTTCTTCCTTTTTCCTTTCTATTATCTCAACCATTTATTACCTTAACTTTTTATTTTTAATTAAGTATTTACCATATTTATTTTTAATTATGTTCGTACATTTAGACGATTTGTTGTCAATACAATAATACACTAAAAATTCAACATAGTTCTTATATGTCCAATTTCTATAAATATACCTCTTATGTTTTATAAGAATATCAATGTTATTCATTAAAAGTAAATCTAATACATAATAACTGTCTTGTCTTATGAGTCTTCTAATACTCGTCTCATTTATCATATAGTCATCTTTAAGATATTTCTCAAAATAATTTTTATTTGTGTAATACAGCCATTCAGGTCTAATAAAGCTATGTATATGTGTCAATACATCATCACAAATATTTATCATTAATATAATTCTATATATTAAAATTATATCAATTTAATCAGGACGATGACGATCAACTAAGTGCCGCTGGTCTCCTCGGCGTCGAGTACGCGATCCATCCCGCTGGTATATACATCATCTGGATTGCCTGCTCCCAAATAATTAGAGCAGTCTATATTACTGTTTGACACCCCATCCCAAGCTATCCCGTTATCTAAAGCCCATTTCTTTCTACCACAGTGTGTGCTCCATGCTCCAGTCTTACCAAAACTTGATGTCTTACTATCGCGTGTATACGCTTGATCGTCTTTCGCAATATTACCCGTTATATTGCCACCATTAGAAGGTATTCCGCCCCATCGATAATCCGTCTCGTCCGTGAAATTAGCTGGATTAAATAGTGGGCCATTTTCATCATCCGGCGACATTCTCAATGTATCATAACATAATATATCACCACTGGTAATATCATACATTTCTGTCCAATAATCCGGACAATTTTGCTCCTCAGGAGGCCATTTACCATTAGGTTTTGCTGTATTATACATTACAAAAAATAAACATATAGTAAATAATGTCACAAATACCCCAACCATAAGAAGATATTTCGAATAACCATCCATTATATATTTTTGTTATAAAATATTTTATTTACCAGCGTTTTTTTTAGTTATATTTATATATATGAATGGAAGAATCGATATAATTAATAATACTAAACCTAAAAATAAACTATTCAATAAACCAATGTCTAATAAACCCGTTGATTATAAAGAAGCTCTTACAGGTACTTTAGAGTGTTCCACATTATCAAAAGCATTTTTCTCTAAACAAAACATGCAAATAATCCAAAATTCAATTAGAGCCACCGTGTATGCTAGATCTAACAATCAACACATAATAGGACAACAGGACACAGTAAACCTACAAATAATAATGAGATCCATTTTTTTACAATACACCCGAAGCATATCCACAAATATCACACAACAAATATCCGATTTAAATAATTTAGTAGTAAATTTCTGTGTTCCTAAAATATTACCCGAAATAGATGCATACATTAAATATAAAAACGACGTAAGCACTCTTGTAGTCCCAATTGATAGACCAGTACAAACCGACTTTAAATTTAAATCAAACGAATTTAAAAGATTTTTCTAAATATACTACAATGAAAGAGAGCACAACCACAACCGCTGAAGCCGTTGACTCAGAATATCAATCTTTTATTGTAGTAGAAAATAATACCTGGAATGGAGGAATATGTGATTGTTTCAATAACATGTACCCTAGCATGGCCTGTTCTGTCTTCACTCCTTATCTATACTCGTCTTTGATGTATCAACATATAACTAAAAGAAATATTTATTCTAATCCAATTTTTATTTACTTATTCCTTAACTTTATAGGCATTTTTGTTATGGCTTATAATAAAGTCTTTAGTTCTATAATTCTATATATGTCAAATTTTTACATATTATGTGTAGCCAATTTTGTAAGAAATACTATTAGAACTAAGAAAAATATACCTGGATCTCAATGCGAAGACAGTTTCTTAAGTGTATTCTGTTTACCTTGTTCTCTTTCTCAATGTGCAAGAACGTTATACGCACATGACACTGTATGTGATACGCTTGTGTGTGATGCTGATACAGTAAATATTTAAATTCTCTATATTTATAAATGAAACTTTATAAATATAAAAATAAACCTGCTTTACCTTTACTAATCTTTATTTTAACTTTATTACCTTTATTAAATAAGGAATTTATAAAAGCCGATCAACAATCTTTGGCTAAATCATCGGCAATTATAGCATTCCCGTTTTGGTTGTGGGCCATATTTAATACTATAAACGGAAAGAAAGATTTAGGGGTAGTTTCATTTGGTTCAGTCATTCTTTCGTTTTTAAAATGTAACGGTTTTTTGAATAAAAGACCCAACTATAAATTATGCAAAAATATACTAATATTCTCATCCTTTTTAGTAACCCTAAACTACACATTAGCTTTAACTATTGTTAAAGATAATACACCCTATTATATTTTTGCAACGGTGTTGTGGTTTTCTATAACACTACTTTTTCTCTACAATGATAGATAGTGTATCATCTAAATAAAATACTTTCTTTTCATTATCGCTACCTTTAGCAATTATTTCGGGTTCATGAATTATTTCGGGTTCATGAATTATTTCGGGTTGATGGATAATTTCACATGCCAACGTATCATATCTCACAATTGTCGGCATTATATTATATATATAAAAATCTTTATATATATATTATAATGGTTCATCTAATGACCAAAAACAATATCATACATACAATGTTCTATGCTATACTTACCTTCTTTATTACACCATATATCCTTGTTGAATTAACCGGTATTATAAATACTAAACATTTTAGTGATCCATGTCAAATGGGATTTAACATAGGTTTCATTATATCGCTTATTTTATGGAACGTATTTACAAGAAAAAATGTCTATGAAATACCTTAAGAATCCGCTATAAACTTAGCTTTTCTACTTTTATAATTATACCAATATCTCTCCGCTTCTACGTCAGTATTAAAACCGCAAGGGTTTGATATGTATAATTCTTGTAAATATCGTGCACTCAAAAACCTCCATTCTAGATAACCTACACTTTTAATACACTCGGCACTAGGTGTGGTAATAGCATACAACATTATTTTATTTACTATTTCTTCTGGTAACTTATCCATATATTATTTCTTCTTTTTAATTTTAAGTTTAGAATTATTATCATATTCTTTTTCGAATTTATCTAATTCTTCTAGCCAAATACTTTCTATAGTTTTACTATTCAAAATCTTTAAAAAGTCGGCTAAATCTCCTTGTTCTTTCATTATTTTCTCGGCATTTTCTTCCGATACACTATCCATAGCCATTTTTATTAAATAATTATAACTGTCATCCAACTTATCGAATTTCATACTCTCTAATATCCGCACTATTTCTTCATTCTTCTTCTTCCTCAAATCTATCTCATCCTCCAATAAACACTTTATATAACGAGCTTTATTACTTAATTTATTTAATTTCATATATCCATCCTCCAACTGCTTATTCTTTCTTTTATGATATATTTCTATGCGTTTTGTATAAAATTCGTCTATCATATCTTCAGCTTTTTCATATTTCTTAAGATTCTCATTGGCATCAAAAGCATGCATATTTGTTATTGTTTTTGTTGTACTTAATTTTAAAATTTTGTCATCGGTTTTCACCAATTCACCTTTGTAGAAAGTAATTGTTATATTTACATCTTTTTCTGTACTATTGTCTTCTATTTCCCTTACTATTCTATCCTTAATTAATCCCTCCAAATGCGCCTTGTAATCATCCGTCCAAACACCTATAGGTAACTCTGTAATTCTTATTTTATCGTCGCCCACCAATTCACAGCAGCCTTTAATAAGATATTTTCCATCTTCAGTCTTACTTATAGTTCCTTTGAATCCGTGATAATAAAGCATGTCATCGAACTTATTATTGTACTCATGGTTTAGCTTACCACGTATATACCTAATAATCTCCTTTGGAGAGTAACAGGGTATGTCTGTGCTAAATCCTGTACCAATTCCCTTAGAACCATTGATTAAAAGCATCGGTAGAATAGGAGCATAATATATAGGTTCCACCATTTGACCATCGTCATCTAAATAGTCCAGTATGCAATCATCCGCCTCTGGAAAGATCAATCGTGTAATTGGATTTAACATTGTGAATATATATCTCTCCGATGCGCTATCCTTTCCACCAGCCAATCTTGTCCCAAATTGACCGTTTGGCATCAGCAAGTTAATATTATTTGAACCTACATAATTCTGTGCCATACCAACAATAGCACCATTAAGTGATGCCTCACCATGATGATATGCACTGTTTTCGGATACATAACCGCTGAATTGAGCCACTTTTATTTCCTTGTCCAACCGCTTCTTAAATGCCGAATACAAAATCTTCCTTTGACTCAACTTAATACCATCTATCAAATTTGGTATAGATCTGTCGTTATCATACTTTGAAAAGTGCTTCATTTCCTTATTAACAAACTCTTCATAAGGCACCATATTAGTGTCCGTATTCAAATAATCTTTTCTATTGTAATTGCCTAACCATTCCTTTCTGTCGTCTGAACGTTTTTTATTAAATACCTTATCTATACAGTCTTTACTGTAACTCTCGTTCCATTTGAAACTAACGATTTTCTTATTTTTGAAATATTCCTTAAACTCATTTGATGTGCTTGTACCCAAACCCTTGTAATATTTAATATGAAAGCCGCTAACATTATTGTTCGACTTCCACGTTTCATATTGCCCCTCATTGTAAAATAATAGCTCTTGGTTACCTTTCTTTGCTTTAATAATAGGGGTATTCATAAAACCTATAAAACCCTCTATCTTAACAAGAGACTCCCATAAACTATCGAACATGTTGATCCCCAATCCTTTGATGTGACTGCCATCCAAATCCTGATCGGTCATAAACATTACGCTACCATATCGTAGCTTACTTTTAATGTCGTCCATAGAATATTCTCTGTCGCTTTCTAAACCTAGAATTTGCTTGATTTCACAAATCTCTTTGTTTTCTGTTATCTTTTTGAGCGCCTCATCTCTAACATTCAATAACTTACCCTTCAATGGATAAACACCATAAATATTTCTGTCTTCCTTAGACAAGCCCGATATAACACCTGCCTTAGCCGAATCTCCTTCGCATAAAATAAGGGTACAAGATCCCGATTTAGCGGTTCCCGCATAATTAGCATCCACCAATTTAGGTATGCCTCTAATGCATTTAGTCTTTTGTCCATCAGTTTTCTTTACTTCCTTATTTTCTTTAACTTGAGTTAAATTCAACGCCATATCCATTACCCCTAAACCGGATTTGTTCGCTATCTTTTCTATGAATTTTTCACTTACATCACAGGTTGAACCGAACTTTGGAACAGGCGTGTTCATAAAATCCTTTGTTTGGCTATCAAACGAAGGGTTCTCTACAGAACAATTGACGAACAACATAATCTGTTCCTTCAATGTAGAAGCCTTTACATCCACCTTCTTTCTCTTCTTGATATAAGCCACTAATTTTCTAATAATCTGATTCAAAACATACTCTACATGCTTACCTCCCTTATTAGTATAAATACCGTTTACAAAGGATATTTGCGTAAATTCATCCTCTGGAGCCAAACAAACCGCATATTCCCATCTTTCATTAGCTTCTTCATAAACACGTTTAGTATCGTCTTTTGAACCTATGTAATAATCTATATACTGTTGGAAATTCTTGATTGGTATCAAATTGTTATTGAAAGAAACCTTTACCTTTTTATCAGTTACCGCAGCAATATCATAAATACGCCTTACAAATAAATTATACATATCGGTATTTAAATTCTCAACACCCAATCTCTTATAGTCTGGTTTAAATGACACTTTAGTATATGACTTACCTTTGCACTTTGTAATTGTGGGTTTTTCTATTACATCTAAATTGTTCTTGAAAACCTGATTGTATTTGAGGTTTCGGTTAGAATCAACCGTTTCTATCATACCCCATTCAGACCAAATTAAAACTAATTTAAATCCAAATCCATTTTTACCTCCAACTATCTTCTTCTCCTTTTTATCATAATTTGTAGATGTCCTAAGATGACCAAATATAAGTTCTGGTATGTAAACGCCATGCTCCGGATGAATGGCTACATCCACCCCATCACCGTCATTTACTATCTCAATAACACCGGCTTCATCTATGCTAATATTAATATAGGAAACCGGATTCTTCTTCATCATCCTAACAACATGGTCGCGGGAATTTACTATACCTTCGTCAAAAAGTTTATATAAACCTGGTATGTAATTATGCTGTTTATACTCGAAAATATTCTTTTCTTTGTCATAAATCCAATTATTCGAATCTACTTGCTCTACTGATCCTATATATGTATCTGGATTGTCTAAAACATGCTCCTTGTCAGTCTTCTTTTGGTATTTATTCACTAATTCATTCCCGGACATATCTCTTAGTTTATAAGAATTCTCTTTAAGCCCATTCAATTTATATTTAAAATTAAGAAATGTCTATCCCTGTTCAAATATGTAGGTAGGTAAAAAAACTAGTATTCCCTTAGATAATCAATGTTATAATTAAGAAAAATTAAGAAATTCTATTAAGTCAGTCTCATGCGGATTTCCAAGTTTTTATAATTGAA
>MDTE01018292.1_pt1 | contig 11333 bp, 11 predicted proteins | sample 811231 | NCBI WGS metagenome assembly MDTE01 (sample SAMN05326651, study PRJNA326480) | marine metagenome | isolation source: seawater | place: Indian Ocean: Red Sea | collected 2010
AATACTGCTGCTTCTCGGACCCTTCTTCCTATGGATAGGAGGAGCACTGGTCTTATCCAGAATAGGAGCCTCAGGACCCCAGATTCTCAATCGTCTAGTTGGATGGTCCCCCGCCATATCCGACATCAGGAGAGGACTCAGTGGCTCCGGCTCAAGCCAATCAGTAAGCCGCCTCTCACTGATCATGCTTCTAACTCTCTCCATAGTTACTCTTGCAGCGGTCCAGGGTCACACCGGAACTTTGGTGGACGAGAGAACCACTAGTGCACAGAACGGGGCAGACCTGCAAGTCCAATTCGACTCTGAACTATCTGAGGTAGAAGCCATGAACCTAGTCATTCAGTCCATTCAGACCGTTAACGATGACACAATCAAGGACATCGATTCCATGGCTTCCGTTAGCTATCTTTTCCCAGGGGTTCTAGACAGGGATAGTGGAGGAGTTTACTCCGCTTGGGTACTTTTCGACGGCCACGAAGACACTCTCATCTGGGACGAGCAGGCATTCCCGGGCAGTAATGTAGGAAAGATGTCACAAGACTGGAGCCAGGGAGCCTATACGGCGGGTGATGGGGCAAGAGATGCCCTGGACAGGCCTGCAACAGGGAGTTCGCTCAACATTTCGATTGCCAACCTGGTCTTCGACGAGTTCGGCATCCCATCAGTCGAGTCCTCGAGCACTACGATAACGGTAAACTACGCTGGAAACCACAACTGGATCCCAGGGTTCACCGCAGCGGAATCCGATAATTCGATCATCATAGGGGAGAGCACGTACATGGGCCTAATTGGAAACCCCACGACATACACGCACATCTCCGACAGGTGGTTCTTCGAGCTCTGCAACGAGGAGTCCGATAGCTGCAAGGATGCCTTGGAGTCAATCAGCGCGGACCTCAGGAGCAAGGGGAGCATTATTTCCGCCCAGGATTGGTCTTCGGCCCACGAGAGCAACGAGAGGAATGGTGGCCTTGTATTCGGAACACCCGGTCTACTGAGCATGATGTTCGTAGTTGCAGCGCTCGCCTCAGTCTCATCCGCCTTCGTATTCCTATCCTTAGTTCTGAGCCAGAGGAAGAGGGAGTTGGCCATCCTCCAAGCCATAGGAGCGAGTCCGAATCAGGTGATCAGGCTGGTCCTTTTCGAGATCATGTCAATTCTCATGGTCAGCATTATCCTTGGGGTGACCCTGGGCCTTGCGGTATCAGAGTCATTCAACGGCTTCTTCTCGGTGTTTGGCTTCATTTTCCAGCTGTTCCTTGGGCAGAGCGCCCCCATCGACAGGGACCTAATATGGCCCTGGTTCGAGTTGGTGCTGGTCAATGGCCTAGTCCTGGCAGCAGTCGTCATCTCCCTACTATTCACCACTAGGAGAGCGCTGGACTCGGATCTGGCTACGGTTCTGAAGGGGGAGTGAAATGGAAGTAGCCGTAAACAACGAGATTCTGAGGGCTAACTCCCTCTACCACATTTACGAATCTAGTGCGGAGGACGGTAACGTTGTGGCGCTTCGGGGACTCAGTGTCTCGATCCTAGAGGGCGAAGCCGTGGCAGTGGTCGGGCCATCCGGATCTGGGAAGTCGACTCTGCTGAAGTGCCTCGGAGGACTAATGAAGCCCTCAGCGGGATCTGTCGAGTTAGGAGGGACGCGAATGACCAGGCTGACCGGCGTGGAGCTTGTCGATCTCAGGCAAAAGACGGTATCATTCATCTTCCAGGACGCAAACCTACTCCCTCACCTGAATGCACTCGACAACGTGGCCCAGCCCCTGCTACATCAGGGAGTCATGTCTGGGGTAGCTCGCAAGAAGGCAATGGGCCTCCTGGAGAGGCTCGGAGTCGGGGACAGGGCATACGGGATGCCCGAGGAGCTTTCCGGAGGCGAACAGCAGAGAGTCGCTATATCCAGGGCCCTAATCACTGATCCTAAACTGATCCTAGCAGACGAGCCGACAGGCGCTCTCGACCCGATAACTAGTAGGGAGGTCCTAGCACTATTCGATCAACTCCACAAGGAAGATGACGTTGCCTTCTTGCTAGTCACTCATAGCAAGGAGGTCGCTTCTTTCTGCGAGCGCTCACTGGAGCTTAGGGAGGGACGGTTCATCGCTCAGCACGGAGAGGGAGTGGACATCGGCGACCTCTCTGACTCCAGGGAGTTCATAGTCGACGACTCCGGTACCGTGACCCTGCCCCCGGATGTGCTGCTGAAGATCGGTGGGCCGGGTAGGTTCGAGGTTGAGGAAATTGAGCGAGACCGCCTCCATCTCGAGAGAGTCGACGAAGACAGGGTGGAAGTCGGAGACTCTGGCGAGATGGTCCTATCTGCAAGCTGCCCGGCTTGCTTCCACCAGTACGGGGACAGCGACGAGCAACTCTGCCCGGAGTGTGGAAGCAGCAGGCCTATGGTTCAGGCCTGAGGGAGCGAGAAGTTCTGCGGCTTGGCTATCCCGAGGTCGTCTGGAAGTTCCCTAGTCTTCTCCGGAAGCGTTACGGGGATCATCTCTCTGCCGATCAGGGCCACCCTGCTCTCCCTCCTGTCCGAGAGGACCTCCCTGCCCACCAGAGGGGCCAGGGCCTTTGAGAACTCCATCACGTCGGCATGGCTTGGCATGTTGTCTATCGAGAGGTTGTTCCTGCTGTGGCCTACAAAGACGTAGCCCTTCGCCTCGATGAAGTCAGGGTCCGCGATGTTGTCCAAGCGTGCGTAGTCGTCGTGGAAACCCAGGGACTCGTTCTTGATCAGGGTGTGGCGGCAGACCGTTCGGGTGTCCAGGCTGGGGAGCAGTTCCAGAGTCTGCTCTAGCTTGTGGAAGGCTCCCTTGTCGAACTTGGGCTTGCACAGCCTGTCGAATATCTCCTTGTTCGGGGCGTCCACGCTGACGTAAAGCTGCGTGGGAAGCGGGTCGAGGTTCTCGATAACCTTCGGTAGGCTCCCGTTCGTGACCAGGAACGTGCTGGTCCCGTGCTGGTGACAGACGTCCAGAAACTCCCCCAGTCGGGAGTACAGAGTCGGTTCCCCATTGAGTGAGATGGCCACGTGCTTGGGGTTCTGGGCCTCGAGCCACTTCTCTCTGTCGGCCTTAGGGTTGCCCCCGTATCCGGTCAATAGCCTCCTGTGCCCCCTCACCGACTCGAGATAAAGCTCGTACGGGTCGTCGTCGATCTTGTGCAGAGTGTCAGAGTGGGGTTCCCTCCAACAGTAGGTGCACCCGAGGTTGCAGGTGTCCACGTTTGGCGCCATCTGCATGCAACCGTGGCTCTCGATACCGTAGAAGGTGCCCTTGTAGCAGGAGCGGTCAGCGATCAGAGACTGCTTGGTCCAGTGGCAGACCTTGACGCCTCCGTGCTCCCCCACCAGCTGGTACCTCTGCTTGGAGAGCCTGCTGGCAATGCGAGGCTCGATCTTCGTCACCGGGCTCTGGACCATTTTCCTCGAATCGCCTGAGGGGACTAGCCCCCTTGAATGATTCCTTAAACTCCCAACGCCACTCCGAAGCGATGACGCGGGTTGCAGCTGTGTGCTTGGCTCTGGTGCTAATTGCTTCACCAGTGACCGGCTGCTTCTCAGGTTCGGACGGAGTTGAAAAGATCCCACCTTCCGACCTGGAGATCAGTCCATCGCCACTGGTTGGGGCCAGCCTGCAGCCCGTCTCGTTCTCAGCTTCTAGCCCCATGAACGTTCACGTCCCCTATCTCGTTAAGGATGATGAGACCGGATACTTCACCAACGGAACCACGCTGAGCTTCGAAAGCCCAAGGACGATTACTATCGAGATGATTGCTCCCTCCAACATTCGGAGCGCTTTCTTCCTCATTGGACCTCCTAGCGTGGTCTTCCCAAATGGAAATCTGATCCCTGTGAGGGAGTCGAACGAGTCTTGGACCGAGTTCTTCGAGTCTGATGAGTTCCTTTCTGGCCCCTACTCCTGGGTTGAGCACCCGGTCATCCGTGAGAACAGGTCTGGGTTCACATTGGAGGAAGGGGCCCTTCACGGGACAGGTTTGCTTGATGGGCTGAGTGCCTTCGAGTGGCTCGAGCTCTTCGCGGACCCCGACGCGGGGTACAACGACAGGTGGGGGCCGTTCACGCTATACGACCCCACCTACATGAGAGCGGTCGACTACATCCAGGGTTACATGGCGGGGATGGGATGGGATGCCCAGGTTCACAGGTACTGGGTCTCCGACTTCAACTACGCAGTGAACGTTTGCGGGTACAAGACAGGGACCTTGTATCCCGACGAGTGGTTGGTCCTAGGGGCTCACCTCGACGTCGCAGAGCCTGGTAGCCCGCCCGGTGGCGGGACGCGGATCGGAGCTCATGACAACGGCGCCGGGGTGGCCCTCGTCCTCGAGGCTGGGAAGGGACTGGTCCAGTTCGACCACAGGAGGACTGTCGTCCTGTGCTTCTGGAGCAACGAGGAGAACGGATACGACGGGGCGGACATGTGGATAGCCAACATCCCCCAAGGAGTCACGATAACCAACTACCTGAACGCTGATGCCGTGGGAACGAACTGGCCAGGTTACTACACGCTGGTAGTCGACTGCATACCGAACCACGACGACGAGGTACTTGGCGACCAGTGGGAGATGATTAGGATGCTCGAGTGGGTCGGTATCCAGAATAACGATATCTCCGAAGCGTTGCAGCTGGGTAGAGAGATATTCTACAATGAGGGTTATGCTTCGATGAAGGACGAGGACTCCTCGGATCAGAAGAGGCAATCCATATCAGTTCACGACAGTGACAGGGGCAGATCGGACTACGAGAGGTTCGCAGACCAACTAGGAGTGGTGAGTGTCGACTGGGGAAGCCTTACAGGTGGTTCAGACTGCTATCACGCAGAGTGCGACACCCTAGAAACCATGATTGAAATGATGGATACAGACAATGGAACAGGGCAGCAGAACCTAGTGGAGTCGTTCGACCTTATTTCTTGGTGGCTGTTCTCGGCAGCAATGATTCTAGACGAGACCCCAATTTACGATGGTTAGCTGTACCTTACTCCAGTGCCGTACGCAAAGACTTCCACGGCCCTTGTTCCCTTCTGTGCGGTTGCTGGAGTCATCTCCGCTGTATCAATTCTGACATTTAGAACATCTTCCCATCCCGCTTCCTGAGCTTTTTCCCTGAGCCTTTGGGTAGCCTCTGCTCTAGCAACCGAAATGACTCTGTGAAGAATCCCAACGTTCCCTCCGAATAGATTGTTAAACCATGCAATTAGAAGATGCCAGTGGCTGGGTCCGATAACCGCACTGGCATAAACAAGCCCAGATCCCTTGACCCCACCTACAATATTTGATCCCTTCAAGGAGGAGAGGGGGTCCTTCCCGAAGTGAGCCAACGAAGCCTTCTCCCTATCCACGATTTGCTTCATTCTCTTTTCCAGGTTCCGACCGCTGAATAGTGCCCCGTACAAAAACATCAGAGGATAAAAGACCGCCCATAGTATACCTCCAAAAGCCGCTAATGCCGATAAGAGAAGGAAAGGGCCCCAGCAAAGAACAAATGGATCGACCATGTATATCTCCACTACTCGACCTTTACGGCTGTCCCGTAAGCGAACAGTTCGGCTGCCCCACCAGTAACTGCTGAAGTGGCAAAGCGTACGTTGACAACAGCATCGGCGTTCCTAGCCTGAGCATCTGCGACCATTCTGGCTATTGCCTCTGTCCTGGACTCTTCAAGAAGCTCCGTGTATGCCTTTAGCTCTCCACCCCCGATGTTCTTGAAGAACGCCCCAATGTCCTTTCCAACGTGTTTAGCCCTAACCGTTGAGCCTCCCACTACCCCTAAATTCTGAGAAATGACCTTCCCTGCTATCGTTTCCGTATTGGTGATCATTATTCCTTCAACTATATGCTGCATAACTCTCGGAAATGGAGAAAGGACTTGAACTTCACTAAACTTATTTTTCGTGAAAGGCTGAAGGAACCTCGACTTTGGTAGGAGTTCTGGTCTGGTATGATATCATAGCTAGTCCCGCCGCCAGAGTGAGTTCGCACATCAACACGCTTCCGTAAGATGAAATCGAAGTAAACAAGCTAACCCATCCCATCTCTTCGAATGGGATGGAGTCGTAGAATTTTTCCTGCCAAGTCAAATAGGAATGAACGATGTACAATTGAGAGATTGCATGAATTGCTACCCAAGTCCATGCGAACTTGAGTGCAATGTCCCTGTCTTCAGCATTCCACATCAGAAAGGCAGTTGGAATTGACAAGATGAAGAGCAGTGCGGAGAATGCGGCTCCAATGTCCCAGAGAGGCATTTGAGAAATCTCAGTTATTGATTCTATGAAAACCTCACAATTCGGGTCAGGGTCATCTTGACATATCTCCTCGGCATTTATATCATCCATCATTGTATTCATGAAAATTCCAGAAATAATTAGAGAAATTGTTCCGATCAAGGATGAAAACCCTAGAATGCCAATGAAAATAGCGCCTCCCTTTAGCCACCAAGGAGAAGGTCCTTGTGGCTTCTCAGGAACCACATGAAGATGTTCGACCATGATACTCGGAGGAGTTCATCGTCCTAAAGGGTCTTCAATCCATGGATCCCATTCTAACTCTTTCTTCGGACCTGATCATTGAGTGGATGCACTGCCTAGAAGGGTTGACAATGAATCCTAATCTCAAGAAGTTTCTCCCGAGTATCATCCTGTGCTTAAGCTGAGACCTGTCTGCCAAGCAAATCTCGACATCGAAATCACGGGAAGCGATTTCAATTGTGGTCCTAATTACTGGCCTGAGAGTCTCGTGCCCACCTGTATCCCTGATCCTACGCCATTTGTGCAATGGCCTCTCTATCCACTTCCCATCTCCCTCCAATCGGAATCTAATCCTAGTCTCGGGCTGAGACTCTATGATCTCTATCTCTGAAGCATGTAATGTGTTTGACCAGGCTCCAGTATCGATCTTTGCTAGGAGTGGGGATCTCTGTAGCTCAGGTAGACCGATCCACTCCCTCCAACCAATAATTGCAGGACGAATCACGTTTCCACCGCCTTCTCGTCGCATAAGTTATTCTTGAAACCAGCGAAAAAATGACTGATAGATTTTTTCAGAATTGGGAGCGGAAAATTTGCATGGAATCGTTGAAGTACAAGGCTTCGCGCGTATCCCTAATGGCCCGGATTGAGACTGCTCTGAGCTACGACGACGTTCTGCTCCTCCCAGCAGAGTCCGCTGTACTTCCTGCCGAGGTGGATCTGGAAACGAGGCTCACCACAGATATCTCCCTAAACGCACCTATCGTTTCCGCTGCCATGGACACCGTAACCGAGGCTGAGATGGCCATAGCTATGGCTCAGAGTGGGGGAATAGGAGTGCTGCACCGTAACATGTCGATCGAGGAACAGGCAGGGGAGGTCGACAAGGTGAAGAGGTTCGAGTCAGGGCTAGTCCTTGAGCCAGTAACTGTGGACCCGAATATGACTGTGGGGCAGCTCAGGGAGATGAAGGGCCAGTTCGGCTTCTCGGGGTTCCCCGTAATCAACAGAGACGGGAGCATTGTTGGGATGGTCACCAACAGAGATATCAGATTCGTGGAGGACGAGGGTACTGAGATCTCAGAAGTGATGACCACCGATCTGGTTACTGTCCCGGAGCAGGTAGATCTTGAGGATGCAAAGAGGCTGCTTCATCAACACAGAATAGAGAAGTTAGTAGTGGTCGACTCCAAAGGGGGCTTCTCTGGGCTAATCACAGTCAGAGACATAAACCGCTCAAGGGACAACCCGCTATCGTGCAAGGACGAAAGAGGGAGGCTCAGAGTGGTAGGAGCTACGGGTACGGGGGATAATGGCGTCCTCAGGGCACTGGCCTTGTTCGAGGCGGGAGTCGATGCAGTTGCTGTCGACACCGCTCACGGCCACTCGCATGGAGTCCTAGAAACAGTCAGGACCATCCGGGAGCAGGCTGGGGAAAGTGCGCAGATTATCGCCGGGAACGTTGGAACCCCAGAGGCCGCCGAGTCTCTGATAGAGAGCGGTGCAAACGCGATCAAGGTCGGGATAGGCCCCGGGTCGATATGCACCACCAGAATTGTGACTGGGGTGGGAGTGCCACAATTCACCGCAGTGATGAGCGCGGTAGAGGCTTGTTCAAGGAGGGCGGTCCCAGTCATCGCAGATGGCGGAATCAAGTACAGCGGTGACATAGCAAAGGCGATAGCCTCGGGAGCCGACTGCGTCATGGTGGGCTCACTACTGGCTGGCACGGAGGAGTCACCAGGAGAGACGATTCTATACCAGGGCAGGGCATACAAGCAGTACCGAGGGATGGGGTCCCTGGGGGCAATGAGCAAGGGTTCCTCCGACAGGTACTTCCAATCTCGCCAAGGTGACACGAGGAAGTACGTTCCAGAGGGCATCGAGGGTAGGGTCCCTGCAAGGGGCCCGGTCGACAACGTGCTATACCAGCTGATGGGAGGGTTGAGGAGCTCTATGGGATACACAGGAAATTCAAATATTGAGGAGATGAAGGAGAACTGTAAATTCGTGAGGATCACGAATGCAGGACTATCGGAGAGTCACGTCCACGATGTGGAGATCACCCGAGAGGCCCCGAACTACAGGAGGTAGGGATAATGGAAGAGATTCACCTTGGAGGAGGGTGCTTCTGGTGCATAGAGGGGGGCCTCCTAGGACTCAGAGGGGTTGAGGAGGTAGTTCCCGGCTACAGCGGAGGGCACGTCGAGAACCCTACTTACGAGCAGGTATGTGGCAAGAAGACTGGTCACGCAGAGGTGGTTAGAGTCAGGTTCGACCCTGAGCAGATTCCAAGGATGATGCTTCTGAGGGTTTTCCACACCCTGTTCGACCCGACTCAGTTGAACAGGCAGGGCAATGACATCGGCCCCCAGTACAGGAGCATCGTCCTTTACTCGAACGAAGACCAGAAGCGGGATGCTCTAGCTGCAATCGATGAGGTCTCCGAGTACTACGACGACCCTGTGGTGACGGAGGTTGTCCCGCTGGAGTTTTTCTGGCAAGCGGAGGACTACCATCACGACTACTTCGCTAGAAATGGATCAACAAATCCCTATTGCGTTGCTGTAGTAGCACCGAAAATCGCTAAGGCTAGGTCCCTTCACGTTGAATTGTATGAGTGAGAGGGAGGACTTGGCGCCCGAGCCCTGGGCTTTTCATCTTCTTGGGCTAATTACTCCTCTCCTTGTGATATCAGGGAACATACTTGGGGTAGTCGAGGACCAGGCATTCGTTGCCATGGGAGTGGTATTCGTATGGGGGGTTGGCCCCATTCTTGACATCGTGATGGGGGAGTCCAAGGTCCCCAGGCCCCCTAGGGATTCAGGGACTCCTTTCGAGGTTCTTCTCTGGGTTCACGGACTTTTGCACCTAGTTGTGGTAGGGTCGTTCTTCTGGTTTGCATCGCACGAGGGAATGACCTGGTGGCTTGTGGTGGGAGGCTTGTCCTCGGGGCTTAGCGCGGCTGCCTCGGCCATTGTGACGGCCCATGAGCTTGGGCACAAGAGACCCAAGAGCCCCGGTTGGAGACTCGCAAGGGTCCTTCTCTTCTCCGTAAACTACACTCACTTCACATACGAGCACAACCACGTTCACCACAAGTGGGTGAGTACGGACAAGGACTCTGCCAGCGCGACTGCAGAACAGGGGCTGTGGTCATTCTGGATCAGCACAATTCCCGGTCAATTCGCATCCTCGGTGAGGGTTCACAACAAGAAGGGGAGGACGGGTTTGAGCAACCCCTCATACAGGGGACTAATGCTCCAGATATCTACGATACTGGCAATTGCACTAGTCCCTAGCCACTTGGGGTGGTTCGACGGTTTACCGGTAGCGGTGGGTTGGCTAGTTCTGTCAGCAATTAGTATCCTGACCCTGGAGTACGTGAATTACATCCGCCACTGGGGGCTTAGGAGGGACGAGGGGAGCAAGTTCGGTGCCGAGCACGCCTGGAACACTGAGGCAAGGTGGTCCAGATGGAGCCTGATCGAGCTTACGAGGCACTCGGACCACCACCTAAGGGCAAGTGTGCCCTTCTGGAAGCTCCGTCCCTACGAGGGGACACCTGAACTCAGATGGGGTTACTACGCATCCTGGTGGCCATGCTTGTTTCCTCCTATTTGGAAGAGGTCGATGTGGAGCAGGCTGCCCGATAACCAGCAGTAATTCCACCTTGTTCATCGCAATTCTCAATAATGCTACTTGGAGCAATTGATCCGTGGTGCCGGAATCTGCCGAGGTCAATTCTCCGAGCACAACCTCAGCTCTGATTCACACAGGCCTCCTGTCAGTAGGGCTTAGCAACCTCTTCTGGAAGGGTAGCGAGATTAGCGCAAATCCAGACGAGAAGATCCTGATGGTTGCCATGGGGCTATTCTGCCTGGCCATCCCATTCCAGGGTCTATACATACTTCTATCGAGGATGATCAGGGAATACGACTCATCTGCCAAAATGATCGTTCCCGAGTCCATTCTCAGGCTTGCTTCTGTATGCGAGATGGTTAGTTACAGCTGCGGCATTACTGGTTTCTGCCTGATGCTGATGAGGACTTCTAGCATACTAGGAGGAATCCTGCTTGCCTCAGCGGTTCTAGTCATCCTGCTAGCTCGCTCGGCTATGATGAAGGCCTACGAGGCCAACCAACCCTCATACTAGAAGGATATTCAAGATGGTGCTCAGTCAAAGCCCTGTGCATGACGGGCTGAAGGATTACGGTGAGAGGGACAAGGGGCCTGAAACCGCGCTTGTAACGATTGCCGTACTGGTATTGTCCCTTCTGTTCATCTTCCAATCCGGCATACTGGAATATGGGCAATCCGTGGAACAGATTGTCAGCTCGAGCGTAGTGTCTGAAGAGGTCCTGCTGGCATTCAGGGCATCCTGCGTCGTACTAGTGACCGTTACCCTAACTTGGCTAGTAATGGATCCAAAGGGGGCCGTTGACCACCCGCTGTACATGAAAGAGCGTAGAGTGATGCCCAGGACCGCAATAGGTCTCGTCAGGCTAGCTGCGTTCACTCAATGGCACTTCGCTCTAATCGGGCTAAGCTTCGCTGTCTCTGCTGCGGCTTCATGGACTCATCTGTCCGGTGGTGAAGTGCCTGATTGGATGCTGGTCGCCTCGCCAGCCCTGTTCGCCACGTCCTACAGCTGCGCTATACTGGTCACATGCGTCATCTCCTTCCATATAATTGGCAACGAGGTTAGAAAGGGGCACAATATAGACCGCCTATTCTCGTGGTACGAGTTGGTTATGCACAATGCGAACGTGGCCATCCTGGGGTTGGCGCTATTGATCAATGGTATGGAGATAGACTGGAGGTACCTGGCGT
>MDTE01062409.1_pt1 | contig 11333 bp, 18 predicted proteins | sample 811231 | NCBI WGS metagenome assembly MDTE01 (sample SAMN05326651, study PRJNA326480) | marine metagenome | isolation source: seawater | place: Indian Ocean: Red Sea | collected 2010
ACATATATTTAGCACGATAAAAATTATTATCAATTTTTGCTATCCAAGGACTAGAACTTACCCTATCTATTACTACAACAGAGTGATTTCTTGCTTCACAATCCCAAGGCTGTGCTAAATGGTCTTCCATTGGTTCGCCCCAAGTATCACAAGGTATGTCTGCTATTAAAGCTTGTATGGGCATACGAGCCCACATAGCTCCACCATGAACATTATTTTCTTCATCAATACCTGTAAATACAACTTGAAAAGATAAAGACCTATCAGGAATAGTATTAACTGCTATTGCTATAGCGTGTAAATATTCTCCATGATATTGTTCGTGATTAGCAGTAAACTCTTTTCTTACCCAACATTTAAAATGGGGTATATTACTAATTAAATAAGGCATAATTTAGTTTGCATATATTAAATTATCTGTATGATAGTTTAGTGTAAGTTCTTCTCCTGTTTTAATTTTTCTTGTTGTATAAACATTAAATGTTTTGTAATCGTCCCAGTCTAATTCTAACGAAAGTTCACAATTTGCATTTTCAGAATGATTTAAAAAACCACCTATAGATGTTCTAATATAACCACATATTATTGGTACTTTAATATGCGACATACCTATATCAAACTCTTTATTTATATCTTTAATTGCAAACAAACCAAAACCTTCTATTGAACTTTTTTTTACTTCTATGCAATCAGGTAAAGGTTTATAATAAAATTTATTATAAATAGGGTACATTATTTATAACCACCACCAGCTTTTTTATAAGCTTTAGCTAACATTTGTGCTTTACGAGCTGACCATTGACCAGCTTTACCACCTTTAGTTCCAGCTTTTATTCTGCTAAATATTCTTTTACGCAAACTAGGTTTAGTATAATTACCAGCTTCATTAACTCTGCTTTTAGTTTTACCACCTTTTTTATAGCTTCCATTTTCTAATGTGCTTCTAAGTCTTTGTTTTACCATGTAATTTCCTTATTGCTTCTTTACCTTTTTTAAATATATTTGCTACTTGTTTTTTACCCATAACCTTTGACCTTTGTTCTCCTACTGTAAGTATTTGAATTTTACGAGCAAATGGTTTTTTAATTTTTTTAACTTTAGCTACAGTTGCTCTAGCATCTGCAGGTGTAGCAAACTTAATACTAACTGTGTCTTTAGGATTTTCGTCAGTATATAACCTACGACCAGAGCCTTTAGGTTTTTTTCCTGTTCCTACTTTTGGGTCTTTTTTGCTTCGCATTATTAATAACTTTATTTTTTTTAGATGCCGGTGCTTTTAAAGTACTTTGTCTAAACGCAGTTCTGGACATTACCATTTTACTTTATCTGCCCAGTATGCAGCTGACATTTTACCTTTTCTAATATTTTTTCTATGTCTAGCTTTAAAAGATTTTCTTTTCATTTTAGTTTTACGAGATTCTCCCTTCTTAGGTTTACCTGCAGTTTTAGCACCTTGTTGTCCAAACCTAATAGTTTTTACTTTGTCGCCTTCTTTGGCAACAACTATGTGAGATTTTTTAGGGTGGTTAGGGGTACGCTTTGGTTTGTTGTACCCACTAACACCTGCTCTCTTTAAACGAGAATCTTTGGTAGAACGGCTCATAGTTTATTACTAAACTTTGCCACCTATTTTCTTTTTAATCATCTCATTAAAAGTTTCTGGCATTTTATCTTTAGCCATTCTTCCTTTTTTCATTGATGAATATTTAGAAGCTTTTCTACCACCTCTCATAGATTTGTATTTTGATTTTTTCATTTCTTCACCTTTGGTTTTTTAGCTGGTTTTTTTGCAGCTGGTTTCTTTTTTGGTTTGAGTTCTTTAAGCATAGCATCAGCTTCTTTTGCTCTCAATGGTCCGGCTACTAATTCTTCGCCATTCCATATAACATAAGCTGGGTCGCCATTTTCAAAGTGCCCGTTTTCTTCTTTTTTAATTGTCATAGTTTCACCTATTCGTAAATTTTGTTTAATACTAATATTATAGAGTATGCATCTCCGTCTGAATGACCAACAGTTGTAAAGTCAATATCGCCAGTTTTACCTGAACCTGCATTGTTAGGAATACCAGAAAATAAATCATAGTATTCATCTCCAGTGCTATCAGCCGGTAATGGTATAGCTAAAACATTGGTACTAGCATCAAACTCTATGTTTACTCGCATACCAACACAAGCCCAATATATTCTTGCTATAGATACTGAAGTGCATGACTGCCCTAAACTATTTGAGCTTAGAGCAGACACATCAACTTTTTTTACTGCTGATTCACCAGTGCCATCACTAGCATTAGTAAATTTAAGAACAGCGATTTTATCGCCATCTTGAATAGTTTGTGAGGTTACTGTATCAGCCATAATCTACTCCTATGCGTCAGAAAATGCCGGAACATCTGCACCTTCTTGATTACCCCAGATGTACCAGTTAGTACTATCTTTAGCTAATATATTAATTTCAAACAAACCAAAGTCTGTAAGCGTTAATATAGAGTTAGAGTTACCATCTGAATATACAGAAAGATTATCTGCATTAGAATCTAAATGTACTATACCGCCTATGTAGAAGTTAGTATTAGACCCTGTGCTAATAATTAAGTTTTCTGTTTCTTCTGCAGCACCACCATAAATTAATTTAAAGTAAACACCTGCTGATGGAGAAGGTAATGTTAATGTGCAGTTCGCTGATAAAGCAGGAACAACAGAAACTCTACCACCATGAGTAGTTGCTGTTAAAGAAATAGCTGTAGTGTCAGCTAAAGCTACAGGAGTAACTTGCATACCATCACCATTTAAAGTGAACTCGGTAGTTATAGCACCTGTAGTTGAATTTTTAGATACGACTTGAAAGCCGTTCTCGGACCTGACTGGTCCATTAAAGGTTGAATTAGCCATGTCTTTCTCCTAAAAGAAAATATCTATCATCTTGGCAAAGTCTGCTAGGGCAGTTGATAGACAATTAATAAATCCCTAGTTACGAAAAAAGGGGAGCACAAGGCTCCCCATAAAGTTCTAGCTTGAACCCGGTGAGCCGTAAATACCAAGCGGGTCTGATACTCCAAATGAGTATCTTTCTCTAGCTTTGTATCTGACATTTCCGGTGTCAAAATCTCCGTCCATAGATGTTTCCATTCCGGTTCTATTGAAATGTTTCATGCCGTTAGGAACATCAGTAATGATGAAGAAAGCATTAGTATCAGTAAGATAATGATTAATCATATATCCTTCTGGTATAGCACCATTAGAGGATATAGCATTAATATCATTATCAGATGTACCTACTCTAAATTGAGACTCTAAAAGTCTAGTTGCTGTAAACTGCAGAGCAGAAGGAACAATTAGTCTTTTTGGTCTAGCTGCTATTTTCAAACCTCTTTGGTCTTTAAAGTTGCCGATATTAATAACAGCATCTTCTAAAGATGTTTCATTAAGGTCTGCCGCAGTAGAAGGTCTATTAGAGTTTTTACTACCATCTACTAATGGGTGTCCGTCCCCACCAGTAACACCATCACCATCTGCAGTAAATAAGTTTACTCCGTCTCCAGATTGGAAAGAATTTGTAAACCCATTATTGAGTGGGAAAGCAGCTTTGACTTGCTTAGTGTAAGCCATAGCTCTTGCTAACGCTTTAGTATAACGAGCAGAAAGTGAGTCATAAAGGTTGTCCTCTATTGCTTCTTCTGTAATCGCAAAACCTAAAGCGATGGTTTCATGGTTGTATCTAGCTGTAAAGCTTTCTTGTGCTGAATCATAAGTGATTGCTGCACCTTCATCTTTAACAACTGCTTGACCAAATCCACTTAACTGAACTTCCTCTTCAAAACTTCTATCAGAGTTTTCAGTTTCGTAAATCATGGTGTGCTCATCTTCGTACTTTTCGTACTCCATTCCAAACAATGCGTTAAGTCCGGGTAGGAGTTCTTTTAACATTTGTGCTCTTGAAATAGCCATATTTTATTCTCCTATATTAAACGCCTGTTGTATTAGTTAATTGATGTCCTGCGTTAAAGACAACAATAACATCTGTGAATGAATCGCCAACTGCACTATCAGGTCCTTCTACGAACTCGATAATTTTAACTGGCAAAGTATTGGTTGTAGCAATCGTACTGCCATCAACAGCATTTTTGCTTCGACCTATACTTGTACTACCTGCTGTTTGAACAACAGCAGCATTATTTCCTAACCCTGTTTGTGCAATCGACTGGTCGCTTTGCATCTTCATTTCAACAAAAGGGTCATCAACGACATACGCACTAATATCACTTGCACTTGTAGATGCTGGATATGTTTGTGAGAATGTCTTTTGGTTTGTATTTGGGTCAGTGTATGACACACCTACAAATACTCCTACTGGAGTACAAGCTGTGGTTCCTGTGTCTTTTTCGACAGTACCAGAACTAACGAGCTTAACAAAATCTCCGTAGAATATAGCGGTGCCGTAACCGGAAGCTATCTTGTAATGTCTAACTTTTCCTGTGAAAGAACCATTAGAACTAAGACAACCTACTGGCTCTGCACCCATAGGGGTTGCTGTCGCAGCCATATTATTCTCCTAAAATTTTTAAAAGAGGGCTACTAACTAAATAATTATTTAGTTATTTACCGCCAAATGTAGTCCTCGTTTTGCGGTCTGGTTGTAACAGTGGCATACGAGGGTCATTTTCTTTTAAGTAGTTATTATCAACGGCGTCCATTTGTTCTTTGGCAACTTTTCTGTAGTATTCATCTCTTTGTTCCATTAACTCTCTAGGAGCTTTACAAAGCAATAAACCGCCTACTTCCATGTTACCTTTATCTGCCCATTCAGAGTCCACATCACAAACTAAATGTAGTTCAGGGTGGTCTTCTGCTTTCACAGGTTCCCAACCTTCTCTAAACTTAGAACTAACATTAACATTATTAGGTTGCCCTAATATTGATGTAGCTATCCACCTAAATACCCAGCCATCTTGTGGATTAGGATTAGGTAGTTTTGATTGTGGTTCCCAAGATTGAGCTCTTGATTGAACTTCTCTGGTCTCCGTTTCTCTTGCAGCTCTTGAATCTTCTTCGATTACTTTTTCATTATCAGCCATTCTGTACCTCCTTGGCAACTTGTTTGGCATATTGTTCTGGTGTTAAACCCAAACGCCTTGCGAGAGCAACTTGGGTTCCTGTCAACTGTACTTTGCGTGGCATAGCACCATTGTTTCTTGTCGCTGGTGCTACAACATTCGATGGTTTTTTGGAAATCACAGTTTCAACAACTTGTTCGTTGCCGACAGGTACTTCTTCTTCTCCAAAAAACTCAGGAAATCTTTGTCGCATACGCTTATCAACTTCCTGATAATACTGGTCGCTAGTAGGATATATGCCCTCATTTTGAATAAGAGTTTCATGTAGCCCATAAGCATAACCAGTCATGTCTTTATGTTCTTTATTTCCAAACCAAGTATTTTTTTGCAACCACTCTACTGCTTTTGGGTCAGGTGGAGTGTGTTGTTGTTGTACTGGTTGTGGTTGTTGTGCAACATTTTGTTGTTGTTGCAGTTGTTGTTGTCTAGCTTCTGTTTGCTGTTGATAGTAGTTTAATTTTTCGTTAGCACTTTTTGCATCTACTTGTGCAGATAAAATCTTTTCATTAGCAGCTAACATTTTATCTGTATCACCAGCTTCATAAGCTTCTTTAAATTCAGCTTTACCCTGCTCTAGTTCTGCAGTAGCTTTAGCTGATATTTGTCCAAGTAAAGCTTCTTCTCCTTTGTTAATTAAAGCAGATAGTCTTTTATTTTCATCTTGGATTTTTTGAGCATAACCAACGGCTTCATCTCTTAATTTTTCTGAAGCTTCTTTAGCTCGTCTCTCTTCGTGATAGTCGTATTTAATTTTATCAATTCTTTTTTGGACTTTTTCACTAATACCATCTATTTCTTCTTCAACTCCATCAGTTGCAGTTTTTACTTTAGGTGGTCTTCTATCCTCTGCAGGTCTATCATCTATAACTTCTACTTGAAATTCATCTGTAGATTCTACTTTGGGTTCTTTTTCAAAGGTGGTTTTAACACCAAAGAACTTTTCTTCTTTAGAAGATTGCGGTACTTGTTCCGTAACTTCTTGATTTGCTGTAGTATTTTCACTCATATTAAATTACCTTTACGATACCTCTAGGGTCTTCAACAACAGCTTCTACACTGTCATCATTAATTAAACGAAATTCTTTTCCATGTACTTTAAATCTAGTACCTGAATAAGAACGCATAATAATCCAATCGCCTTTTTTACAATAAGGACCATTTGGAAATCTTTTTTCATCTTTATAGCAGTCATCTCCCATATCCAGAATAAAACCACAAATAGAACCAACTTCTTCAACTTGTAATGTTTGTGAAGCTTTGATAATTCCACCTTTTGTTTGTTCTTCTGGCTCTGGCAGAGCTATTAAGATTTTATAACCTTTGGGTATTGGTAATTGTTTTGCTGTTCTTTCTTCAACTTGTTTAGTTTCTTCAACAGCCTTTGCAGGTTTAGTCATATTTTTCTCCTTGCACTAGATTAAGGTCTAGGTCCTTGCGTCATTGTTGACGATTTGCTATTTCCTGTAGGTCGAGTATATCTCTTTCTACTATAGCGAGTCCAGCAATTACACCTGTTAAATGTCTGTACTCTTCAAAATTTTTGCACCCACCACCTGATAGATGGTCAGCGTGTTCGTTCATATGTTCTCTAATTTTTTTTCTTAGAGCATCTATAAAATTTGTATCTGATGCAGCCATTAATCTTCTTTATCTAATAAAGTCTCCGCTATATCTTTGCCTATCTTAGCACCTTCAATGCGTTCTTTGCTAGATATTTTTGCATTATCTGATGCAGCATCATAACCAATCTTAGCACCAGCTATTCGTTCTTGTGATGCTATTCTTTCTTTTTCTATCTCTTCGTTGGCTTTTGCTTTCTGTAAATCAAGTGCTATTCGTTCTGCATCTGCTTTCATTTTTCTTTGTACTTCAGCTTCTCTAATAGCTAGTTCTTTTTCTCTTTGTTGTATTACAGGGTCTTCTAGTTTTTCGTTTATTTCCTCTGCTCTTTCTTCTGCTTTACTTCCAGCTAATACTCTTTCTGCAGCTTCAGATACCAGTTCTGATAAACGCAGTTCAATATCTTCTGGTAGCGGTTCATCAGGTGGTGGTAATGGAGCACCAAGTTGTTTTTCAATTTCTTTACGATATTGAAAGGCAATATGTTCTGTTACATGGTCTGTAAATGCAGCTAAAATTCTGGAAGCATTTGGACTTTGACCAATCATCTCTCGCATTTTTGGGTCTTCCATAGCAGACATATGAACTTTAATATGTGCTTCATGGTCTTGATAAATAAATGCTTTAACAGGTTTACCATTAAGTAGATTCATATTTTCTGATACAGGGTCTGTTGGTGCTATTTCAGTTTCAAGCGGTACAATCTTATCTGCATCTTGAATACCTAGTACATCTAACATTTGTCTGTGTAACTCTTGCATATTATACAGTTCAGGAGCTTGTGTAGATAATTGTAAAGCTGCTTGATACTGCATAATTTTTTGTGCCTTAGTAGAAGCGTTAGGGTCTGATACAGGTACTACATCTACTCTACCATCAAAATCTTCTTTTAAAAGCTCTTTACCTTTTATTTGATAAGGATATTCTGTTGGACCAAAATCAAATATTATTCTTGATAGTATTCTTAACTCATGCTTCATAGAGTTATGTATTCTTGATTGCACTGCACCTATAACTTTTAAAGACCTTTCTAATAAAGCAAGTGTTGTACCTACAGGAGCTTGGCTACTCATATCAGATACTTTTAAATCAGCTAGTGAAGCAAATCTTCTACCTTCTTCTACTAGGTTTTGTAATAAAGTATATAAAGTTCCTGATGGTTCTTTGTAAGGTAAGAATGTAATATTGTCTTTAATTGCACCACCGGGTACATCAACATCTCTAAACTCACCCGGCATAATAGGAGTATCATCTCCTTTAATTCTTAGTCCTCTGGATTTTAAACCACCCGGTAAATTAGATAATGTACCAGCATCTACTAACTGTCTTAATAAACTTGTAGCAGATTTAGATATACCGCCTATCAAATGTATTAATCCAAATCCATAAAATCCTAAACCGGGTAAATATTGATAGTGAACATAGTGTTCTCGTTTCTTTTTCATAGGGTCATCTTCTAAATAATTCCTACGAATAGCTAAGATAACTCCAGATTGTAAATCTAAAGTTACTACATAAGGCAAGGCTATGCCTGTTATTTTACCATCTTTTCTATCTTCAAAGCCTTTAATATCAAGCTCTACTTGCATTTCAAGTATGGTGTGTCTTTGGTCATTCTCGTAACTTTGACTAGAACCTGTAAGTTCATTGTACTTAGACTGTATGTTGTTTAGCTCATCACTAGGAGCTTGTAGCTCAACATCTCTATAAAATCCTATAACTTGTAGCTTTCTAATATCATTAGTAGCTTTTTTCATTACATGAGTTGCTCTTTCACAAGTGCTTAAATCAGATGCACCATAGCTAACTACAAAATCTTCAGCAGGAACAAACATACTTGCAGGTCTGCCTAAACTTGGGTCGTAATATATTTTTCTAAATGCAGAACCTGCTAGTGGTAAATTAAATAATAACTTTTCTGTTTCTGTTCTGTACTCACTCATTTTTTCTGTGAGTAAATAGTTTAGATAGTCTTTAACTCTTTCAGACTGTTGTTGTTTTTCTGCATCTATTTCACCAACAATCTTTGTATCTACAGGACCTTTGGCTGGAAATATTTCACTTACACATTCAGCTTGAAAACGCACTACAGATTCTGTTAATAAAGGGTGAAACACACCACAAGCACCCTGCCAAGGCAGAGTTCTTTCTTCAATTTTTAAACCTAGTTGGTCTAATCCTTTGGTATATGTATCTTCCCAGTCTTTTCTTGATTCTTTATCTGCATTGAAATAACTTACAAGTTCACTAGATAGTAGCTGTAGTTCAGCTTCTTCCATAAACTCCGCAATATTATCATCAAAGTTTGGTGTGCCTAATTCAGCACCATCATCAAAATCTATAATTAAACCACCATCTTCTGTTGCTATTGCAACTTCATCAGGATTGGTTACTAAAACTTCAACAGGAGAATCTTTGTATTTTTTTTCTGGGGTTTGTAATCGTTTTTCTGCCATTTAGTCTCCTAATAATAATTGGCTTCTCTAGGCGGCAAATCTTCTTCATCTTCGTCAGAGTGTAAAGGAATAAAACCACCTTGTCTAAATCTTATTAATGCTTGGGTTGATGAGTCAACTAAGTCATCATGGTCTCCAGCAGGAAAAGATGCAAACTCTTCTATAACTTCTTCTGCAAACTTTCTATTAGGTGCCCAAACAATACCAGATGCAAACAAATCAGCTACAGCATTAACCCTTGCTATTTTGTCATTACCACGACTAGGTGTATATTCTGATACAGGTATTCCCATTTGCCTAAGTTCAAAGATTAAAGGCATACCTGCAGCTTTAGCTTCTACAATAAAAGCTTCTGGTTGCCAATTCTTATACATTTCAAAAGCTTTCTTTTTTAATTCTGGAAACTCTAATCGTTCTTTATACGCATCTAAGAGTATTACATTGGGCTGTGTTACACCTGTATCATCAGGTTGGTAAAATACACCCCATGTTGTACACGCAGAGTAGTCAGAACGCTGTGTCTTTAAAAAAGCTGTATCCCATGACTGAATAATAAAGTCGCATTGTGGGGGATTATCGTACTCCCACTCACGCCACCATTCTCGTTTTATAATTGCAGACTCTTCTGCAGTAGGATTTTGTTGGTATTGTGCAGACCACTTAGATAAAGGTAGTTCTGCTCGTAGCTTTTCTAGTTCTTTTATATCCCAAAACTCTTGCCACAAGCTTTTACCTGATGGCAATATTGCAGGAAACTCTATAACTTTCCAATCATCAACACCTTCTCGTTGTGCTGAAGACTTTAGTATTTGCCCAGTCAGGTCCCGTTTGTGCCATCTTGTCATAACAATAATAATCGCACCACCGGGCTGCAGACGCTGACGGGGACCAGATGTATAGTATTCATACACCTTGTCAAACACAGAGGGGTCATTACTTTGTCCCTCTTGTTCTGAATGTGGGTCATCTATGATAAGCAAGTCTGCACCTTTACCGGTTACAGCACCGCCTACACCAATCGCAAAGTACTCTCCGCCTTTATTTGTATTCCAACGACCAGCAGCTTTACTGTCAGCTTGTAAACCCACACCATCAAAAACTTTTTTAAAATCTGCAGAACCAACAAGGTTTCTAACCTTACGACCAAAACCCACAGCTAGTTCTGCAGTGTGAGCCACTTGGATTATCTTCTTTTCTGGAAAGCAGCCTAAAAACCAAGCGGGTAATAGATAAGAAGCAAACTCTGATTTTGTATGTCTAGGGGGCATATTTATAATCAAACGCTTTAACTTGCCGTTTTTAACATCATTGAAAGCATCAGACATAATCTTATGATGATAGCCCTCAATAAAGGCAGCCCACATTTCTTTAACAAAAGAAAGGAAGTTATCAGAACAATCCTCTCTGCGTTTAGCAGATTCGTATTGAGACAAAAGTTCTAATAGGTCTTTCTGTTGTTCGGGGGGAAGTTTGTTTATCTTATCAATATCAAACATAGTTTGCGGTACCTTTAAGTTCTACTGGAGTAAGTAAATAGTAGAGGAGTAAATTATGAATAACTAAGTATAAAGATACCGCAAAACTTTCTAGTATATTACTAGCTCTAGTAATAATACTATATAAACTAAAATCTAGTGTATTACTTTCTAGTAAATCACTAGGGGCAATATACCCTATTATGAACATGGTTTCATATCTTCACAGATTCGTCAATAGTTTTTTCAACTTTTTTAAAAGGACTATTTCTAGTGCTCATCACTGTACGCCATCTATTAGGTTGCATAGTAACCCAACCACCATCTTTAAGTCTATGTATCATAGCGTGTATAGTGCTCTTAGAAGATAAACCTAATGCGTCAGCTAAAGCATCAAGACTAGGACCGCAGCCAAACTCTTCCCAGTATTCTTCTATAGTTTCTAAAAGTTTTAATTGTTTACTTGTCATAATATATATCCCCCCCCCTGTATGGGACCCTAGAACATTATACGAACATTCCTATAAAAACGCAATATGTAAGTTAGTCGGAAATAAAAAAAGGGTACCCCCCCTATGAAAATTATGAAATTATATGTACAAAATAGTATGTACCCTAGACACGCAAAAATTTTTATGTGCGGGGGGTGGGGGTGGGTGGGGTTAATCCATA
>MDTE01122110.1_pt1 | contig 11333 bp, 11 predicted proteins | sample 811231 | NCBI WGS metagenome assembly MDTE01 (sample SAMN05326651, study PRJNA326480) | marine metagenome | isolation source: seawater | place: Indian Ocean: Red Sea | collected 2010
AATGAGATTTTTTAGTTATGATCCTCTGAGAAAAAAAAAGGATCAGAATTCATCTTCTTATCGAGAGATTAAAGATGAAATTAAAACTGATTTAAACAGGATTTTTTAAAAATGGAATCTTTTTTTGATCTTATAATTGACATATGGGATTTCCTTAAAGTTAGGAAAAAGTATTGGTTAGCACCTTTGATAATCACTATAGTGTTAATGGGCGCATTAATAGTATTTACTCAAGGTTCGGTGATAGCTCCATTCATATATACAATTTTTTAATGAATGTTTAAAAAAAATATATCAAAATTTATAAATATTCTTTTTATAAACTCTTCAGTATTTGCTTTTTTAATTGTTTTAGTTGAGCTTTTTTCAGTAACTTTAAGAGCAATTAATGGGAAAGAGTTCAAAGGTTTTATTTATAATAATCAGTCTCTAAATGAAGTAAAGGATGATTGTTTAAGGATGAAAACTCATCCAATGCTGAGTCATGTGCATGATCATAATAATAATTGCAAAATTGAAGGAGCAAAAGTTAACGGGCAATGGGTAATTTATGATCATGATGAAAAACAAAAAGATATTATCCTCACATTAGGTGGAAGCACAACTGATGGTTTCTATTTTCAGGAAGGATATAGCTGGCCCAAAGCGTTAAATTTTTACATAAAGAAAAGTAATAAAGACTATCAAGTATGGAACGGAGGAGTTGGTTCTTATGAATCCTCTCAGGAACTTATTAAATTAATAACAGAACTTCCAAGATTTGATCGTTATCCGAAAATTGTTATTTCATTAAATGGTATTAATGAAAATCCAAGAAGAGGTAAATTATACAATTATCCACTTTTTAGAAGAGTAAATTTGAGTATTTTTAGAGATAAAAAATATATAAATCAAAATGAAAATAATTCTCCTTTTTTTCCTTCTACATTTAGTCTTTTAAGATCTTTTAATATGAACTACGTTAAAAAACCCGTAGATTTAGAAAAAAATATAAAAAAAATTGAAGATTGGGAAAAATCAATTTATCTAAAAGTTGGAGAAAAAGAAGGTATTTCTAATGTTGATTTATGGGCCTACAATGTACAACAAATGCATTCGATTATTACGGGTTTAGGTTCAAAATATTTTGTTTTTCTTCAACCTACCATGGGTTTACAAAATCAAATTCCACAAGATTTAAGTTCAAGTGATGGAAAAATTTACGAAGACTCACTAAAGAATAATCCTGAAAACTTTGAAGAAATGTTTAAACGATATTCATTACTTAAAGAAAAATGTAAAACAATGGAATACTGTATAGACATAAGTGAAGCTGTTCCGCCTACGGGGAATAAGTATAAAGATGCTAGACATCATAATTCTTTAGGCAATAAAGAATTAGGTAAAATTATTTATGAGACTATTTTTAAAATTAATTAATGAACTAATTTAAATTACCTTTTAAAACGTTTAATATTGAAAAAAACAAATCTAATGAAATCTAATATTAGCAATATAAAAAAAAATTTATTCATTGCGCCCTATAAAAAAGAATTTATATTTCCTAAGAAATTCATAGATAGTTTTGATTTGGAAATCGAAAGTGTAAAAGTTTCTTCTAGTATTTCTTTACCTGTCATCAATAAAAGGAACTATTTTTTTATAGAAATATTAAGAAGTCTTTTTAAAAAGAAAAATTCTTCATTTTTTAAAAAGTTTGATTTTGAATTAAAATCTAAAAAATCAGTTGGGCTTATTAATTTAGTAAAAACAAGTCACATAACTTTCTCTCATGATAAAAAATCTAATTATCCTGAAATTGAATATAAAATAATAAATAATTTTTCAAAAAAGAATAAAAATATAGCTTCTTTTCTTTATAATCCAACAAAATTTAAGGAATTATTATTAGATAAAGAAAAAATAAATAAAGAAAAATTTAAATGTATTGACTATACTTTTTTATCTAATAGTACTGGCGGTATGTATTTTTTACCTAATGGAAATGACTATATAAAGCAAGATAAGAAATATATGATACTTGAAATCCATAATGGGGAAAAGATTATTAATTGCGAAAGAATTGAGATTCCTAATGTCCCTAATAATAGCTTTGGAATTTTTTTGGACTATAGTTATATTTCTAAAAATGCTTCACACTTTATTGTGGTCTCCCCTTTCTCATGGATAACCTATTCAATAAATTTAACATTGAATTCACTTTCTTTAGAGCATACTCTACACCCAGGCTATTTTATAAAAAAAAATGACTAAGAATTTCTCTGGTACCGCGCAAATCTTTCTTTTGTTTAACAATTTTGATACTGTTATTCATTTAATAAATATACCTTTTTATTATTCAAAAAAATATTCTATAAACAAAAAAGAAAAAAGATCTTTTAAGTTTCATTGGTATTTATCTATATTCGATTCAAGTGGTAATTTAGTTTTAAAAAAAAATATAGACTTTAGTAATACTTTTTCAAAATCTATTTCATTACGTAGTTTATTTAATAGTGAATCTGTCGAGAATCCTTCTTATGGTCAATTTGTGATAAGCCATTCTTCAGAAGAAAATTATTATTGCCAATTTTATACTTCTTTCATTGAAAACTATAAAAAAAGTATGAATAGCGTTTTTAAATTACATAGTCATCAAAAAATATCGCTTCAAAATAATATTTATAATAGTAAAAGTATTAAAAATATCTTATATAAAATAAAGAGAAAAGTTTTTAATTTTAAAAGATATAGTAGAGCACTTACTTCATGGTCTTTTAATGATATTTATGAAGGCTTATTAGATAGTTATTTTTATATAGTAATGGCAAATCATGGAGATTCTTTAGAACTTTCTAACTTTAAAGTTGAAATTTATGATAGAAATAATAATTTTTTTAAGGACATTATTCATAAAATTGATGCACCTAAGTTTGGAACATCAATTACTAATATAAGTAAATTTTTAAAAGAAGAAGAAATAGGAAACATTAATAAGATTGTTTTTTCAGTTAAATCTTCTGGAACTATGTCAAAAAAACCAATTTTATTAATTTCTCCTACAAAAATTGATGACCAGAATAATCAAATAATTAACTTGAGTGTTAAACATCTACAACATACATAAAAATTGGCAAACAATATTTAAATAAAATTTTTTCTTCTAATCTTTTATTAGAGTTGAAGATTAATAAAAAACTTTCAAATCTAAAAGTTAAATCTAAATCTAAATATATATTTTTCTTTTACAGTAATTTATAATACTGATAATAATAAATACTTGAATAAGTAATATGAGTAGATATTACTTATTCGTATCAATAAATAATAATGGAATTCCTTGATCGTGATCTTCTAGAAATTGTTGAAAAGAAAATTGATAATAATAAAAGAAAAAATGATTCCAACGCTCATTATTGGTATCCTTTGAACTATGCAACTTATGGAGCTGAAGAGATTACTTCGGCTTTGCAAAGTATGCTTGCTTTTAAAACAAGTATGGCTGACAAATGTAAATTATATGAAAATTTATTTTCTAAGTTTATAGATTCAGAGAGTTCAATTTTTGTTAATAGTGGATCATCAGCAGACTTATTAGCAATTTCTGCGTTAGTGAAATCTCCTGAATACCCACTTAATAAAGGTGATAAAGTTTTAGTACCTTCTATAACTTGGCCTACTCAAATATGGTCAATAATTCAAGCTGGACTTGAGCCAGTTCTTTTTGATTGTGATAAAGATACTTTTAATCCTAATATTAAATCTGTTCCAAATAATATACTTAAGGAATGTAAATGTATCTTTACTACTCATATTTTAGGAACTTGCGCAAATATTGATGTTTTTCAAGATATCTGTGATTCCTATAATTTAATTTTTATAGAAGATGCTTGTGAGTCTTTAGGTTGCAAATATAAAAATAAGCAAGTGGGTACATTTGGTGCTCTTGGAACCTTTTCCTCTTTTTTTTCTCATCATATTACGACTATGGAAGGAGGAATAGTTTGTACAAATAATAAAGATTTAGAGCTACAAATAAGAATAATGAGGGCGCATGGATGGTCTAGAGCTATCCAAGATGGGGGATTGGAGATTTTCTGCAATAAACGAAATATTGATTTAAGTAAATATGAAACTATAGATACAAGATATCTTTTTGTTGATGAAGGATATAATTTAAGGCCTACTGAAATAAATGCATCATTTGGAATTTATCAAATACAAAAAATTGAACAATTTAATTTTCATAGAAAATTTCTTGCAGAAAAGTTTTATAAAAATCTCTCAAATTTAAATAATTTAAAAGGCCCAACAGTTGAGAAGGATTGTGAACCATGCTTTATGTCATTGCCTATAAAAATAATTAATTCAGAATATACTAATGCGAAAGCTATTAAATTTTTAGAAGAAAGAGGAGTAGAATCGAGACCTTTAATAGCCGGGAATATTATAAATCATCCTGTTTCAAAGATATTCAATTTTTCGTCAACTCAAGAAAATCTTGAGGGAGCAAATTATCATCATAAAAATTCATTTTATGTTGGACTTTCCTCCAAACATACTTCAAAAGATATTGATCGGCTTTCCTTGGTGATGAAAGATTTAGATAAAGTTTTGAATTCTTGATCTATTTATTTTACAAATATGTCGACATGATTTTACGGTAAAATGTTTACTAAGTTTTGGTAATTAGGATGATCAAGAAATTAATATCAAAATCAGATAAGATTTATATCGCAGGTCATAATGGAATGGCAGGAAGTGCAATTTACAGAGCTTTGAAAGATAAGGGATACGAAAATTTTATCTTTATGAACAGATCCGAATTGGATCTAGAAAATCAAATGGATGTTAATGCATGGTTTGAAAGAAATAAGCCTAATATTGTAGTTTTAGCGGCTGCAAAAGTAGGAGGAATTGAAGCAAACTTATCTATGCCTACTGAATTTTTAATTAGCAATTTAAGAATTCAAAATAATGTGATTGAAGCTGCTTGGAAAAATAAAGTAAAAAGATTACTTTTCTTAGGTAGTAGTTGTATTTACCCTAAGTTTTCTAAACAACCAATTGAGGAAGATGAGCTAATGCAAGGTAAACTTGAGTCAACTAATGAAAGTTATGCATTAGCAAAGATCGCAGGTATGAGGCTATGTTCTTCTTTAAGAAGCCAATATGGATTTGATGCTATAAGTCTAATGCCAACAAATTTATATGGAACTGGAGATAATTATCATGAGATAAATAGTCATGTACTTGCTTCTTTTATAAGGAGATTTTCAGAAGCAGTAGATTTAAAAAATAAAAATGTTACTTGTTGGGGCTCTGGATTAGTTTACAGAGAGTTTTTACATTCAGATGATCTTGGTGATGCTTGTCGTTTCGTTTTGGAAAATTGGGATCCAAGTTTGGATAGTGCTCCTAAAAAAAATAATGGTGAAATTTTAGATTATTTGAATGTTGGAACTGGGATAGACTTAACTATCAAAGATTTAGCAGAATTAATTGCAAAATTATTAAATTATAAAGGTCAAATTACTTGGGATAAATCTAAACCTGATGGTACGTTAAAAAAACAATTAAATATATCAAGGATTGAGAAACTTGGATGGAAGCCAAAAATAATGCTTGAGGAGGGAATCAAGCAAGCTATAAATGACTATAAAAAAAGAAATTATTAATTTTTAAAAATGTCTTATAGCGATGTAGCAGTTTTAATAATAACTCAAGAAACTTATTTTCAAGAATTAAAACTAACAATTAATCGACTTAATGAATTAAAAATGAATAAATTCTTTAAATGTTATGTTGCCTGTAAAAATCTTAATGAAAGCAAATTTAAATTTGAAAACTGGAAAAATTTAGAAATTAATAAAGATTGTGAAAATTGGGGTAGCGAGTTAATTGACACTATAAAAAATATTAGAGAGGAATATTTATTTATTTTTTTGGATGATTTTTATCCATATAAGTACTTTTCAGCTTCAAAATTAAAAAAAACTATCCTTGAATGTTTATCTTATAAACCAAGTTTGATTAGAATTAACAGTAACTATAATAGAAGAATATTTTTAAAAAGAAAAAAAATTAATATTTTTGAGGAATCATACAAACATAGATATGCGACTAGTTTGGTTTTTCCAATATTTAGAAAACAATTTCTAAAAGAAATTTTACTTAAAGATGATTCAATTTGGCAATTTGAGAGGTTTTCAAATAAAAGGTTTAATTTTAAAGAACATAAATTTTACTTTATTAAAGGTCATAATATAGATTTAAGTGTTGTAAATTTGATTGTCAAAGGGCAAGCACTTAGGACATCAATAAATAAATTACCAAAAAATAAAAAGAAAATTTATTTAAATAATCGTAAGTTAAAAACAATGCCATTAGTTATGGAATTTAAATTTCATTTGAAAAAACTTTTTTCTGATGTTTTTGCAAGATATCTACCATACTTTCATGAATTTTAAAAGATTTAAATTTTAAAATAATTTTTTTAATTGTTTATTGTATTTAATTAATTAATTTTTTATAAAAAAAACTACTAAATTAAATTGTGATATTAATATTGAATATTTAATATATGTATCTATCAAAAGATGAATTTAAATTTCTGGTCTCAAAAAGTCCGCTCATATCAATAGATATTTCTATTGTTAAAGATAGTCATATATTATTGGGAGAAAGGAAAAATAGCCCTGCAAAAAACTATTTTTTTGTTCCTGGAGGGAGAATTAGAAAAAATGAAAGGATTGATGAAGCTATTAATAGAATTTTGATTGAAGAATTGGGATATAAATTTAAAGAGAAAATATCTAAAAAAAAGGAATTTATTGGATACTATGAGCATTTTTATGAGGATAATTTTGAGGAGAATTTAAATTTCAATACCCACTATATTGTCCTGGCATTTTTAATAGACTATAAAAATATTCAAAATGTGCGCTCAATTGATTCTCACCTCGATCAACATAGAAAATATATTTGGTTTGATTTAAAAAAAAATTCACCACATAATTTTAAAATACATAAATATACAAATGCCTATTTAAATTTTATCAGTCATTTAAAAGGACCTTAAAAAAACTTCTTGTTATTTAAATTTATTAATTTATTTTTTAGATAAAGGAAATATAACTTATGACTTTATATTATATACAAATTAAAAATATCTACAAAATTTAAGTTATTTAAAAATCAAAATGAATGAAATAAATTTAGAAGAAGAGAGAAAATTTGAAAATAGAAAAGCTAAAGGTGAGAAAATTAGAGAAAAACAAAATAAATATTATTGGGCAACACAACTTCCTATAAATAGACATAATTTTATGACTTTTCAAAAAATAAAAGGTAAAAAAGTTTTAGAAATTGGCTGTTCAACTGGTCGTGATGCAAAAAATTTTGTAAATTACTGTTTTTCTTATTGTGGTGTTGATATTTCTGATGAAGCAATAAAAATTGCGAAATCTCTAAATTTACAAAATTCTGAATTTTTATGCTCTGATGGGCATAAGATTCCTAAAAATGATAAAGAATTTGATTGTGTTATTGTGAATAGTCTTCTCCATCATCTAGATCTATTAAAATCATTTGAAGAAATTCATAGAATATTAAAACCAAATGGGATACTTATTTTTAGAGAACCATTAGGGACTAATCCATTTTTTCAACTTTATAGAAAATTAACACCTAATGCTAGAACTATATCTGAGAAGCCATTTTCAATAAATGATATAAGAATTATGAAAAAATTTTTTATTTTAAAAGACGTTCAATGGTATGGCTTTTTTAATATTATTTCAGCATTTTTAAAGTTATCTTTTTTAAGATCTTTTCTTACATATATTGATGATTTAATTGGGAAAACTTTTTTAAAATATTTATTTTGGCAATTTAGCGGATTTGCAGAGAAGAAATAATTTATCCTCACATTTAATATCGAAATATTTTTCAATTTTAGATGCTTACCAAAAATAATTTTTATAAAAACTTTTCAAATGAATATTTAAAAAAAAACTATTTATAAGGCATTTCTTTTATAAAAATTTATTTTTTTTAAAAACTTTATCTCTTCTTTACTGTATTATTAAAAATAATGATTTCAATATTTGTGAAATTTTTGAAAGAAAGAATCAAAGAATACTTTCCTTATTACACTAATTTTCATTTAAATAATCATTATAAAAGATTAGCTTCAAAGGAAATAAGAGGATTTAAAAGTATTAAACATGAAAAACTAATATTCGATTTTATTAAGAGTTCCCCAAAGGTTACAATAAACTGTAAGGAATCCGAAGACATACTTAGACAATTAAGGGTTAAATCAAATAAAATCTTTTTAAATAATGAAGATAAAGCAATATTTAAAATTGCTACGAATAACAATAACAAATTGATCCAAACTTATTCAACTTCAAAATATGATCAAGAGATATATAGATTTGTTTTCAATCCATTAAATTACATACCTGAAGTTCTAGATTTAGTTTTAACTAAAAGCTTTCAAGATATTTTTGAAAGTTTAAATTTTTTGAAATTTGCAGATGCTCATCTGAGATTATCTACTCCAAATAAATTTGAGAAACATACTACCGGTTTTCATAGAGATTACAATTCATTCTCAACACTTAAGATTTTTATTCCATTAACTAAAAATAATAATGAAGATTTTCTTGAATACTATTCTTCATCATTATTGAAATCTACTAGTAATTTTCATTATAGACCTGGGCATATTCCATTAAATAAAATAGTTAAAAAATACAGAAATCAGAATACTGATAAAGTTGGCAGAAAAGATAATGAATTTCCTATTATTAATACTTCTTGTATTCATAGAGAAATACCTTCTAAAACAAAAAAGATTACTTTAATTATTACTTTTTTAGCTCATCCAGCTTATGGAAGTTTTAAGCCATGTTTTAATTTGGATTATGATAATTTAAAACTTCAGAGATATAAGTCATCAGATTTTTTGTCTTTTGTAGATTTTCAAACAATTTAAAAATAAAAAAATATGAATATTAATCATTCCAAATATAGTTTTTTTGATGCGAAATTAATTTACCTAGAATCCAATATATTATTAGAAACTAAAGAAAAAAAAATAATTCTTATTGGAGACCTTAGACATTTAAGAAATGATTATGAAAAAATTTCTAAAAAATTAAAAAATTTAAAAAATATAAGAATAAAAGATTTTTTTAACCTTGCTAATAAGTATTCAGGCGGATTTGGATTAATAATTCTCCAAAATAATACCGTTAATATTTTTACAAACTCTAATTTCCCTGGCTTATATTACGGATTAACAGGGGATAAAAAACTATTAGTATCAGATGATTTTTCTTTTTTTGGTAAATACTTCAGATTTAAATTTAATGAAAAAGAATTTCTACACCGCAATCAAAACTTCTTGCCATCTCCATTAGAAACAGTAACTTCAAATGTAAGAATAATTCCTGGTTATTATTCATTAAAATTTAATAGATACAAAATTGAAGGGAGATCTTGGGTCTTGGATTATTATAAATATGAAGATAAGGATGCAATTAATAAAAATATTTATAAGTCTTTTGAACCTTGGTTAAAAAGTTTATCAGAAAAGGGAGATAATATTTATTTGTTGATGAGCGGAGGTATCGACTCCACATTTTTAGCTCTTATATTAAAAGAATATGGCTATAAATTTACTCCAATTTGTTTGCTTAGTAAGGATAAAAAGGGACGTATTGGAGGTTTATTTGAATTATTTCGATCTAAAGCTATTTGTAAACTTTTAAAGTTAAATTTAAAGATTTTATACTCGGAACCTAATGAAATTGATAATTATTTTTTTGAAAATAAATTAAAAATGATTTGGGGTAATTGGATTATCAATCCAATAAGTTATAAAAAACTAGGTATTAATAAAAAGGATATAATTATCGATGCTATAAGTATGGATGCAATGTTAAATATAGAGTACACATCGAGATATAAATTTTTTCATTTATTTCTTTTGCCCCGAAAAATATTAGCTGAATATTTTCATAGAATACTTTTACACATAGCTTATTTTATAAATTTCTTCAAGAGAATTTCATTATTAAATCTTATAAAAGCTACTGGGGGAGGGATATTATTTCCATTTCCTTTTGTAGCTATTTTTCAAAATAGTAAAAAAGACTTCACTCACAATAAATTCTTTTTGAGAAACTTATTGAAGAAAAATAAGTATTTTTTTAAGTTGAATTGTCTTATTGGATTAAGAATAATGAGATATTATTATTTTTCAGTACCATCAATAAGGTCACGTTTTTTATCTCTTAAATCTTTTTATAATATTGATATGCCAGCAACAGATGGTTTAGTTATAAATAAATTTTTGTTTAGGCAATCTACTTTAAAAGATATTTTCTTTCCAAAATGGCAACTTTACAAGTTTTTTAAAGAAAAATATTCACAAACCTATTTTAAATATATGAGAAGAGCTTTAGAGATAGAAAAAAGCGATTTCATTAAAAATCAAAATTTGACTCAAAAGCAAAAATCCGAACTTACATTAAAAGACTTTCAATATTTCAAAAAAGATTGTTTGAACACAGATATAATTCAAAAATATATCGAAGATGCTAAACCCCAATTTAATAAATTAATACATCAGTCCAAAAGCGAAAAAGTAAAGAGTATATTAAATAAACATATTTCAGATAGCAAAGATGTATTTAATCCAATATATGAATTTATTTATGATATTAAAAGATTCATTTTCTAATAAATTATTTAATTAAAAAACTTTTATTTTTAAATAATTGTATTCAGATTTTATATAAAGCACTAACCTTTTAATTATTTTTAGTAATATGTGGGAAAGTTTAATCAAAAATATTGGAATATACTTTTGAATATGATGAATTTGGCTCTAAAGTAATAATTCCAATGCCAAGTGATAGTTTTTTAAAAGAATTTTATTCAGAAAAATATTATCAAAATAACCATGGTAATTATGCACCTAGTTATTCTAGGTCAGAATTAAGTTATTTCAATTTTCATGATTATTTGATAGATTTGGCCTTAAAAAAATTTGCAAAGAATTATCCAAATACTTTAGCAGACATTGGCTGCGGTCAAGGTTTTAGCTCTAAATATTTTTATGAGAAGGGCATGAAAGTTAGTGCTACCGATTTTTCAAAAGATGGATTTGAACGTTGCAATCCTGAGATTATTAAAAATATTGTTTTTTCGCAGAAAGATATTATCAATGAAGATTTTTTTATTAATCAGGAATTTGATTTAATATTATTGAAACATGTCTTAGAACACGTTAAGTCCCCATCAATTTTAATTGAAAAGATAAAAAAGAAAATGGATAA
>MDTE01205146.1_pt1 | contig 11333 bp, 12 predicted proteins | sample 811231 | NCBI WGS metagenome assembly MDTE01 (sample SAMN05326651, study PRJNA326480) | marine metagenome | isolation source: seawater | place: Indian Ocean: Red Sea | collected 2010
CGAATAAAAAGATCTATTTATATTGATATGAATAGTATAAAATTTTGTGATGAAACAATGCTTTCTAAGTTTAGGAACATTCAACTATTGAAAGACTATATTGAGTTAAAAATGAATGAAATATCTAAATACAATATAGAAAATGATATAGATGATATTTCCTTAGTAAATGGCCGACATCTTACCAACATAGGAACATTTAGAGCATATATTGAAGCTTATCTAAAAAATAATAATAAAATACATGATAAACTAACATTTCTGATTAGGCAGCTAGATCCAACGGAAGTTGGCTTGCCAATACAAATATATGTTTTTACAAATGATACAGATTGGGTTCGGTATGAAAACATACAATCAAATATTTTTGATCATATTTTAGCCGTCATTCCTGAATTTAATCTTCAAATATTTCAGAACCCAACAGGAAGAGACTTTTCAAAAATAAATAATAATGCCTAGTGTTTATTTAGTACTTAGTTATACAATCGCCTACACCATCATTAGAATTCCACAAACAATGTCCCTCCGCTTCACAATCAGCTTGATTATCTAACCATGTACATTTAGGATAACAGGCACTATAAGCAGCAGGCATAGCTAAACTAATATATGCATCAAAGTCATAATTTACTAAATTATAATTTTCTTGTGATGTTGATATTGAACTAGCCTCAATAAATGGGAATGCCCCTCCATAAACACCTAAAATAGACTTATTACAAGAACTATTATATGTTGAATCTGGGTTCTCCCAGGCAACGGCTATAGCTGAATATACTCCAAAAGATATATTATCGAAATTATAATTAAATTTACTCTCAACTAAATCTGATATTGTAATAACTTGATAAGCTATGGGAGGACCATCAGGAGGCCATTCAGCACTAATTGAAATAGTTATATCTCCAGATGATGGCCAATTTTCTGGACTTATAAAGTAAATACTACCTCCAATGGATGCATTTTCTGCTAATGATGGACCTGTGTTGTCTTCACAACTAGAAAATAATATAAAATAAATAATTAATATATATTTGTTTTTAAACATAAACTGTTGTTTTATTTAATTACTTAAATGTCTTAGCCTAAAAAATAACTGATGTGCAATAAAATTTTTATTTTTAAGACTATAATTTTTCCATCTCTTTGATTCTTTCTTCTTTAATCCACATCCTATACAAATGTTATGTGATTTGTTAAATTTACATACTTTTATACAAGGTTTCTTATTTAGAATTTTCGTTTTCATTTATTTTATTCCAGATTTTACTCTAATAAAATTATAAAAATAAAGCATCGATACTAAATAAAATAACCATACTACAAACTCTAATAAACTTGGGTCACCATTATATCCAAACAGCCCCTTTAATAAACCTCCAATTAGACCTTTATCATGCAAAATAGGATATTTATTGTCTAATTTCACTTTAGGATTAACGTCCCAAATTCGAGAAGCCCACTTTTCACTTTTTGTAAGGATTTCAGTTCTTTCTAAACTTTCATAATCTCCTGATACTTCAAATACCTTAGTATAGCCACTCAGTCTTGTTGCTGTAATTCTATTCCCTTCAGATTCAACATCTCCAGTTAAATATGGAATTATTCCAGCGCTTTCTAATTCATGTACTCCATAGGCCATCATACCTGATGAAACAAATATCAATAAAACTGAGCTTATATTAAAAAAGCTTTTCAAAGGCATTTTTCTTCCTTTGATAAATATTAAATACCCAACTCCTATTCCAAGTAAAGCACCAATTAAAGATAGAAAAATAGAAATATTACCTTCTTTCATAAGAATACCATATAAAAAAAGTATAGTCTCTATTCCTTCTCTAAACACTGAAATAAATGCTAAAGTAAATATTCCAATTCCTAAATTATCATTCTTAATAGATTGATCTGCTTTTTCTGTTAACTCTTGCTTGATATTGTGATTTTGTGCCATCCAAATTATCATTGTAGTCAAAGTAATAGAAGCAATTATCATAACTACTCCTTCAAATATTTTTTCTGCTTGGCCTTGAAAACCACCTGCAAGAATTTGAAATAAAAATGAACCTATAAAGCTTGCTATAATAGCAAGATTTACACCTTTCCATAATTGGCTTAATGCATAATCATTATTATTTTTTTTAAGATATGTATATAGTATACCAATAATTAATGAAGCCTCTAATACCTCTCTAAATACTATGATCATTTCTGCCATTTTAATATCCTTTACAAATTTATCAATGAGAATGAGTCTCATTTTTATATATAAAATTATAATATTAATAATTATTTTTGCAAATATATTTTTATATAAAAATATGAGTTACAAATTGTTAATCTAATTAATTTTTTAAATCCTAAAAAATTAAATTAAATTTATTTTATAGATTCTAGGATATTAATATAAAATTTAATGAAAATTGCAATTATTGGCACTGGCATATCTGGATTAACAGCTGCATATATTTTAAATAAAAAACACCATATAACTGTTTTTGAAAAAAATGATTATATTGGAGGTCATACCCACACTCACTCTATTAATAATATAAATGTTGATTCTGGATTCATAGTTTACAATGAAAATACATATCCCAATTTTATTAAACTTCTTGATCAATTAAATGTTGAGAGACAAAAAACAACAATGGGGTTTAGTGTAAAATCTGATTCAGATAAATTTGAATATTCTGGTGCTTCTGTAAACGCACTTTTTGCTCAAAGATCTAATTTATTTCGCCCTTTTTTTTATAGAATGATTTTTGACATTATTAAGTTTAATAAATATGCTAAGAATGATTTAAAACATTTATCAGAAAAGATTACATTACTAGAATATATTTCAGATAAAAATTTTTCTAACTCATTTATCAATCACTATATAGTGCCAATGGGAGCTGCTATATGGTCAACTAAAGCTGATTCTATATTTAATATACCTGCATTATTTTTTATTAGATTTTTTAAAAACCATGGGTTGCTACAAATATTTAATAGACCTGATTGGTGGGTTATTAAAGGTGGATCAAATCAATATATAAAAAAGTTAATAAAACCATTTCATACTCAAATTCGCATAAACACACCTATTAATAAAATAAGAAGAACTGATGCCCAAGTTCTTCTTTCTAATGGTAGGAATAATACTGAAGAAGCTTTTGATAAAGTTATTATTGCTACACATAGTAATCAAGCATTACAAATGCTTTCGGATCCAACAAAGAATGAAGAAGAAATTCTTAGATCTATACAATATCAAAATAACAAAGCGATATTACATACAGATACAAGTGTTTTACCAAATCGCAAATTAGCATGGGCTAGTTGGAATTATTATCTTGATCATCTAACTAATAGACCTGTTTCATTAACTTACAATATGAAAATCCTACAAAATCTAAATTCCACAGATACTTTTTGTGTTACATTAAACAATAATCAATCGATAAATAAAAATCAAATTATTAAATATCTAGATTATGATCATCCTTTATTTAATCTAAATGCAATGAAAGCGCAAAGTAGAAAAGATGAAATAAATGGAAAAAATAATACATATTATTGTGGTGCTTATTGGCATAATGGTTTTCACGAAGATGGAGTAGTAAGCGCATTAGAAGTTTGTCAACACTTTGGATTAAGCCTATGAGCATCTCAACTGAAAACTATATATATTCAGGTAGCATTCGTCATAGGAGATTCACTCCATTTCACCACTCTTTTAATTATCCTATATTTATGGTTTATTTTGATATTGCTAAGACCGAACAAATGTTAAAAAAATCATGGATTTGGAATACAAACAAGCCCTCTCTTATTTCTTTTTATAGAAGGGATTATCATGGAGACCCTAAAGTTAGCTTAGATAAATCTGTCCGCTTAACTATTTTAGATAAAGCGGGCGTCAATATAGAAGGTCCTATACGACTTCTTACCCATTTACGATATTTCGGATATTGTTTTAATCCAGTAAGTTTTTATTATTGTTTTGATAAAGAAGATAAAAATGTAGAGCTCATTATGGCAGAAGTAACAAATACACCATGGCAAGAGAGACATTGTTATTTTGTAACTCAAAAAACTAATACTTTAAAAAATTTAAAAATTGAAATGGCAAAAGAATTCCATGTTAGCCCTTTTTGGGGAATGGATCATAATTATGAATGGATCTTCTCTGTCCCTGAAAATAAATTAACTGTTCATATGATTAATTTTTTAAAACAAAGCAAAGTTTTTGATGCCACTTTATATTTAAATAGAAAAAAATTAAGTTTAAATAATTTAATTATGAACACACTCAAATTTCCACTAATTACTATGAGAATTGTTTTTAGGATACACTGGCAAGCTTTTAAATTATGGATCAAGGGTGCGACATTTTTTGTACATCCAAGTAAAGGTAAATAATTAACAATGAAATCTAAACGTAGAGTTGACCTAGCGGCAAATAAATTAACAAGTAATAACAAAGCAAATTTACTAACACCTATATTTAAGCGTTTTATTTTAAAAAAATTTAAAAACCTAAATATTGGCTTTATTAAACTGATTGATGAAGATACTGTGTATTATTTTGGAAATAAAACTAGTTTATTGAAAGCTAACGTTCAAGTCCTATCTTCTGACTTTTATTTTATTTTAGGTACCAGAGGCCTGCTTGGAGTTGCAGAATGTTATGCTAATGGATTATGGAAATCAGATGATTTAGTTATATTACTGCGCATTATAATGAAAAATGCTCAACTAATGAATCAGCTTGAAACAATTTGGTCCAAACTTCTAAAACCAATTAATTATTTAATCCATTGGAATAGAAAAAATTCTATTTCTGGGAGTAAAAAAAATATTGTAGCTCACTATGATTTAAGTAATGAATTTTATAAGTTATGGTTAGATGAAACTATGACTTATTCATGTGGTATTTTTAAAAATAATACAACAACACTTAAAGATGCATCAATTGAAAAATTAGATCGTATTTGTCGAAAATTAAACCTAAACGAAAATGATTCTGTTTTGGAAATTGGTAGTGGCTGGGGAAGTTTTTCTATTTATGCCGCTCAAAATTATGGTTGCAATATTACGACAACGACTATATCTGATGCTCAATACGAACTAACAAAAGAAAGGATTTATAAAGCTGGATTAGAAAACCAGATTACATTACTTAAAAATGACTATAGAAATCTAAAGGGGAAATATGATAAAATAGTTTCTATTGAAATGATTGAAGCTGTAGGACATGAGTATATTTCTATTTATTTTAAAAAAATATCAGATTTACTCAAACAAAATGGTGTATTTGCTTTACAAGGTATTACGTATAATGACCAAAATTTTGATACATATAAAAACTCAGTTGATTTTATTAAAAAATATATTTTCCCTGGCTCTTGTCTTATTTCAATATCTCAAATAATAAATACAATGAAAGAATATACTGATTTTTCTATTGTTCACTTAGAAGATATAACTAAACATTATGTTACCACATTGGAGATGTGGCATGCAAATTTTTTGAAAGAGATTAGCAAAGTTAAAAAGCTTGGTTTTTCAAATCAGTTTATTAAGCTTTGGGAATTCTATTTTGTGTATTGTCAAGCTGGTTTTAGCGAAAGGAATATTGGTGATTATCAATTCATCTTTACAAAACCATCATTAAGTAATATAAAAATTAAATATTAGTATGTTTGGATCATTAATTCATTTAGCTGAAAAAGGTTTAATACCAGATCCATTGATTCTCATTGGCATACGATCCTTATGTAAAAAACGTCTACATTGGGCAAATAAACTTGGCTCTGAATTAGTTGAAGCACATCATCAAAAATGGGTTGAAATATTAGCTAATAGCCCTATTGCACTTGTCCCTGAAAAGGCAAATGAGCAACACTATGAAGTTCCTCCTCAATTTTTTGAAAAAGTCCTCGGAGATAAATTAAAATATAGCTCCGGTTATTGGAAGGAAGGAACAACATCACTCGATCAATCAGAAATTGATATGTTAGATTTAACTATAAAACGATCAGATATAAAAGATGGAATGAATATTCTTGAATTAGGGTGTGGTTGGGGTTCATTAACTTGCTATATGGGTAATTTATTTCCAAAGGCTAGCATTACAGCTGTAAGTAATTCCCATGACCAAAAAATATATATAGATTCAAAATGTAAAAAACTGGGCTTAAATAATATTCAAGTAATTACATCAGATATGAATATTTTCAATACTAATGAATCTTTTGATAGAGTTATATCAATTGAGATGTTTGAGCATATGCGAAATTATCATAAACTTTTAAATCGAATTAGTAAATCTTTAAAATCAAACGGTAAATTATTTATTCATATTTTTTCACATCAAACATTAGTATATCCTTTTGTAGATCAGGGTCCAAGTGATTGGATGGCAAGGGAGTTTTTTAGTGGAGGATTAATGCCATCCCATAGATTATTATTACATTTTCAAAATGATTTAAAAATTAATAATATTTGGAGATTATCGGGTAAACACTATAGCAAAACATCATGGGCTTGGCTATCTAAAATGGATAAAAATAAAAAGGAGATTTTAGAAATTTTTTCACAAACATATGGACCAGAAAATGCATCTATTTGGTGGCATAGATGGAGAATATTTTTTATGTCATGTGCAGAGTTATTTGGTATGAACAAAGGCAATGAATGGGGAGTCTCTCATTATTTGTTTGTAAAGTAAACTAAATCTAATCAACCCAACTTTTCTTATGACAATCATTATAATATTTCTTGCTCATTGGTACCTTTCTTTATTTTTTCAAACATTTTTTCTACATCGTTATGCATCACACAATTTATATTCAATGCATAAAATATGGGAAAGAATATTTTACCTGCTAACATTTTTATTTCAAGGATCTTCATTCCTTCATCCAGCTGCATATGCTTTAATGCACCGAAATCACCATAGATTTGCTGACACCAATAAAGATCCACACTCTCCAAAGATAGTAAATAATATTATTGATTTTAACAAAAAAACTTTATTTGAATATCGTAGACTCATTAAAAAATTTAAAAATGATGATATAAAGGCGAATGATGTCCCCCGCTGGCCTTTTTTAGAAAATCTTGGTGAGCTATGGATAGTAAGATTGACTTTTATTTCAATATATATTACTCTATACCTTATTTATTCACCATCTATTTGGTATTATTGCTTAATTCCAATTCATATTTTCATGGGTCCAATACATGGTTTTATTGTTAATTGGTTTGGACACAAAATAGGATATCGAAATTTTAATAATACTAATGATGATTCTAAGAACACTCTTTATATAGATTTTTTAATGCTTGGCGAACTTTATCAGAACAATCATCATAAAATGCCTTTAAAACGTAATTTTGCTTATCGTTGGTTTGAAATAGATTTTGGATTTTTTATTGCATATATATTAACAAAGCTTAAGATAATTAATTTAAAAACAAAATAATTTATAAGTAACGATAAATCGTTACAAATTAATACAACTATTTATTTAAATATTTTTTTATTTACGACCAATAAGGAGTCAATAATAGGTTTTAAAAAATAATAATATTCATCAGCCATATACTTGCTCCCCTTAGAAGTAGTATGAACATGATCTGCAAAATATTCTAATGTGTGAGGTATTTTTTTATTTATATTTATGTAATACAAATTATTTATTTGAGCAATTTCATATAATAAAGAATCACATTTTTCAAATAGATAGACTAACTCATCATGATTGTTTACAGATATCATATTATATTTAATTCTTCTTTTTTCTTCGATATTATTTTTATTATCAACCAATCTCTCCTCAACAGCAATTATTGGAATAATATTATTCCCCTTTAACAACTTTATTGCTTCTTCTATATGATTTTTATATAATTTTATTAATCCCTTATCGATTAAATATTTATTAAATTTAGTTTCGTCAACATGGTCTCCATTAATAAGTGACTCAATAACCATTTTATCAGAAACAATATTTAACCTCTTATACCAGTAGTAATCTCTGATTTTTCTATATATTACACTCTTACCAAATATTTCATCAAATAAATTCACACTATGCATTAGTGGGTTTTTGTTAGATTTTTTTTCTGATTTTTTTTTATTAATAAATGGATGCAGGGATACAGTAGTGTCATATCTTGAAATTGCTTTTATATCATTCCAAATTGAATTTATAATAACAATATCAGAATGATATTGAAGAAGGTCTTCTTTTATACGTTTTGATAAATTTACCATAGTATGACCAGGAACACCAGCATTAATTACTCTAACTGATTTATTAAATTTATTCATTATTTGTTTTGTAAAATCACCACCTTCATAATCATAAGAGTTCAAATCAAATATATGAGATCCTCCAAGGAATATAATTCTTATTTCATCATCAGTTTTTTCTAATGAATAATTATTTCCTCTTTGACCAAAAGAATTGACATGATACTTAATGCTATCTTCTACTATCTTACCTTTATTAGTATGAAATATAGTCTGAGAAGGCAATAGAGCGGCACCATAGGAACTATTAATATATTCTAGATGCATTTTATATCTTTCATGAAATGGGGCGTTGTAGCTCATTAAATATCTAGATGATGTTTCTAATAAAAATAAAATAACAAAAACAACATAAAAGATATATATTGTACTGCGTAACATTTACTAACTAATAATTTATTTTATCGAATTTCTAATTTAACTAAAAAATAGCATATATAAATGGAGCTAATGCTGAACCTTCTGTTAGAACGAATAAAATACCAAATATCATTAAGAATATTACAATTGGTAATAACCACCATTTTTTTCGTTGATTAAAAAAATCCCAGAACTCCAATATGATAGAAAATTTTGACACTTTTTCTCCAAATTATTAAAATTGTTTTTTATACCTTGCTTTATCCATTAGATTTTGATAGCGATATTTCCAATAAGATTTATCTTCTCTGTTCCATTGTAAATCAAGGAAGCGCTTGCCGAACAACCTTGAAATTAAACCAATCGGTGTAAGCATAGTGTAATATAATAAAATTAAAATTATATTTGTCATAAACCAACCCATAATAACTGCAAAGATCATCCATATCCAATACATAGGTTTTAATAAAATCGGAGCAATTGCTCCAAGAAGATTTAAAACAATCCCAATGATTAAAAATAATTGAAATGATTCTTTTGTTTTCCAAAATAATATTCCACTAATAATTATCAATATAATCCCTACTGTAATACCAAACTTACTATAGTCACTTTTATCATTCTTTATATATTTTAATTCTTCAATCAAATCTTAATCCAATTCAATTTCATTCTGCCAATCAGATTCCGAAACTAAAGGCAGTTGATCTTTTTTATCTAATAAAAAATTACCTATAATTAGAAAATCCATTTCTGTTCGCATAAAACAAAGGTAAGCATCTTTAGGTGTGCAAACAATAGGTTCTCCACGAACATTGAATGATGTATTAACAATTATTGGGCACCCATATTTTTCATAGAATTTTGTTATCATTTGATGATATCTGGGATTACTATTATAATTTACAGATTGTATTCTAGCAGAATAATCCACATGTGTAATTGCTGGCACAATAGAACGAACTAAATTTAGTTTTTCAAAACCATAGTAAGAACTTTCTTCAGATATTTTTATTTGTTTGCTATTCTTTAAATTAGCAACGAATAACATATAAGGGCTTTCACGATCAATGTTAAAATAATCTGAGATGTTTTCGGCTCTTACTGATGGAGCAAAAGGACGAAAACTTTCACGATATTTAATTTTTTGATTCATTGTTTTCTGCATTGAAGATGATCTAGCATCTCCTATTATAGTTCTTGAGCCTAATGCTCTTGGTCCAAATTCCATTCTACCTTGAAACCAACCTATAACTTTCTCATTCGCAATTAAATCAGCAATTTTTTCTGGGAGATCAGTATCAGATAGTTTTAGGTAAGGATATTTATTCTTTAATAAAAATGATTTAATATTATCATTTTTAAACTCAGGCCCAAGATATGATCCTTTCATAAAATCAGATTTATTATCAGCTTTTCTTTTATTATCTAGATATTGATAGTACGTAAAAAATGCACATCCTATAGCTCCACCAGCATCCCCTGCTGCAGGCTGAATCCATATATCATCAAATATATTTGATCGTAATATTTTTCCATTTGCTACACAGTTCAGAGCGACACCTCCAGCAAGACAAAGATATTTCATCCCAGTTTTTTTTCTGATGTATTTGATTGATTTTAATATAACTTCTTCAGTTACTTCTTGAACTGAACGAGCTAAATCCATTTCTCTTTGGGTAATCTTACTTTCTGGCTGTCTAGGAGGATATCTAAATAGCTTATGAAATTTTGAATTAGTCATTGTTAATCCAACACAATAATTGAAATAATCCATATTCATTTTAAAGGAACCATCTTCTTTTACATCTATTAAATGCTTATAAATTAAATCTTTATATTTTGGCTCACCATAAGGTGCTAATCCCATTACTTTATATTCACCAGAATTTACTCTAAACCCAGTATAGTAGGTAAATGCAGAGTATAATAAACCTAAAGAATGAGGAAACTGTATATCTGCCATTATTTCTATCTTGTTTCCTGTGCCTATCCCAAAACTAGTAGTTGACCATTCACCCACACCATCCATTGTTAAAAATGCTGCTTTTTGAAATGGTGAAAGAAAAAAGGCAGATGCGGCATGTGATTCATGATGTTCAGGAAAAATAATATCTCCAGAAAAATCTAATTCATTTTTTATAATTTCTTTAATCCATATTTTTTTCTTTATCCATAAAGGCATTGCCTTTAAAAATGACCCAATACCTTTAGGAGCATAAGATAAATATGTCTCTAAAATCCTTTCAAACTTTAAAATTGGCTTATCATAAAAAGCAATATAATCTAAATCTAATCTATTTATTTTTGCAGCTTCTAAACAGTACTGAATTGAGTTTAATGGAAAAGAATAGTCATGTTTCTTACGCGTAAATCGTTCTTCTTGTACAGCAGCAATTAATTCACCATTTTTAATAATACATGCAGCACTATCATGATAGAAAGCTGATATACCTAATATATTCATTTAATTTACAGGTGTAAGAGTATCTCTGTAATAGATAATTGAAACTCTTAGCGCTGATTTAACATGAATTGACATAATAAAATTTACACATATCTGTTATAGATGATTGATTTATTTTTTAACATGTTTTAAAAAGGGCTTTTTTCGTTGTAGCGGGAGAAGGATTTGAACCTCCGACCTTCGGGTTATGAGCCC
>MDTE01200685.1_pt1 | contig 11332 bp, 12 predicted proteins | sample 811231 | NCBI WGS metagenome assembly MDTE01 (sample SAMN05326651, study PRJNA326480) | marine metagenome | isolation source: seawater | place: Indian Ocean: Red Sea | collected 2010
CGACGGCTACCTGGGGACGGTCATAACCCAGACCATCGCCTTCGCCAGTGACGATTTCGGGCGCAGCGACACCGCTCAGGGCGTCACGCTGGCAGCGGTGCGCCTCGGCGTCGTGGTGGCCCTCGCAGTCGTGTTCCTCGCCGACCGGCGTGGTCGGCGAGGCCTGCTCATTACCACGGCCGTGGCCGCAGTGGTAATGACTGCCATCGGCTCCTTGTCTCCTGGCCTATGGTTCTTGGGCGGCTCCCAGCTGGTGGCCCGGGGCTTGACTACCGGGCTAGGGATACTGATTGGGGTGTTCGCTGCCGAGGAGTTACCTCGAGGGTCGAGAGCTTATGGAATTAGCGTGCTGGCCCTGGCCGCTGCACTGGGGGCCGGGATGGCCGTTTGGGTGCTGCCGGTGGCCGACCTCGACCCGGCAGCTTGGCGAATCGTGTACCTGGTTCCGCTCCTGGCCATACCTGGTCTGGTCACCGCCGGCCGACGGCTCCCCGAGTCGCGCCGCTTCATCGCAAACGTCAGACCTGGCCAGTCATACAAACTCAATGATGACCGTCGACAAATCGAGCGGAAACGACTGATGCTGCTAGCCGCCGCGGCCTTTCTGCTACTGGTTTTCGCAGCTCCAGCCAGCCAGTTCCAAAACGACTTCTTGAAGGACGACCGGGGTTTCTCTGCAGCCGGCATCTCACTTTTCACGGTGCTCACCACCACGCCAGCTGGCATCGGCGTTTTTATCGCTGGGCGGCTAGCTGACACCCGTGGCCGTCGAGTGGTCGGGGCGATTGGCCTACTGGCTGGAACGGCATTCGTGGTCTTCGGCTACCACACCTCCGGTCCAGCAATGTGGACGACCACAATGCTGGGCGGCCTGTTGGGCTCGCTGACCGTAGCGCTAGGTGTGTACGGCCCAGAATTATTCTCAACGGCCAATCGGGCGCGAGCCAACGGCTTGATAGTGGCTCTTGGTGTGGCCGGCAGCGCCACAGGCCTCCTGCTGGTAGGCGCTTTGAGTGACCGGTTTGGCGACTACGGCCCGGCTTTCCTAGTGGTAGCTATCGGTCCACTATTGGCTGCCGTACTCGTCTTGCGCTGGTTCCCAGAGACAGCCCGCGTCGAACTCGAGACCCTCAACCCGGGAGACGTCGACGCTCCATCTTGCGGTCCGGAAGGCGCCGACCCGGCCTGATGGCCGACACCTCAGACAGGAAATGTCCGACTCAGCCAAGACACCACGGCCTCGGCGATAGCTTCATCGGCGCCCTTTAAGTCGTGACGCTTGTCCTCCAGCCAGACTGTTGTAACTGGGCCGCCGATAGCGGGCAGGTGTTCAGCAAACTCCTCGGGGCTACCGAAGGGGTCCCGGTCGCCGGACACGAACAGGCACGGCACCTCTATGGCCGCGAAATGATCGACCCGCAACTTCTCGGGCTCACCGGGCGGGTGCAGCGGATAGCAAATGAGCACCAAGCCGGCGGCCGGAAGGCCCTCGGCGACCGCCATTGAACACATCCGGCCCCCCATGGAGCGGCCCCCCAGCACTAGACCCGACGGATCAATGCCGACCCGGCGGACAAATGCCGGCACCGCCCGGGCCAGCGAAGCCACCAACTTCGGGGCCCGGTCAGGGAAGTGACGGCCTTCCTGCCGGTAGGGAAAGTCGTAACGAGCCACCGGCAGCGGTGCCAAACGCTCCTCGAGCAGCATCAGGCTGGAATGGCTCGAATCGGAGCCTGCACCGTGGGTCAGGAACATTCCGGAAGCAGGCACACCCCGACCCTAGGGCGGAAAAACACCCTCTCTGTCCGTCAACCCGGTGGAGATAGCCTGCGGCCATGGCCGAGCATGACCGGCACGACGAACTGGTCGCCACGATGACGGGCGGTCTGGCTCCGGATCCGCCGCAGTTCGCCGGTAGTGACCGGCTCCATCCGGACGGTCGTCCCCGCGGTACCTTCCGCGACGAGTTACGGCGCATCCCGATCGCCCGAAACACCGTGACGGTGCTGGGCGCCCTCGCCACCCCAGTCCTCATCGCATGGGCGGCTGTAAGTGTGGACCATCCGGTGGCCTGGATGGTCGCCGCCCTTCTCATGGCCCTGGCCCAAAACCGGTTGTTCATCCTCCATCATGAAGCCGCTCACCGGGTCCTTTTTCCCAACCGCTGGCTCAACGACGCCGTGGGAATCTCCCTCATCGGCTGGCTGACCTTCGGTACCGGCAGCCACGGCTACCGGCTCGGCCACCTCCACCACCACCGTGACGAGTTCGGCCCGAACGAGCCCGACTTCCTCCTCTACAGCCTCTATCCCATCACCCGAGCGTCGATGAGACGCAAGTTGGTTCGCGATCTCACCGGCGTATCAGCGCTGAGGATCCTCCGACCGCGCTTCGAACGGCTTTCAGAGGTGCGCCACCGGCATCTCACCTACCGTTTCCTTCTCGGCCAGGGGTTGATCGCTACGACCTTCACCGCAACCGGACACCCGTGGCTCTACCTGCTGCTATGGGTGATGCCGTGGGCTTTCCTGTATCAGCCGCTGAACCGGCTAAGAGCCATCGCCGAGCACGGCGGCATGACCCGCTCCGAGGACCGCCGCCGCACCAGCCACAGCGTCCGTCAGTCGCTGCTGTCCCGCCTATTCATGGTGCCTTGCAACGTTGGATACCACCTAGCCCACCACGCCGATATGACCGTACCGATGTGGAATCTGCCGCGTCTCCACGCCGCGCTCGTGGAGGATGGCTATGTGGGCTTTCTCGAATGGCCAAGCTACCGGGCGCTCTGGTTAGCCCAGTGGTCCCGCCCCGCGAAGTAATCAGCCTACTGAGCAATGGGTCCGCGGTTCAGACGTCGACCACCTCGACCACCTCGAGGTTGCGGTATGTGATCCCACCCGTCTCCGCCTCAGCTTCGGCAGCTGCCTCCTGAGTACCCTCCTGCGCGTTGTTTGCCATCGCCTCCTCGTAGGAGTCGAACTCCACGATCTGGACGACAAGGCCCGGGTCGTCGCGATCAACGCAGACGGTGGCCCGCCGCGCCGTAGTCTGGCCAGCCATCGTCTCCTTGTAGCGATGGATATCCGCTACAGCGTCCTCGGCCGATGCCCGGAATTCCATGATCTGGTAGAAGCGCATGCGTCATCCCCCGCTCGTAGTCGGAACTTAAAAGATCCCACGTAGTCGACGCGACCCGCAACGCCGGTCCAGCCAGTGATTCTGTAGCTCGTGGCCGGTGTCGATGCACCGCCGATTTGGCAGATGGCTCGTAAGAAGAAACCAAGTGCATCAACCGGAACTAGGTCAGATGGCGGAGCACCTCGGTCAGTTGGCTGGCCTCAAGAGAAATCGCTGATGGATCAGCGTCACCGGTGCCAAGTAGGTCCACTAGGCCGGCAACCTGGTCACCGAGAGCGTCCCAAAGCCGGCTATCGATCCCGAAGGGAGGCCGGTGTCCAATCAAAACTGGGGTCAGGACGATCAATGATTCGATCCCGGTCAGGTCACGGGCATCACGTCGGAGCCGGTCACAGGCCACGAACACGTCGGACAGCAGCCTGTTGGCATCTAAACCCTCCAGTTCAGGCCGCTCGTCGGAACCAGCTTGGAAGGTGTCCAGCGCCGACTCGACGGCCTCTTCGTCGGCGGCTCGAACAACTAGGTCGCCCGCCACATCGAACTCATGCGGAATACCTAGTCGAACTAACAGATCGCTGAACGCTGACTGCTCGTCGGCCGCCCATCCATCTACTTCGTAGGCGAGGGTCTCGGCGTCGGGGTCGAGCGCAGGACCTCCGGCTTCGGCTGCCGACTCGACTGCCTGATCCACAAACTCTTCGTCTGCAGCACGTACCACCAGAGTCGCCCCCTGCCAAGCGTGGGCTATGCCAGCCGACGTCAGGTCCTGATCAAGGATGCGCCGACTCTCACCAGCCCACTCGTGCAGTTCGTAGGCAAGTTGATCCTCGTCGGTCTCTCCGACCGCAGTGCTGTCCATCGGCGCCTCGTCGACCAGCGCCACCCCGCACTCCACGCAGTCCTCGACGCCGGGGGCATATCCGATACCACACTGGAAACACCAAGCCACTAGCGCAGTGTGCCACCGGGTCCGACTGACGCCACCGCGCGGGGTAGGTTGCCGATCCATGACTGAAGACGCTCAAGTACCTGACCGCAACCTCGCCCTCGATCTCTGCCGGGTTACTGAAGCCGCCGCGCTCGCCGCCTCACGCTGGATGGGCAGAGGCGACAAGGAGGGTGCTGACGGTGCTGCAGTCGACGCCATGCGCCACGTACTCGACACCGTCACCATGGATGGCATTGTCGTCATTGGCGAGGGTGAGAAGGATGAGGCGCCGATGCTCTACAACGGCGAGAAGATCGGCAATGGACTCCCACCAGCTGCTGACATCGCTGTCGACCCAATCGACGGAACGACTTTGACCTCGCTGGGCCGAGCCAACGCAATCGCTGTCATCGCTGTTAGCGATCGGGGGACTATGTACGACCCAGGCCCGTGTATGTACATGGAGAAAATAGCCGTCGGTCCCGAATGCGTCGAAGTAGTCGACATCAGTGTGTCAGCCACTGAAAACCTGCGCCGGATCGCCGAAGCCAAGAGTGAAGACATACGCGACCTGACCGCAGTGATCCTCGACCGGGACCGCCACAACGACCTGATTACCGAAGTCCGAACCGCTGGGGCCCGGATCAGGCTTATCCCCGATGGCGATGTGGCCGGCGCCATCTCAACGGCCTGGCCAGACTCGGGGGCTGACGTGCTATTCGGCATTGGTGGCACGCCGGAAGGGATCATCTCGGCCGCCGCGCTGAAGTGCATGGGCGGTTCCATCCAAGGCCGCCTTTGGCCCCGCAACGAAGCAGAGAGAAACGAAGCAGTTGCTGCCGGCTACGAAATTGATCGTGTCCTCACCACTGATGACCTGGTGGCAGGCGACAACTGCTTCTTCTCGGCTACTGGGATCACCGACGGTGACTTGGTCAAGGGCGTGCACTACTCCTCGGGCGCGGCCCACACACAGTCGCTGGTGATGCGCTCGAAGTCGGGAACAGTGCGGATGATCGACGCCCATCATGCCCTAGACAAACTCGAGGAATTCTCACCTGTCTACTAATCCCCGGCCAGTCTCACTAGCTACAAGCAATCAACCTCTACGCCCTTGGGCGTCCGAGGAACTACGAACTGGTAGCTACCCGCAGCCGAAGTTCAGCCCGGGACAGTGCAGCAGCGGCTTCCTCGTCGTCCCGGTCCCTGGACAGCGCCTCCTCGGCATTCAACCGTGCCGCTTCGGCACGTGCAACGTCAATATCAGCAGCCGATTCTGAAACGTCCGAAAGGATGCTCACCTTCGTCCCGGCCACCTGCACGAAGCCCTGATGCACAGCAATGGTGTCCCGAGTGCCATCGGAACGAATAGCGTCGACCGACCAGACAGCGAGCACGCCAATGAACGGCACGTGGCCCGGTTGGAACGCTATGTCGCCACCATCAACGGTGCGGGCAATAACCATCTCAGCCTCGCCGCTGTAGGAAATGGCCTCCGGGGATACCAACTCGACCTGGAACGTCATGAGGTTCGTCAGCCCTCGAGTTCGCGGGCCTTACGCTGCGCATCTTCTGCACCGCCTACATTCAAAAAGGCCTGTTCGGGCAGGTCATCCAAGTCGCCGTCGACGAGAGCAGCAAACGACTCCACTGTCTCGTCCACCGGAGTGGTCACACCCGGCAGGCCAGTGAAGACCTCGGCCACGTTCATCGGCTGCGAGAGGAACCTTTGGACCTTGCGGGCCCGGGACACTGTGATCCGGTCCTCCTCGGAGAGTTCATCGAGGCCGAGGATGGCGATGATGTCCTGCAATTCCTTGTACCGCTGAAGTATCTCCTGAACGCGGCGAGCCGTGTCGTAGTGCTTCTGGCCAACGACCTCCGGGGTGAGAATGGTCGACGTGGAGGCCAGAGGATCCACGGCGGGGTAGATGCCCAACGCCGCGATATCGCGGCTTAGTTCGGTTGTTCCATCGAAATGAGTGAACGACGTGAACGGTGCTGGGTCTGTGTAGTCATCGGCTGGTACGTACACGGCCTGCATTGAGGTGATCGACCTACCGCGGGTCGTGGTGATCCGCTCTTGGAGGTCACCCATCTCGTCAGCCAGCGTCGGCTGGTAACCCACAGCGGAAGGCATACGGCCCAGCAGGGTCGACACCTCCGAGCCGGCCTGGACGAATCGGAATATGTTGTCAATGAACAGGAGCACGTCCTGACCCTGCTCGTCGCGGAAGTACTCAGCCATGGTCAGGGCCGATAGAGCTACACGGAGACGAACCCCAGGTGGCTCATCCATCTGGCCAAAAACCAAGGCGGCCTTTTCCAGCACACCCGACTCATCCATTTCCAGACGCAGGTCGGTACCTTCACGAGTCCGCTCACCCACCCCGGCAAATACCGACACACCACCATGGTTGGTGGCCACACGGTTGATCATCTCCGTTATGAGCACCGTCTTGCCAACACCAGCACCGCCGAACAAGCCGATCTTTCCTCCCTGCAGATAGGGAGTAAGAAGATCAATGACTTTCACGCCTGTTTCGAACATCTGGGCTTTGGGTTCCAAAGAGTCGAACGACGGGGCTGAGCGGTGGATCTCCCAGCGGTCTGCACCCTGACCGGCCATCGGATCATCAAGTCCCTGGCCGGTCACGCTGAAAACGTGACCGAGGGTGCTGTCACCAACTGGCACGCTTATGCCAGCACCGGTATTACGCACGGCCGTGCCCCGGGTGAGGCCGTCAGTCGGCTTCATGGCAATTGCCCGCACCCGGCTTTCGCCGATCTGCTGGGCAACCTCGGCGACGATGGTGACGGAGTTCCCGTCGACCTCGACGTCGAATTCGAGGGCCGTGTTGATCTCAGGGAGCTCTCCTTGAGGGAACTCCGCATCGATCACCGGTCCAGCGATGCCGACGATTTGGCCGTCGGCGAGAGCGGTGTCGGTCATGATTGCTCCTGGCTCTTCCAGAATCTCTAACTGGTTCGGGTCTCGGCGCCGGTGGCGACGAGTTCTTCGGTTAAGTCGTCTTGGTCCTCGGACCCGAGGGCCTCCGCGCCACTGACGATCTCCATAATCTCGGTGGTTATGGCGTCCTGACGTGCCCGGTTCATCTCGCGGCTGAGCTTGACGATGAGCTCTTCCGCATTATCGGTTGCGGCCTTCATGGCACGCTGGCGGTTCGCGTGCTCAGAAGCCGCCGACTCCAGCAGGGCACCGAACAGGCGAGCCTCAACATAACGAGGCAACAGGGCAGCGAGCACGGCCTCAGGAGAGGGCTCGAACTCAAAGGAACTGCTAATCCCCGAGTCGCCGCCGCCCACGGCAGCGATTGTCTCAGTGGACTCAAGCGGCAGAAAGCGGCGGGTGGCTACCTTCTGGCTACCGATACTGAGAAACTCCGTGTAGACGAGCTCCACGCGGTCAACCCGACCCTCGGTGAAAGCAGACGCCACCGTGTCAGCCACCCGGCGCGCATCCTCATAGGTGGGATTGTCGCTAATGCCCTCGGTATATGAGTCAATGCTGAAGTTCCGGAATGCAAAATAATCGCGGGCTTTCTTGCCGATCACAATCAGCGAGTAATCCGCTCCCTCCGTCCGGGCATTTTGCACCTGACGCTCAGCGGCTCGAATCACCGAGGAGTTATATGGCCCAGCCAGGCCGCGATCCGACGCGATTACAACTACTCCGACCCGCTCGACCTTCTCGGCCTGACGCAGTAACGGATGGTCGACCTCGGCACCTCCAGCGGCGAGGTTCTCGATCACCGAAGTGATCTGCTCGGCATATGGCTTTGCCGCTCGAGCGCGCTGTTGAGCCTTCACGACGCGGGTCGCCGCGATGAGCTCCATTGCCCGCGTGATCTTCTTGGTGTTCTGCACACTACCGATGCGGCGACGTAGCTCTCGCTCCTTACCGCCTGCCATGGCACGCTCCCTTCGTCACGGGGCGCGCCTGTTCAACAACGCAACAAAGCACCTCTGTGCCCGGAGAGCAGGTCAAGTAGCTCACCCAGTCTCCGAGATGTCCTCTTCGGGCAGTGTGGTATCGGCATCGACGATCGACGAGTCGGTATCGGTGACCTCAGCATCAGGAGCCAAGACAGCACCGATCGAACCTTCGAACTGTTCTGCGAAAGCGATGATGGCCGCCTCAAAGGCGTCTTCGTCGTCGACCTTGCCCGACTCTCGGATCCCAGCCAGCACATCGGCGTGACGGGTTCGGAACCAGTCCAAGAGCTCAGACTCAAAACGACCAACGTCAGCCACATCGACGCCGTCCAGGTGGCCACGGGTGCCGGCCCAAATCGATACAACCTGCTCTTCGACCAGCAACGGTGAGTTCAAACCCTGCTTGAGAAGTTCAGTTAGGCGGTAACCACGGTCGAGTTGCGCCTGTGACACGGCATCTAGATCAGAGCCAAACGCAGCGAAGGACTCCAGTTCGCGAAACTGCTGCAAGTCGGACTTGAGCGTGCCCACAGCCGTCTTCATGGCCTTGATCTGGGCAGCCGATCCGACTCGGGATACCGAGATTCCGACATCTACGGCGGGACGCACACCCGACTTGAAAAGGTCGTCCTGAAGGAAGATCTGACCGTCAGTGATGGAAATCACATTCGTCGGAATGAACGCCGAGACGTCACCGGCCTTGGTTTCGATAACCGGCAAAGCAGTCAACGATCCGGCGCCCAATTCATCACTCAACTTGGCGGCGCGCTCCAGCAGGCGGCTGTGGAGGTAGAAGACGTCACCGGGATAGGCCTCGCGCCCAGGTGGACGACGCAATAGCAGGGACATCTGGCGATACGCCTCGGCCTGCTTGGAAAGGTCGTCGTATACCGCTAGTGCATGCTCGCCATTGTCCATCCAGTGCTGGCCGATGGCGCAACCGGCGTATGGGGCGAGGTACTTGAAAGGAGCCGGGTCAGACGCTGGAGCGACCACCACGACGGTGTACTCCATGGCGCCGTGGGCCTCGAGCACGGCCACGTTCTGGGCCACGGTCGAAGCTTTCTGGCCAATGGCGACGTAGACGCACTTCATGCCCTGGCCGGCCTGGTTGATGATGGTGTCGATGGCGATCGTTGTCTTGCCGGTCTTACGGTCGCCGATAATCAGTTCGCGCTGGCCACGACCGATCGGGATCAATGAGTCAATCGCCTTGATGCCAGTCTGCATCGGCTCGTGCACGGGCTTACGACCCATGATTCCCGGTGCTTGAATCTCCATGCGTCGGGGCTGGGTGTTGGTCAGCGGGCCCTTTCCGTCGATCGGCTCGCCGAGGGCGTTGACGACTCGTCCCAGCAGGCCGTCGCCAACTGGCAACGACAGAATGTCGCCGGTAGCCCGAACCGTCTGGCCTTCCTCGATGTCGTCGACCTCGCCGAGGACCACCGCACCGATGGACTGCTCGTCGAGGTTCAGGGCGAGGCCATAAGTGCCGCTCTCGAACTGGAGCAACTCGTTGACCGCAGCGTCAGGTAGTCCCGACACGCGGGCGATGCCGTCGCCGACCTCGAGCACGCGGCCGACCTGGCTCTCCTCCAGGCTCGGTACGAATCCCTCGAGGTTCTTCTGGACCGCAGCGGCGATATCCGCCGTGTTGATCGTGAGTTCGGACATGTTGTGTCTCTCTCGTCTCTTGCTCGTGTGCCGCCGGGCCGGGGCCTAGCGGAAGCTCTCGCGTAGCTGGTTCAGGCGGCGTCGGACGCTGCCGTCGATGATGTCGTCCCCGATCTCGGTGACTATGCCTCCTAGCACGGTTGGATCGATGACGACCTTGACCTCGACCTGCCGGCCGGTGCGGGTGTTGATGGCGGAGGCGAGGCGCTCCCTCTGCTCATTGGTCAGATCGACCGCGGAGCGGACTGTGGCCACCGCCTTGTTCCGAGAGGCGGCGCTTCGCTCGACCAACGCATCCACGATGGCTGGCAGTTCAGCGGCGCGACCGGCACCAACCACCATTGAGACAAGGGCTGTCGTGGTTGCCGTGGCCTTGCCCCCCAGCAGGTCCTCGATGACCTGCTGGCGTCGGGCCGCCGGCACACCCTGGTCGGCCAGGGTCGAGCGGAGTTCCTCGTTGGACTGGAGGGCTTGGGCGAACCGAAACAGCTCGTCCTCCACCGAGGCGAGGTCGCCCTCCGCCTTTGCGACGGCGAACAACGCTTCGGCGTAGCCGGCCACCCTTGATTCAGCCATTGCTCCCAGCCACCTCGTCGATATAGGCATCGATCAGGCGACCCTGCACCTCGGCATCGAGGCTGGACTGGACCACCCGTTCAGCTGCACCAAGAGCGATGCCGGAAACCTCAGCTCGCAGGTCGGCTATGGCCTGTGCCTTAGCAGCATCAGCCTCGGCAGCTGCCCGCTCTCGAATGCCGGCGGCATCAGCCTCGGCTCGGGCGACCAGATCTGACCGGATCTGGTCGGCCGCGACACGGGCCTCATCGACTAGGCGGGAGGCCTCACCTTTGGCGTCGGCCAGTCGAGACTCGTAGTCGGACTGAACGGCTTGGGCGTCCGTCTTCGCCTTCTCAGCAGCGTCGAGATCACCGCGGATCTTCTCGGCTCGGGCGTCCATTGCACCCTTAACTGCCGGGAAGCCCTTCTTGACCATCAAAACGAACAGAATGAGGAAGGCCGCACCGCCCCAGATGATCTCGTTGACCTCAGGAATGATCGGGTTGGGCGCCTCAAAGCAGCCCTCGATCTTCTCCTGGACCTTCTTGTCATGCAGCTTGTCATGTAGCTCGTGCTTCATGTCGTCGAGGTCGCCGTGGGCCTCTTCGATCAGGTGCTCGATCTTCTCTGCCATGCAATCGCCCACCGTCGCGCCCGCGGCGTGGGCCGGGCCGGCAAAGGCCAGCACACCCACTAGGGCGAGGAGCGGGGCCGCCAGCAAGCGGTTCCGTCGAATGCGCATAGGTTAAGTCTCTCTATCTCTTGGTTCTCTTGACTTCCTGAAACGGGTATGACCCGATCAGGGCATCAGGAGGATGAAGACGACGAAGCCGATCAGAGCGAGCGCCTCGGTGAAGGCGATGCCGAGGAACATCGTGGTTCGGACCATGCCGGCCGACTCAGGCTGGCGGGCCATCGCCGAGATGGCGTTGCCGACCACGGTGCCGATTCCGACACCCGGACCGATGGCCGCGAGGCCGTAACCGAGACCAGCACCGATGGCCTTGAGGCCCTCGAGCATCTCACCAGCTGCCGTCTGCGCCAGAACGTTCAGCACTTGGATTCTCCTGTTTTCTC
>MDTE01015160.1_pt1 | contig 11331 bp, 11 predicted proteins | sample 811231 | NCBI WGS metagenome assembly MDTE01 (sample SAMN05326651, study PRJNA326480) | marine metagenome | isolation source: seawater | place: Indian Ocean: Red Sea | collected 2010
AAAAATTTATCGAATTTAAATTTCTATGATTACATAGATAAGGATGATTTTTTAGAAACAATAAAATCAGATAATTTTTCTAAAGAAGTAAAAATTATTTTTCACCAAGGAGCTTGTTCATCTACAACTGAGTGGGACGGAAAATTTATAATGAAAAATAATTATGAATATTCAAAGAAAATCCTTCATTGGAGTCAAAATAATAATATTCAATTTATAAATGCTTCTTCTGCGTCAGTATATGGGTTAGGTTTAAGAGGATTTAAAGAGAGTAGAAAATCTGAGTTGCCAATCAACATGTATGCATTTTCTAAATTTCAATTTGATCAATATATCAGACAATTCAGAAATAAAAAAAGTCAAATTGTTTCTCTAAGATATTTTAATGTTTATGGTCCAAATGAATCCCATAAAAAAGAAATGGCATCTATGCCATTTCAATTTAACAAACAAATAATTCAACATGGAAAGTGTAAATTATTTGAAGGCGATTCTGGTTATAAAAATGGAGAGCAAAGAAGAGATTTTGTTTACGTAGAAGATTGTGTTGATGTAAATTTATGGTTTATGAAAAACCCAGATAAATCTGGAATATTTAATGTGGGTTCTGGTAAATCAAGAACTATTAATGAATTAGCCAATATAGTTTTATCTTGGCATAAAACAAAAGATTCGGATTCTAATCCTTCAATGGAATATGTGCCTTTTCCTATTCATTTAAAAGGTTCATATCAAAACTTTACAGAATCAGATCTTGGGAAATTAAGAAAGATTGGCTATCATAAAGAATTCTTAAATATCGAGGAAGGTATAATCAAATATCTAAATTTTTTAAACAAATAATCATAATTTCTTAATTTGTTTAATTATTTTGGAAGAACTTGTATTGTATTCAAACTCTACTCTGATAATTCTTCCTCCACGACCTTTTACAAAAGATGCTCCGACAATTTCTTCTTCTCTATAATCATTTCCTTTAATTAATACATCTGGTTTAATCTCTTCTATTAAATTTTCAGGAGTATCTTCAGAAAAAATTATAACTTTATCAACTATTCTTAACGATTCAAGTAACTTCTTTCGAAAATTTTGATTATTAATTGGTCTATCTTTTCCTTTTAACCTCTTAACAGAATCATCACTATTTAATCCAATGATTAAATAATCACAATATTTTTTTGACTGTTCCAGTAAAAATAAATGGCCATCATGCAAAAGATCAAAACAACCATTTGTAAATCCAATAATTTCCTTCTTTTCAAACTTAGACTCATAATTTATCTTACATTCTTGATCTATTGCGACAGTTCCTTTTTTTGAAACTACTGTAGAAGCTGCATAATTTGCAAATTTGATGTTTTCTAAACTTAACGAAATATCAGAATAATTTTTTTCTTTTTTATTGTTTTTTTCTATAAAAGAGTAAATTAATGCACTTAAAAAAGCATCCCCTGCTCCTGTAATATCGATAACGTCTACTTTAAAAGAAGGGCAAAATATAAAATTACTATTGGCTATAGCTATCGAACCAGCGGAACCAAGAGTTACTATAAGATTCTTTATATTGAAGCATTCTTTTACTTTTGTGACTTTATTTTTAATTTCATCTTGAGAATTATTATCCCTTAATTCATAATTTGGGAACAAACTATTAAACTCGTTTTTATTTATTTTTAAACAAAATGCATTCCTTATAGATTCAGGATTTTTATTTTTTGTGTCTATAAAAATAGGTTTTTTTAATTTATTACAACATTTAATTAGATATTTTAAACTTTCGGTATTCAAACAACCTTTTTGGTAATCTGAAACTACAATAAAATCACTTTTTCCTACAATAATATCTATCAAATCATTTGATATAACTGAAATTTTACTTAAATTACTTCCCTCTTTATCCTCTCTCATATATTGCCTATCATCAACATAATATCTCGTCTTTATAGGATTAATATCTTGAATATCAGTAAATATCTTTTCACTGTAATTTTCCAGACTTTTTAATATTTTATTTAAAACAATATCAATATCTGGATCTAATTTTTTGCTATAAGGATAAAAAAACTGGAAATTAATTCCTAAATTCAATAATGACAAAGCCACATTAGCAGAACCACCTAGAGCTTCAAATGATCCTACTTTTTTTACTATTGGAGCAGGTCCCTCAGGAGAAAGTCGTACAGATTTATAGTTAATAAATTTGTCTAAAATTAAATCTCCAATTAGTGCAATTTTCTTACTCATAATTTTTTTAAATTATATAAGCTAATAAAATTTAGTAATTTTCAAATTTTAACAACTATATTAATAAACATTTATAGCGATATAATAAAGTTAACTATTTATTAATTTTATTTTAAAATTTTTTATATTAAATAATGAAAAATTTATCATTAAAAGACATTAACAATTTAATAGATAGTGAAATAGATGAACATTTAGCAATTATAAGATTACTTAAAGAAAAGAATAAAGATATAAAATTATTTTCGGAAATTTTAATTGGTGCGTTGTTTAATAAAAAAAAATTAATTACTTGCGGCAATGGAGGTTCTGCCGCAGATTCAATACATCTTTCTTCTGAAATAATAGGTAGATATGAAAAAGATAGAGTAGGATTTCCTGCTATCAGCTTAACTAGTGAATCTTCGGCATTAACAGCAATTGGTAACGATTTTGGCTTTGAGAAAATTTTTTCAAGACAGGTCGATGCTTTGGGTGAAGAGGGTGATGTTTTAGTCTTAATTTCCACATCTGGAAATTCAAAGAATTTAATTAATGCATGTAATACTGCAAAAAATAAAAATATTAAAGTTCTAGGATTGCTAGGACGAAATGGAGGAGAATTATTAGATTTAGTTGATCATGATGTAACAGTAAATTCAAATCGAACATGTAGAATCCAAGAGGCACATGCTCTTATTATTCATATCATTTGCCAGTTATTTGATAATGAATTTAAAATGAAATAATTATCTCAAATTCAGTGCACAAAGAAATTCACAAAGCCGCATTCTTAGATAGGGATGGGGTTATAAATGAAGATTTAAACTATATATATGAAAAAAATAATTTCATTTTTAAAGACGGAATTTTAAAACTACTAAATCTATTATCAAAAAAAAAATATTTAATTTTTATTATTACTAATCAATCAGGAATTGCTAGAGGGTTTTTCTCTGAAAAAGAATATCAATCATTAACAAAATACTATCTATCTATTTTTAAAAACTTAGGTATCAATATTGAAGCCGTTTATCATTGCCCTCACCACCCTGAATATTCAAAACCACCATTTGATAAATGTAACTGTAGAAAACCAAGAAATGGACTTTTTATAAAAGCAAAAACAAATTACAATATTGACATGGAAAACTCCCTAGCCATAGGGGATTCTTTAAGAGATCTTGAAGCTGCTTATTTATCTGGAATAAAAAAAAGAATCTTATTATCTGATAAAGATAATTTGAGCTCAGAATTCATCACTCATAGATTTACTAGTATTTCTGAATGTTCGGAATTCATATTGGGTATATAATATTAAATAAAGTTTATTATGGATATTCCAGTTCTAATTACTGCCTGGAGAAGAGTTGAAAAATTAGAAAAACTATTATTTGCAATAAAAGAAAATAAACCTAAAAAGTTGTATTTTTCCTGCGATGGTCCTAGAGAAAACAATAAAGAAGATGAAAAACTTATAAAAATAGTTCAAGAAAAATTTGATAAATTAATTACTTGGGATTGTGAAGTTTATAAAAGATACAACAATCAAAATCTTGGATGTAGAAGAGCCATGATTGGTGCAATTGATTGGTTCTTTAATAATGAATCTGAAGGAATCATATTAGAGGATGATTGCATCCCTAAAAAAGAATTTTTGCCCTATTGCAAAGAACTTCTTAAAAAACATAGAAAAAATCATAAAGTATGGAATATAAGTGGTACTAATTTACAAAAAGAAATTAAAAGGGGAGAGGGAAGCTATTACCTTAGTAAATATTTTCATTGTTGGGGATGGGCAACTTGGAAAGATCGATGGTTAAAAATTGATTCTTTAATGAGTACTTGGCCAAAAATTAAAAATTTAAGTTTATTAAAATCGGTTTTTACAGATCCAGTAGAATTTAAATATTGGAATAAAATATTTGACAAATTCTATTTTGAAAACGTTCCTGATACTTGGGATATTGAATGGGCATATACTTGTTTTATTAACAAAGGATATACAATCATACCTAACCAAAATCTGATAAAGAATATCGGATTTGATCAAGAGGCAACTCATACAAAGTTCTCTATAGAAAAAATGCCGGGAATAGATTCAAAGCCATTTCTACCCTTAAATCATCCTAATTTACTAATTCAAGATAATCTTGCAGATAGATTCACTTTTTATAATCATTATGGAATGAATTTTAAAAGAAGACTAAAATTTATTTTTAAGAAACCGTTATATTATCCTAAAAAAGTTCTTAAATTAATTATTCATTTTTTTGTAAATATTTTCTAATTAGCAATGAAGTTATTTTATATCTTTCAAATTATTTTGTTATTAACTTTAGAAACATTTGCTAAAGAACTTAAAAGTTTTCAACCTAATAATCAAATAATCTTTGCAGAGAAAAATTTAGTCAATAAAAATTTAAGTTCATTAAATTGGCAAAAAGATGAAAATATTGAAAATAAGCAACTCAATTGGAAAAATATTGGAAATGAGGAATTAGATATAATAAAAAATATTGAAAAACAAAAGTTTTCAATAAAAGAATTGAAAATCAAATCTTTAGACAGAAATATAGTTGTTAATAATATTACTTATCCCGAAATATCTCATTATGTCCCTAATGGATTTGTCTCTTATAGTGAAAAGTCAATTACCACTAATCTTAGAACTATAAGCAAGTTGAGATTTTGTGACGGTAAAAATTTTGAATACAAATGTGCTGATGGCATTTTAAATGTTGATTTTAATTTAATAAATACTGAAAGTTTAAGTTTTAATCCTAGGTTTTCTATGCAAAGTATTTCAAATAGAGGTACTAAGTTTGGCCAAGAATCAAGTCTGGGTTTTAAATTGGCAAAATATATATCTCCAAATTGGTCCATAGCTCTTGGTGGAGAAAATATAATTCATTTAGATAAGGATATAGATTTAGGAAGAAATTTTTATTTAATTGCTAGTACTTATAAGAAATTAGGCTCATCTAATAAAAATAACCCAAGCTTATTGTTTCTAAATATTGGAATAGGATCCGATTTTTATGGATATAAGGGCAATGGCTTTCTATGGAGAACGCCATGCATGGGGGAACCTAATTTAACTGGTGACGAAAATAATAATTGTAGTTGGGGACCAATTGGTTCTATTGCTATTGCCACTAATGATAGGCTAAGTTTTGTCAATGAATGGTTCGGATATAGTTATGGGTCAGGAATTTCAATAAAACCTTTTAAAGAAAAAAATATAACTTTTTCAATTTACGCAACTGACTTCATCAAAGGGTTCCCTAAATATGCTGAAGAACACTGTCCTAATAATGAATGTCAAACAAGATTTTATGGTAACATTAGTTTAAGTTTTTAGTTGTCCCAAGTGAAAAGTGTAAATTTGAAGAAATTTTTCCTATCGAGCTTGTTTATAATCTTGCCTTTTAATTCCACGGCATTGTTAGCTACTGAACTTTTTAAAGAAAATAGTAATTCAATATTAATAGCTGAAGCAAATAACTATAGAGAGCATAAGGATGAAAGTGAGGATGAAAATGATTTTCATTCAATTGATCATAATTGGAAAAATCACTACCATACAATTCGATCTATTAAATTAAAACCAAATGGGAATTTAAAAATTAGATTTTGCGAGAAAGTTGAATTACTAGAAGGTCAAGTTTATGCTGATGATATTAAATATGATGTTAAAGACGCATATAAAATAAGAAAAAGAAGTATTACATGGCGTCTCAAAAAGAAGGGTACATTTAAAAGAGGGGATACAATTTTTATAAATACAAAAGATTTCCTAGGCAGACCAGTTGAGAAAGATAATAATTTAAATGAGATAAGATCACTTGAAAGAGGCTGCGGATTACCTTTCTTATATCTACCTCCTGGTGTTGAGGTTAGTGATAGTTCTTCTCCCATAGGCTTACTTGGAGTAGTTATAGCCGTAGGTGTTGCATTAGGAGGAGGTTCATCAGGTGGAACTGGAAGTTCATCTCATAACTAATTTATTAATCATTTTAATTAGTTAAATCTTTCAAAATATAAATTAAAATTATTCTTTTAAAAAATATCCAATCTCAAGTTTAATAAAATGAAGAAAGCGATAGTAACAATTACTATTGGAGAAAAATATGAGTTTTTATTCAAAACTTATTGCAAAAAAAATTGGGAAAAATATAGTCAAAAATTCAACTATGATCTAATTGTCATAAATCATTCTTTAGATATTACAAAGCGAGCAAAAGAAAGATCACCTGCATGGCAAAAATTACTAATCCTCTCACAAGAGTGGTCCAAAAATTATGATCAAATTGTTTGGATTGATTCAGATGTAATAATTAATTATGAAATCGCAAAAGACATTGCATCATTAGTTGAAAAAGAAAATTTCGGAGCTGTTGACGCATATTCTATTCCTTCAAAAGAGACATATCGTGTTTTTCTTCAACGTCAATATAAAAACTGGAAGAGAAAAGGTATTGATTATATTGAGAACTTGAAAGCAGAGGAATTTTATCAAAAAAGAGGAATATATCCCGCCAAAAGTATAAATTCAGTTGTCCAAACAGGTGTTTTCGTATCTTCCCCAAAGGATCATCGTGAAATCTTTGAACATATATATTACAGCTATGAAGATTTATCTAAGAAAGCATCATGGAGTTATGAGATGCCTGCTATGTCATATGAATTATTAAAATCTAATATTGTTCAATGGATACCTAATGAATTTAATTATGTTGTTTTGGATATAATATCAGCATTTTACCCTTTTATTTTTTTTCAAGGAAATACATCAATTAGAAAAAAGATTATAAATAAGTTATTTCATAAAATAGGACTTGATATGAATATTAAATTACTTACTCCTACTCAGGTAAATTGCTTATCACAAATATACAGTAACGGTTACTTTATTCATTTTGCAGGATGTCAAGATTGGATCAGGGAGATCATGTAAGAGTAATAAATAAGTATTAGTAAATAAATTGGATAATAAAAATATGTATATGCTAAAAATATAATTTATATTAGTAAATAATTTACTAATTATATAAAACAGATTCATGTTAAATACCAAATTTATTTTTAATGGAGGATTGGGAAACCAAATTTTTCAGTATTATGCTTCAAAATATATTTCTAATAATATTAAATCTATCAATATTTCCTATTCTCTAGATAACAATTTATTAAATGGTGCAAGAAAATTTGAATTAAATAATTTAATTAAAGATCCCCTAAATATTTCAGAAAAAAGTCAAAGAAGCTTCATAAGAATTAATGAGATAATTTCTAATAATTTACCATTACTAAATGAGAATAAAAAAGCCAGAATTAGATTTCAACTTGACTTATTGAATAAAGTATATCAAGAGGAACTTTTACCTTCAAAATTTGTAGATACTCTTTTAAAACTTTCTGATGATTTAAAAATACTTCGTACAAAAATAAAAAACTTAAAGATTTATGGTTACTGGCAAAACCCTAGTTCTTATATAAATGAATTAGATGATTATAAAAATCTCATAATTAATACAAGAACATTACTTCCAGAAAACTTAGAACCTAATAAATATATAACAATACATATTAGAAGATCAGATTATTTTTTGGATAAAGGCACATTAGATTTTTATTTTTCCAAATTTTCACCAATAAAATTTATAATTTCATCTATTCAATTGCTGCCTAGTGAATACAAAAATATGTCAATTTATTTTTTATCAGATGACAAAATCTGGAGTAATAAAATAATTGAAATATTATCAAATAGCTTTTCGAGGAAGTTTACTTTTATTGGATCATATAATCATTTTGTAGATTGGTCTATTTTGAGACATTCAGCAGTAAATATTTGTTCTAATAGTACTTTTTCCTATACTGCAGCTTTGCTTAATTTTGAAAATAAAGATAGAAAACTAAGATGTATTATTCCACAATGGATTAATTCAAAACAAACAGCTTATGAAAAAGGTTGGTTAAAGCCAGACGGATTCATAGAAATATAATTAATGTTATTAATTTATTTTCAAATTATATTTCTGAATAATGCAATTATAATTTCAATGATTAATAATTAAAACATTTAAAATACTAACTTTATAGATTCATTTAGAAAAAATATAATCAATCCACCACTTAATAAATATACTTTCATATTTTTTTTCTAGGATATCCTTATAGATCATTAATTTTTTTTCATCAGAATACTCTAAAAAATCCTGAATCTTATCAACGACTAATATAGGTAAATCAATATGTTTAAATAAATCGTATTTTCTTTCAATTACTGGAATAGTTTTGTGAATAAAAGCTTCCCATGTCCTATGACAATCTATACCATTACCAGGTGGAGAAATTACGAAAAAAGAACTTGCTAAGATTCTTCTGTAATCATTTAAATTTCTGTAATATTTATTTTGGTAACCAAACTCATTTAAAATAGAGGTATACTTTTCCCTCACCATAGGATTTGTTTGAACTGAAAAGCTGACAAGCAACAAATTATTCTTAATTATTTTTAATTTCGATATATTTATGGGATTATAATAATCAAGGCTTCCATTTCTTTGGAAATGCGCATTTTCAATTCCTATTGGTATTGGTTCTATATATTTATTTAATTTTCTAATATTAGTACCAAAAACAAAAATTTTATTTTTGGTTAACTCATTTAAAATTTCTTCCTTTGGTGACTTATCTCCATTGTGAAGTATAACTTTTTTATATTTTTTTGCTTCATTAAATACCCACTTAATAGATAAAAGATCATTCTCTATAAAGATTAAATCTTTTTTATTTGTAAGTTTTAACAGACATGGTTTGTATTTAAAATTGATAATGCAGCAATCAGAAATTGATAAGAATGTATCTCCACTTATATATGGAAAACTTGTAAGCCTTGAAGTAAAATTTATTTTATATTTAAAAATAATATTTTTGATTTTTGAAAAATATTTTCTTATATTTAAAAAATTTCTCATATTATCTTATCTTTAAGAGATAAATTTTATTAAGTATTTCAGATTTCAAACGCAAGTAATTTAAGAAAATTACTATAAAAAAATTTAAATTCTTAAAATTTCCAATTTTTGTAATTGTAGACATTTGGTAATGATTTCCAAGATATTTAATTGCTGGTATATGAATATGTCCAGGATAGTTAAATGGATTTAATAGTAAAAAAGTTTTATTAGCACATGTACATGTCCAATAGAATCTTGCAATTTTACTTGAATTGTTATTTATCTCTGTGCCTTTAAATTTATTAAAAATAGCAGAAAAAATTATTTCATCACTATAGTGATTACTTGAGACTCTTTTAACATAACTTTTGTTTTTATTAATCCATCTAAAATAAATTTCAGAAATTTTTATTATAGAAGGCAAAATTGAGATATCTATAATAACAAAACCACTATTTATCCAAGCTAATTTTTCGTTATTAGAGAAATCTGGGTTGGATTGTTTTATGCAAGTTGTTAACATTTTATCAAATTTTTCATTGGTACTTTGTTCATTTCTATAATTTATGGCTGCTAAAGTTTTAATATTTTTTGAAAATATTAGAATTCTTTTCATATTTATGAAAATAGAATCAATATCGCTAATAATTAATTTCTTATATTGCTTATTAGATTTCAAATAATTATTTATTATTGGCAATGCATCCAATTTTGAAAAGGCGTATCTAAAATGCTCACCTTTTGAGGAATTACAAAATATTAATTCTTCGTTTTTAATTTCTAAAATCTGAATATTCTTAGAATTTATTTTTATATTCTTTAAAAGATTTAATATCTCATCTTTTTTATTTGAAACTAAAATGACTTGAATTTTGTCCTGATAATGTTTTAAGAATGTTAAAAGCATAAATAACTGCGATAAAAGATTATTCCTTTTCTTTATTTCAATATCTTTTTTGAAAACTAATATGGATACGATACAGACTCTTTTTTTCATTTTATAAAATCTTTCATTTAAAAATTTTTTTAAAAACTATAACCATTTTACATTTTAAAGTTAACATACCGTAATCATAAATTATGAAAATTTAAATTTGCTAAATAATTATTTTATCAAAAATTTAAACATAATATAAGTTATTAAATATTAGAAAATTTATATGTTAATCAATATTTTATTAAATTAATTTTCTATTTTAATTAGCCATTATTTTATATACTAATTTAGAAGAAATAAATCATTAATAAATTTTAAAAATGAAAAATTGTTTTGGAATTATTTGTTTTGATAAAAAATACGATACCAGTTTATTTAATAATTTTAGAATAGCTCTAGAAAACTATCTTGAAATTGACGAGTTTGAAGATATTAGATCCATCAATGATCTCGAAAATATCGATTATATTTTCATTATTGATGAGCATATGACTCGTGAAATTTGGATGCAAACTGATTTTATAAATTATGTTAATGAAAAGAAAATAAAAGTAGTTGTTTTTAACTTTGAAAAAATATATAACGCTAAATTTAAAAGTAATATTGAATTTCAGAAAAGACTTGAAGAATTCAAAAATTTATATCAATTAAATAGTGATATTGATGATGCTGAAATTCTTTGTAAAACAGTTATTAATAAGCAATTATTATCAAAAGATTCACAATTGAACTTTTATACAAAAAATACCAAGAAAGACAAAATTTTATTTTTGGGACAAAGTAAGCAAATAAAATGGAACTTCAAAGTAAGAAATCCCTACTATGAAGAAAGACATAAAACTTTAATGGATTTTAAAAAAATTTATCCAAATCTAAAAATTTCAATTAATAAATCATTAACTTATAAAAAATATCTTGAAAATATAGCATCTTATAAATACATTCTAAATCCATTAGGAACTGGTAATTTTATAAATATAAGATTCTATGAAGCTTTAGAATTAAATTCTATTCCAATACAACAGATTACCGATAAAATGCAATATTGGTATAGTGAGCTAGACTACTCTATCAAATTTACAAATGCTAAAAATTTAAATCTTAACGACTTTAAATTCAAAAAGTATAGCTATTACTTAGAGGATTATTTTCAAGATATCAACTTAGGCAATCTAATAGGATGAGTTTTTAAAATTTGAAAAA
>MDTE01043840.1_pt1 | contig 11331 bp, 9 predicted proteins | sample 811231 | NCBI WGS metagenome assembly MDTE01 (sample SAMN05326651, study PRJNA326480) | marine metagenome | isolation source: seawater | place: Indian Ocean: Red Sea | collected 2010
GAAAGGCTTAACTTCCGAGTTCGGAATGGGATCGGGTGTGACACTTTCGCAATAATCACCAGGCCGAGAATGTATATATCAAAAATTTCTATTTGCAACTACATTTTAAAACTTTGTATCCAGAGATAAACTAATAAGTTGAGGAAATTAATTAATAATGTCTTAGTTTTACCAAATAAAATGTATAAAATGATGTTAGTTATATATTTAGTATATTTTAAACGAACTAGTAAATTAAGTTTATTAAAAGATATAATCCAAATAACAAGGCAATTATGTTCAATATAGAACTAAATTCAATATGTGAAAACTTGAAAAATACTTTTTGAGAAGGTTTGTAAATTAAAATAGGAATTATAATCATATAAATTCTGGAGAATACAAACTGATTTTCAGAGAACAAAAATATTACAATTAGCTGAATAAAACCCATTATTAAATAACCATAAGCGACACAATATCTTGTAACTTCTTTGCTTTTATTCATTTGGGTTGAAGCAATTGCTAATAGTGAACCACCAAGATTTGTTAAACCATGTATAAGACCTATAGATACAAATACTAATTTTTTAACCATATTATTTTTAAAAAAAATAGAAAATTTTTTCTTAAAAAAAATATTTATTATAGAAAAAAATATAATTACAAAAGCAACAATAAAAACAATATTTATATTTTTGTAGTTAAAAATAAGTATTATCAATGTTAGTATAAGAACGGGAAGTGTAATAAAATTAAATAATTTTAAAAAATCAGTCTTAAAAGAAACTTTTCTATTTCTAATTTGTAAAAAACTAATTGTCATAGAAATTGGTAATAATATATTTAATGAATAGAAAAAATCATTACCTAAAAGTAAAAATAAAGGTGTGCCATATAATAATAAACCAATTCCAAAAACTGATTGGAAAATTGATAGTAAAATCACAATTAAAATTTCTATTAAATAAAAGTCCATATTTAATCTATTAACTTATTATATATTTTATTAAATAAAAAATTATTGGTTTATTTATTCGACTAAATTTTTTTATCACTATCATTATAAAGTTTTAAAAATAAAAAGTAGAAAGATATAAGAAAGTAAAATTGATAGGAATAAAAGTTATTAAAAAAAGCTCCAGTTGGAATAGGTAAGTAAAAAAACAAAATTCCAGTACATAATGATTGTATAGATTTTACATATGGAATATGTGTTTTATTAAAAAAAAAATAAAAAATTCTTAAAAAAATAAATAAAACTTATTAAATAAAAAATTAAACCTATAATTCCTAATTCACTTAAGAATAACATTATTGTATTATGAGGATGAGTTGTACATGAATAATTATTAATTTTATAATTTTTATCATTGCAAAGATTTCTGAATCCCTTCAATCCATTTCCAATAATTGGTTTATGCAAAAACATTTTGTACGCTGACACAATATGACTATGATGTGACTGGGAATAAATTAGAATTTTATTATCTAGCTTAGAGTCGATATCACGGACTTTAAAAGACGCTAGTGTATGATCAATTAATCTTTGTTTTGTTATATTGTCTGTTAAAAATAAATATGAAGATATTGTTACAAAAAAAATAATGAAAAGTTTTTTTATATTTTTGTTATTGTTTAGAAAAAATAATACATAAAATAATGTAAGAATTATATGAAATATTGCTACTCTTTCACCTGCATAAAATCCTGTAATCAAAACTAAAAGACATAGCACCAATAGTTCATAACCAATTTTTTTTTTTAATTTATCTTGGAAAAAAAAAACCAATGATAGAATTATTGGAAAAATTTTTGAAATGTATCCCCCTAAAATTAATTCTGAACCAAAGAAACTTGATACTCTTACTGAATTAGGATCAATAAGTGGTAATCCCAAAATGTTTTTTCCAAAATAATATTGAATAGAAGCATCAAAAAACAGAATGCTAATAAGAAGGTAATATAAATATTTTTTTTGTTGCAATATAAAAATATTCTTTTGTAAAAAATAAACCAATGTCAGAAAAATAAACAAATATCTGATGTAGGGTATAGAGCTTTTGAATGCTTGAAATTTATTTACAGCAAATAATGAATTAAAATTTAAATATAAATAAAATAATAAAAAAAAAATAATTATATTTTTAAATTCTTTGTCAAAAATTTCATTTTTATATTTAATAAAAATCAATAATGATAATAATAAAAATGCAGTTTCAACAACTGCTGCTCCAATTATAAATGTGATTGAGAGAAAAAAAAATAGTATATTTAAAATTGAAAACTTCTCATTGGTTGTGATCATAATAAATCATTGTATAAATTAAAAATATTTTTCAAATCTAGTATCAGTCCATTTTTAATTAATCTTTGTCTCAATTTTTTTAATCCTATCTTTTTTATAAAATTGTGTTTATTTGCCAAAATAATTACATCATAACTTTTAAATTGTTTTTCTCGAATAACTTTACAATTAGTATTATTTTTTAAAAAATTGTAATCAACATAAGGATCAAATAGAAATAAATCAAAATTTTGATTTAACTTTTCTGCAAGCTCAAGTACTTTTGAGTTTCGAATATCATTACAGTTTTCTTTAAAACTTGCTCCTATAAATAAAATTTTTTTATTTTTATCAATGTTTTTTTTTTTTAGAATACTTTTAATTCTTACAAAAAAATCATTTACAACTTGATTATTTATTTTTCTACCAGACAATATTAGTTTTGGATCATATCCAACCTTTTTGGAACAATAAGCTAAATAATATGGATCTACACCTATGCAATGTCCTCCTACAAAACCAGGTTCAAAATTTAAAAAATTCCATTTAGTTTTTGCCGCTTTTAATACATCATAAACATTTATATTTAATAGGTTAAAAATTTTTTGAAATTCATTTATTAAGGCAATATTTATATCTCTTTGGGTATTTTCAATTATCTTAGCAGACTCCGCTACCTCTATTGACTTAGCTAAATAAACATCATCACAAATATTTTGATATAATTTTTTTATAATATCTTTTGCTTGTTTATTTGAACCTGATACAACTTTTGTAATATTTTTTAACGTTCTCTTGTCATCTCCAGGATTAATTCTTTCAGGACTATACCCACATAAAAAGTATTTTTTTTTATTTTTAATTCCATCTTTGTTCAAATAACTTAAACCAGAATATTTTTTTAATATAGGAACACATATATTTTCGGTAGTTTTAGGATAAATAGTTGACTCAATAATAACTAAATCCTTATTTTTAAGATTTTTTGCTACTACTATGCACGCATCCTTCAAACTAGTTAGGTCAGGATTATTTTTATTGTCAACTGGGGTTGGGACTGTAATTATAAAAATATTAGCTGAAGATAACAATTTTTGATCAGAAGTAATGATTATTTTTTTTAGATGATTAGATCCATACTTTTTAGACTCATTAGTAGAATCTTTTCCATTTCTTAATTCATTAATTTTATTTTTATCAGTATCATATCCAATAACTTTAAATTTTTTTTTTTACTAAGGATATCGCCAACGGTATTCCAACATATCCAAGACCTACAACACAAATTTTTTTATTTTTAATCATTTTGAATTTTTAATTAATTGTAAATATTTTTTTAAAATTATTTTATTTGAGTATTTTTTCTTTATCAAATCGACTGACGATTTACCAAACATTTTTCTTTGAGAATTAGTAGATAAGATAAATTTTTTTATTGCAATAATCAAATCCTCCTTATTTTGAGGTTTGAAAAGATAACCATTATAATTATTTTTTATAATGTCCTGAATTCCTGGTACCTTCGAACCTAATATTGGAATTCCTTTGCTCATAGCCTCAAGTATAATTTTTGATAAACCTTCTCTATAAGAAGGCAATATAAGACAATCAGTTTTATTTAGATAAACATTTACATCTTTTTTATATTTATGCCATATAACATTTGAATTTTGTTTTAGAATTTTAAATTCTTTTTTAGTTAACTTTGAGGGATTATCTAAAGAAAAATCTCCTACAAAATGAAACTTTAAATTTTTATTTTTAATTTTAAAATAATTAGAGGCATAAAAATACTCATAGATACCTTTATCTTTAATAATCCTAGAGATCAAAAAAAAATTAATTTTTTTATAATTAAATTTTTTTTTTAAGTAGAATCTATTTAAATCTACTCCAGAACCAGAAATTAAAAGAGAATTCTTTAATTTAAAAATTTTTTTGTCATAAATATTTTGAAATACAACCTTATTTGAAAAACTGTACAATTTTTTTATTAAGTAACTTAAAAAAAAAAACTTTTTTTTAAGAAAAAAAGATCCAAGGCCTGTTATTACACTTATTGAATAATTTTTTAAAAATATCGATGAAATTATATTAATTAAATTTGATTTGTGAGTAAAACTCAAAACAATATTGGGTCTATAAATTTTTGATATTTTGAAAAATTTATAAAATTCCTCTAAAAAGCTAAAAATTAAATTTTTAGAACTTATTTCGATTATAGATAAATTTGGATAATAATTTCTTAAGTAGTTATATTTTCCAGTTTTTCTACATACTAATAAAACATCGTATTCTTTAATAAGCATTTCAATCAATGAAGATCTAAAATTGTAAAGATTCCAATCTGAGTTTGAATAAATTATTATTTTCACTTTAAAGTATGTATATATAGTTTTTAAATTTTATGAATTATTTAATTATTAATGCTGATGACTTTGGATTATGTGAGAGTGTTAACGACTCTATTTTAGAGCTTTTTTTAGATAAAAAAATTACATCCTTTACATTCATGGTAAATATGTATGGTTCAAAAGACGCTGTAAAAAAATTAAATGAACTAAAAATTGATAATATTCCTGTGGGGCTTCATTTCAATATAGTGCGAGGTAAATCATTAATTGGAAAATCAACACTTACAGACCAAAATGGATATTTTTTAGGAAGAAACAAATTGTTTAAAAAAATATTGCTAGGTAAGGTAAAAAAACTAGATATTAAATCAGAAGCATTAGCACAATTAAATTTTTTAAAAATTAATGGACTTAACCCTAGCCATATAGACTCGGATAATCATTCTCTATCTAATCCGTTTGTTTTTAATTCTTTAAAAAATTTTATTAGAGAAGAAGAATTGAATTGTAGGAAAATTTTACCTTTAAAATTTGTAAATTGTTTTAAAAAACCAAAAAGATTTTTACAACAGTGTTATTTAATTGGAACTAATAAAATAAATAATTATGAAAATATTAAATCTAATGATTTTATCACCTCAATATACGATTCTATGGATAATAGGATTGATGCTAATACATACTACAATCTTCTAAAAACAAATAAAATAAATTCTGTAATAGAATTAATGGTACATCCTTATACTAAATCAAAAAAGCTACTAGAAATATACCAAAAGCCAAATGAGATAAATTTTTTGGAAAATTGCGATAAAGAATTTAAAATTTTAAAAGATATCAATACAAATAACTTTAATGATTATATCTTAACAAACTTTAACTTTAACTTTTTATCTGAGTCTAAGTAAGTCTTTAAATTCTCTTACAAATATTACTGATAATACATACAATATAAGGAACACTACAATTGATAAAATATAAAATCTTGATTGTGATACATAATTAATTCTATATTTTGAAATGGGATCTTTAGCTTTCATAAACATTAACATAGGACCAATTTCAGTCTGATCATAATCTACTCCTAGATATTTTAATTTAAAATTTCTTGCATCTCTTACCATCTGATCTAATGTAAAGTTTACATAATCCATAATTGTATTTACATAATTTATTGTTGGATTTTTTATTACTATTATTTTCTTTTTATCTTTTGTTTTAAACTTAATTTTAGGATTTTTTTTATACCAATTTTCTGTTTCGCTTTTTCTTGCTATTTGTTTTTCGAAATTGTTAAAGAGTTTATCATCTGGACTATAATTTTTTTTATTTAAAGATTTCCATAAATTTATATTTTCTACATCATAAAAATATTCCTCAAATATATTGTGCATTGCTATATTAAAAGTAAATTGAGTTGTATCTATAGTGATTTTAATTTCAGTGTAATAGCTTAAGTCTTGCTTTTTATAAAGATTTTGTGCAAAGAAAATAGCAACAACAAGATAAATTAAGAGCCAGAAAAATTTTAATTTATTTTTTAATATTATATTTTTTTTATAATTTTGTGGCATTTCTAAAAACGTATATAATTATTGAATACATTATCAAGGATAAAATTATTACTATAAAAAAGTTTATATCAAAAAAATTGAATAAACAAAAAGGGCTAATTGATGAAATAAAAATTATTAATGCTAAAGAATTATTATTTGAAACTTTGTTTTTAAGTAAATGATGAAAATGATTTCTATCTCCAACAAAAGGATTCTTGTTATTAATTATTCTAATGAAAAAAATTCTCAACATATCTATGCAGGGTAATAAAAATAAAAGAAAAATTGACTCTGGGCTTAATCCTTGATTTGCATTATAAGATTTTGTAAGCATATATCCGATAAAATAAGAATTAATATATATTCCAGAATCACCATAAAAACATTGATCTTTATAATTTAAATATAAGAAAGTTAAATTCGCTAAAAGTAGAATAAGTGAAATATCAACATAAATTCCATTAATTATTAATATTAAGTAAGTAAATATAAATATTCCAGAGGATTGCATATTCAAACCATCAAATAAATTTAGTGCATTAATCAATACTAAAAATGAAAAAATTGAAAATATTAAACCACTTTGTGATCCTAATAAAATATTTATTTCAAAAACGTTTAAGTCTAAGCTTTCGATGATTAATTTATTATCCAATCCAATAGAAATATATAAAGTTATAAATAACAAAAATATTTTTTTTAATGGATCCAAATTAAATTTATCGTCATACAAACCAATAAAAAAAACTATCATAGAGATAAACATAAAAGAAAAAAACTCTCTTAGACCAAATTGAGTAGCTTCGGTAAAATATTTATTATCAAATAAAAAATACTCACTAATTAAAATAAAGAAATAAATTGTAATGTTTATACTTACAATTAATCCCCCTAATAGAGGTGTATTTTTTTGATGGAGCTTTCTATCTTGATTTGGAATATCATAAATATTAATTTTCTTTGACAAATATTTAAATGAAATTAAAATTATGGAATTGATTAAGACACTTATAAAAATAATATAGAAAAAAAAATTAGTATTCAAAAAAGTTCCTTCTCATATTTTGTTGCATTTGGTGGTTTTTTTACTTTATCAAAAATCATATTTTTATAAGGTAAATATACATACCTACCATTAGAGAAATTTATCCACAAAAAAACTAGCATTATCGACATCATACAAATTATTGTAGAATAATATGCTTGATATTTGACACTTAGCTCAGGTATTTTAGAGGCAAAGTATATAAATAATGGTATAAGGTACAGTGAAATCCTATAACCTGCAACAGGTTGGACGAAAAGAGCAAACAAGGATACAAAAAAAAGGATAACTAGGAATAAAAAAATTTTTTTTTCCTCCTGTGTTTTAATAAAGTTTACTTTAAAAAAAGCATTCAGATATAATAAAGTCATTAATACAATTCCTGTTAAGAAAACATATAAATACCTACTGTAACCAAGTTCTCCAGCATAACTTCCAAGACGGTATTCTCCTGCATAAAAATTTATTTGTTCCATTCCAATGAAATTTCCATTGTACAGAAAGAAAAGAAAATAAAAGGCTACAACTAATAATAAAAATCTTAATATATATTTGAAATCCATTAGATAAAAAGGAATGAGCATCAGATAAATTACAGAAGGAAAATGAAACAATGGTGGTATTAAAACTAGAACCAAAGCATAAAATAATTTTTTTTCAAAAAAGAAAGACAATGACGCAATAACAAAAGAAATAGCAATAAATTGTCTAACTACATCAGTTCCAATAAATATTATAAAAGGTAAACAAATTGATAATGACAACCAAAAATTTTTTGACTTATTACAAAAAATATAGAAGTTTGTTAAAATTATTGATTGTGCTAAAAAATTAAAACCCAGAATTGTATCTGATATATTTGAGGAAACAATCATCAACAATATGTAAAAAGGTTCTCTGCCTGCCAAGGCTACTTTTTGATCACTGATTACTTTAATCCATGTATCATTTAATATCGAAAAAATGTCTGTATACTTATTATTTAGTAAATAAAATTCTTTAAAGTATTCACTAAAATCTAATCCCCATCCATATCTTGCACCTAAAAAAAATAATAATGAAAGAAAAAATAAAATTCTAATAAAGTTATAAGATTTATATTTACTAAATTGGAAAAAAAAAGCGGTAAAATTAAAAACAAAATAAATCATTATTTAAGCTTACCTAGCCAAATTGACATAACAAGAGCTGACCATAAAAAATTTGAATAATTTTTTCTTTCATTTAAATGATCATCTAAACAATTTATAATATCATGTGAGGAAATAGTTATATTATCTTTAAAAATTTTTTTTGAAAAGATTTTTTCTAACCATTTTTTATTTTTTTTTATAAAAATTTGTCTTTCAAGAGAAAAACTAAAACCCATTTTTTTTTTACTTATTAAACTCTCTGGTAATCTTCTAGATAAAACTTTTCTAAGCAGGTATTTACCTTTTAAATTAGATATTTTTCTATCGTAAGGTAATCTTTTAGAAAAATCATAAATATCCTTCGATAAAAAAGGACATCTTGCTTCAATACTAGAATGCATAGTTGACCTATCAACTTTAACCAAAATATCATTCGGTAAATAATTTTTTAAATCATGCTCTAAAATTTTGTTAAACAATTTGTTATAATCAGAAATATTATTATTTTTATAATTTAATTTATTAACATTATTTACTGTATTATTATTTACAATAAGCATCTCATATAAATGGTTTAAATCTGAAAAATTTTTAAATTCATTAATTTTTTTTAATTTAACAACAGGATAAGAAAAAAAATTTGATAATATTTTTTTTGAGGGAATTTCACATCCAAGTTTAATTAAATAATTCATCAGTGAAGAATTAATTTTTGTAATTTTTTGAAATTTAGCTAATTGGAAAGCAATTATATGACGATTATAGCCACAGAACATTTCATCTGCACCATCTCCTGTTAAAATAACTTTTGTTTTTCTCTTTATTTTTTTTGCAAGAATGTAACTCAAAACTTGAGATGAGTCTGCGAATGGCTCATCAAAAGACAGAATGCAGTTTTTTAAATTATTTAATATTTCATCCTGATCTATCTCAAAAACTTCATTATCAACATTTAAATAATCTGATATTTTTTTGCTATTGATAGCCTCATTATAAATTTTATCATTTTTAACAGATAAAGTGAAAGATTTAACATCTGTCTTAATTTCTTTGGCAAAAGTTGTTACTAATGATGAGTCAATTCCACTAGATAAAAATGTTCCTGTTTTAACGTCTGAGATCAAGCATCTAGAAACTGATTTTAAAAATACATTTTCAAATTTTCTAATATCTTGATCTAATGATAAATAATTTTTTTTATATTTATCGTAAGTATTGATTTTTGGAGACCAATAAATTTTTTTTTTTGATTGTAATATTTTTTTTTTTTTATTAATTGATATCTTTATATATTCACCTGGTTTTACTTTACCCCAATTTTTGTAAATACATTGATTAAATGGTAAATATCCAAATTTAAAATAATTACTAATTGCCTCTTTATTAAGTTTTGAAGTCTTATTTACTTCAGTAAGCTCAGAAGAAAATTCTATCTCAGTTTTGTCCTCGTTTAGAAAAAAATATAGTGGTTTCTCCCCAAATCTATCTCTTACTAAATATAAAGTTTTAGTTTTGTCATTCCATAAAGCAAATGCATACATTCCGTCAATTAATTTTAAAGTTTTATCTAATCCATAAAATTCAATAGATTTTAATAATACTTCTGTGTCAGATGAACCAAAAAAGCTTAACTTGAACTCTTTTTTTAATTTTTCTTTAATATCTTTATGGTTATAAATTTCTCCATTGTAGCTTATAACAAAATTATTTTTTAGAGATCTCATTGGCTGACCTCCTTTTTCAGATAAATCTATAATTGATAATCTGGAATGACCTAAAATTAAATTTTTATTTTTTTTTAAGTACCAAATTTTTTGTGCGTCTGGTCCACGGTGCCTAATTTTATAAATACAATTTTTAATTTTATTGTAGTTATAATTAAAGTTATTATTGTCTAATGAATATATTCCTGCAATCCCGCACATTATTTTTTAATTAAATTTTGATAATTTTTTATCATAGAATTTAATGTAAAGTTATCTTCTACTCTTTTTCTACAATCATTTTTTAATTTTACCCATTTAGTCAAATTTTCATTTCTTAACCGAATTGCCTTGATTAGATACAATTTAAATTCATGAGGATTAAATTTTTTACAAATCCATCCTTTAGAACCAATAATATAAGATGCATCACCAATATTTGTAGATACACAAGGAACACCGCAACTCATTGACTCTGCTAAAACATTGGGAAATGCCTCACCATAAGAACTGGTCATTATTGACAAATCTAAAGAATTGTAAAGATTTGGCATATTTTTCACCTCACCAAGTAGCACCACATAATCCTCAAGTTGATAAAATTTAATCATAGATTTTAATTTATAATTTTTTTTGTTTATTTTTTCACCTGCTAAAATTAATTTAAATTTGAAATGTTCTTCTTTTAATAATCTAATAGCATGAAATGCTAAATTAAAATTTTTTTGAGGATCCCATCTTGCCAGATAACCAATCTTAAAACATGATTTGTTATCAATTTTTTTTTTATTTGGTTTAAAAACTTTTACATCAATTCCATTGGGTATGTGAACTGATTTGTTTGCATATCCAATTTTTTTGTGAATATTTTTTGCACTTATAGCGCAATAAATTATTTTATTTGGTATCAATTTCGATAGCTTAGATAAAACAATTCGTAAGACATTTGTTGAAAATTTTGTACTCTGTTTTGAAAGTGTTGAGCTTCTTATATTCCAGTAAATACGTTTTACACGATTCACTTTTCCTAACAAACCACCAACAAAATCTGCATGATATAACCAGGTAATAATTAAGTCAGGTCTTATTTTATTTATATCATTTGAGATTTTAAAAAACTTATAGAGAAAATTAAAAACATTAAACTGAAATATTTTAACTTTTATTTTATTTTTTTTTATAATTTTAATATATTTTCCATAATCACTTAACGAAAAAATGTAATGGTCATTTAATTTATCGTTAATAACTAAATTAAATAAGTTTTTTTCAGC
>MDTE01003783.1_pt1 | contig 11330 bp, 12 predicted proteins | sample 811231 | NCBI WGS metagenome assembly MDTE01 (sample SAMN05326651, study PRJNA326480) | marine metagenome | isolation source: seawater | place: Indian Ocean: Red Sea | collected 2010
AAGCAACTACATTTTTTGCTAAATATCTTGAAGCATAAGCTGCAGATCTATCAACTTTAGTTGGGTCTTTACCTGAAAATGCTCCTCCTCCATGAGGTGCTGCTCCACCATATGTATCTACAATAATTTTTCTTCCAGTTAATCCACTGTCACCATCAGGGCCACCTATTACGAAATTACCTGTTGGATTAACATATATTTCTTTTTCCTCTAATCCTTTTAAGAGCGGTTTCGGTATAGATTTTTCAATGTAAGGTTTGACCAATTCTCTGACTTGAGACTGATTTACATCTGCCGAGTGTTGTGTAGAAATTACTACTGATTTTACATTTGACGGTAATCCATCTTTATATTCAATTGTAATTTGACTTTTTGAGTCAGGTTCAATATCTTTTAACTTTCCTGATTTTCTATCCTCGGCCATTAATCTTAAAATTTTATGAGAGTAGTGTATAGGTGCAGGCATTAAAACATCGGTCTCACGACATGCATATCCGAACATTATACCTTGATCACCTGCTCCTTCATCTTTATTGCCTGATGCATCCACACCCATTGCAATATCTGCAGATTGAGAATGAAGATGACTTTCAATTTTAGTATTTTCTCTCCAAGTAAAACCTTTCTGATCGTAACCGATATCTTTTATACAATCTCGGACCTTTTGTATTAAATCTTCTTTTTTAATTTCTGGCCCCCTAACTTCTCCTGCAAGAACAACTTTGTTTGTTGTAGTCAAAGTTTCACAGGCTACTCTGGAATATGGCTCAGCACCTAAATATGTATCAACAACCATATCTGAAATTCTGTCACAAACTTTATCTGGGTGACCCTCAGATACAGACTCACTGGTAAAAAGATAATTTTTTAAATTATTCATCTTTTAATTTATTAAATGAAAAAATTAAAAAAATAAATAATAAAATAAACAGAAAATATATTTTATTTCCATATGTGGAAAAAAAAGTATCACCTAGGTTTCTTGCTTCAATTATTGAAATAATACCTTCATCATTTATATTCAATTTATCAACTATTAAGCCAGTTGGATCCACTATTGCAGAAATACCGTTATTAGCTGACCTCAAAGTATATTTTCCATATTCGACAGACCTAAAAATACTGTGTGCAAAATGCTGATATGGACCTATTGATCCTCCAAACCAACCATCCTCAGATATATTTACTATAAAATCATAGTTGTTATTTTTAGATATTTCGCCAGAATATATAATTTCATAACAAATCAATGGTAAAATTTTAATACTTTTATTTAAAGTATAAATTTTTCTATCTGAACTAGATGAGTAAGATTGATAATTATTAGTTAGGGTTTTAATTCCAATTTTTGAAAGAGCATTTTCAAATGGAAGGAATTCTCCAAAAGGGACCAGTCTGTTCTTATAATATTTATATTTTAGATCTGCATTATTATCAATTATAGATAAAGAATTGTAAAAATTTGGTTTTCCATTTTGGATCTCTTCATCATTTATCCCTAAAATTATTTTATGGTTATCCGAAAAAGATTTTTGAAATAAATAATCATATTCATTTTTAAGTGATGCTAAATTAATATTTGGTATTACTCCCTCTGGCCAGATAAAAATTGATTTTTCATCTTGTTTTGGATCACTTATATTAATTAATTCTTTTAATATTTGTTCATTGTCAAGATTATTATAAAATCTTTCAATGGAAATTTTGGTCGATAAAATTATAATTTTAGATGGGAGTGTTTCAGATTCTAAATTATTAAAATTCTTTATTCTTAAGTTTCCATATATATAAATAGATAATGTAATAATTAAAATTAGGGAAAAACCAACGTAGTCAATTTTTTTTCTTTTAAAATAAAAAATTGATAGGATAGAAAATAAGGCAATACAAAGAGTATTGAAGGAATAAATTCCTATAATTGATATAATTTGAATAAATTCTATATTCTGTGAAAAAGTATGAGCAAAAAGATTCCACGGAAAACCAGAAAAAATTGTTCCCCTTAAATATTCAAAAAATCCTAATATCAATGAGAAAATTGTTACATTTATAAAAATACTTTTAGTGTTTAAAAATAATCTAAATATAAAAAATGAAAAACCATAAAATAAACTTATAAATGCAGGTATTAAGATAATTGCAAAAGGTATTAAAAATTTAAAATTATCGTCATGAACCAGTGATAGTGGTATCCAATACAGGTTAGAAACAAAATAACCAAAACCAAAGAGATATCCATAAAAGAAAAATTCTTTTAAATTTTTATTTTTGTTTTTGAAAAGAACTGTAATTAATAAACTAAAAGTTAAAAAATTTATAATCCAATAGTTATATGGGGGTAAACTAAAAGATGTAATTGCACCTAGTGCAAGTATATAAATATATTCTAAATAGATTTTAAATTTTTTAATAATCAAATTATCCTTTTACTTTATTAAAAATTTTATTTTCAATAGAACTCATAATTTTATAATCTTTCTCAGATTTGTGGTCAAAATTTAAAAGATGTAAAAAACCATGAATAAATAATTTGATGAAACCGTTTTTATAATTAGACTTGTTTTTTTTTAAAAATTCTTGATGACTAATTACTATATCCCCTAAATAAAATTTATTTTTTTTTAAGTTTTTTTTAAAATCTTTTTTATTAAAAAAAGGAAAAGAAATTATGTCTGTAGGCTTATCCTTTTTTCTAAATTTTTTATTTAGTAATTTTATTTTGTAGTTGTTGGTCAATAATATAGATATCTGTACTTCTTTACCTATGAATTTATAACTATTTGGAAACTTATTTAAAATAGTTTTAATTTTGTTTTCTGGATTTATAATGATTTTTTTCCAGCGTTTTGAATCAACCAAAACTTCAGCATTAATCATTATCTTGTTTTATAGAATAGGCTTTTACTATTTTAGAAACTAGAGGATGTCTTACAACATCTTTGTGGTCAAAATCTACAATTGATATTTCATTAAGATGTCCAAGAATCTTTTTTGATCGTTCTAGACCTGATATTTTTTTATTAGGAAGATCAATTTGAGAGGGATCGCCATTAATTACTATTTTAGAATTTTCACCAATTCTTGTTAAAAACATTTTAATTTGTGTATCTGTAGCATTTTGTGCCTCATCTAATATTGCAAAAGAATTTTTTAGTGTTCTTCCCCGCATGAAAGCTAATGGAGCAATTTCTATATCACCTACCTCTATCTTTTTTTGAATTTTTTCAAAATCTAATAAATCATATAAAGAATCGTATAAAGGTCTCAAGTATGGGTCAACTTTTTCTCTCATATCTCCAGGCAAAAATCCAAGTCTCTCACCTGCTTCGACAGCAGGTCTAGACAAAATGATTCTTTCAATTTTTTTATCAAGTAACATTGTCAATCCTACTGCAACAGCCAAAAAGGTTTTTCCAGTTCCTGCTGGACCAGATTAAATTACAACATCACTCTCTTTAAGAGCCTTAACATAATTTTTTTGTTTTTCTGATCTAGGAATTACAGATTTTTTTGGTGTTTTAATTATGTAATTTATATTTTCTTTTGAGTTAACTTTTTCATCTATCATAAACTTATTAATTGATGAAATTATATCTTTTTTTTCAATAGATCCATTAATTATATATTGATCATAAAGAAAAGTAATTGCATTTTTAATAATTTCATTCTTTTTTGAATCATTTTTCAAAATTATAGAATTACCTCTAGAATATATTGAAGTGTTTGTAATTTTCTCCAATTCTTTAATATTATTATTAAATTCGCCAGCGACACCAAGCAAATGATCATTTTTAGAAAAAATAATACTTAAAGTACTATTTTCGGAGTAAACAAATTTAAGATCTGATTTAATTTTTTTTGAAATTGAATTACTCAAATTAGGCAGCTTTCATTTTACTTTTAATTTTTCCAAAAAGTGTATTTTGGTTACTATTTTCTATAATTACTTTAACAATTTTACCAATATCGTTGTGATTTCCTTCGAAAATTACTGAGTTTAAATATTCATTTCTTCCAAAATACTTATTTTGATCTTTCATTTTGTTTTCTACAAGCACATCTATAAACTTATTTTGAAAAGATTGGTTATGATCAATTTGATTTTTAAACAGATATGATTGCAGTTCGATTAATCTCTCTTTTGATATACTATTATTAATCTCACCTAATCTAGAAGCTTTAGTGCCTGGTCTTGAACTAAAAATAAATGAAAATGAGTTTATAAACTTTATTTCTTTTATAAGATTTATTGTTTCTTCAAAATCAATTCTATCTTCACCGGGATAACCTATTATAAAATCGCTCGAAAGCTTTATAGAAGGATTAATTTTCATTAACTTTTTATATACTTTTAAATAATCCTCTACTTTATGTTTCCTGTTCATGAGTTTTAAAATTTTATTAGACCCAGACTGTATTGGAAGATGTATAAAAGGCATTAATTTTTTATTTGTAGAATAGCATTCAATTAAATCATCTGTCATATCTATCGGGTGTGATGTTGTGTATCTAATCCTTTTTAATTCTGAATATTGTTCTAAGTGATTTAATAAATTGGAAATTCTGTATTCATGCTTATTTTCAGTGTAACTATAAGCGTTTACATTTTGACCTAGCAATGTAATTTCTTTAACTCCGTTTTTGATTAATTGTTCAACTTCATTTACTATAGACTTAAATGGTCTAGAGTATTCAGGACCCCTAGTATAAGGCACAACACAAAAATGGCAAAATTTATCACAACCTTCTTGAATAGTAAGAAAAGATGATACTTTATTGTTTATATTTTTTGTTTTTTCTAACAAGTCAAATTTTGCAATAGTATCAAATTCGGTTAAATCCTCTTTTTTATTATTTTTAAAGTTGTCTAATATTTTATTAATTTTGTGGTATGACTGTGGTCCTATTACTACATCAATAAATGGCTCTCTCTTGAGAATTTCTTGATTTTCAGCCTGGGCAACACATCCAGCAACGACCATTATTGGTTTTTTTTTATTGGAATATATTTCTTTTATTCTTCCTACTTCGTGAAAAACTTTTTCTTTAGCTTTATCTCTTATATGGCAGGTGTTGATTAAATAACAATCTGCATTTGTTTGGTCATTCGATTTTTCATACCCAATTTCTTTAACAATATCAAGAATCCTATTGCTATCGTAAACATTCATTTGACATCCGAATGTTTTAATAAATATTTTTTTATTCACTTATTTTTTTTAACTCCATAAAGTTCTAGCTTATGATCTACCAACTCATATCCATATTTTTCTGCTACCTTTTTTTGAAGTTTTTCAATTTCATCGTCTACAAATTCAATTATTTCACCTGTTTTAATATCTATTAAATGATCGTGATGACTTTCACTTAATTCCTCATACCTAGCTTTTCCACCTTTAAAATCATGTTTTGTTACAATACCAGACTCTTCAAAAAGTTTTACTGTTCTGTATACTGTAGCAATGCTAATTTTTGAGTCAATTTTTGATACTCTTGTATATAACTCATCAACATCAGGATGATCATTAGATTCTGACATCACTTTAGCAATAAGTCTTCTCTGTTCGGTAAGTTTAACACCTTTATCAATACATTTTTGTTCAATAGTTTCTGTCATAATTAAAAATTAATTTAAATATTTTGGTTGAATAAAATTTTTTGTCAACCTTCCTTCTCTTAATAATTTTAGTAAAATATCGTAGTTATTATTGATAATCTGCGATGTAAAATAACCATATATATTAATATTTTTTGAAAACCTTAGTGCTTTTCCTATACTTATTGTTGACCTAATACTAGTGTATTTGCCAGGTCCTTGATTTATAAAAATATTATCTATAGTAGATATATCTAGAGAGCTTTCCCTTAGGAAATTAAAAACCAAAACTACTATTTTATCAAAATTTTCCCTACTGTTATCATATTTAATATTATATTCTTTATCTTTAGAAATGATTTTAAAAAAAATTTTTTCATCTGCTGCATCTATAATTAAGTTATTCATAATATTATTTATTCAAATTCAAATAACATATTCTGAAGAAAATTATAATAAATTTTTTGTTAATGAGAAAGGAATTGTTTCTATAATGTATCATAGATTTAATGAGTCAAGATATCCATCAACTAATATTCAAATGGAGATTTTTAAAAAACATATTGAAAAAATTAAAACCTCGGGTTACAAATTTTTAAATCCTGCTTCACTTCCAGAAAAATTTTATAAAGAAAAATTAGAAAAAAAATTTTTGTTAACGGTTGATGACGGATATAGATCATTTTATGATCACGCTTGGCCTTACCTTAAAAAAAATAAGGTACCTTTTTTAATTTTTATATCTACTGAAGCTGTAGGAAAGAGTGGTTACATGAACTGGGAGGAAATTAAAGAAGTCGAAAAGTATAATTTTGCGCATATTGGGAACCACTCACATTCACATGACTATTTAGTAAATTTCAGCTTCAATGAATTTGAGGAAGACTTGGAAAAATCTATTAAAATATTTGAAAACAATTTGGGTTATAACCCTATATTTTTTTCTTATCCATTTGGTGAATGGAGTTCAGATCAAAAAAAATTTATAAGTGAAAATTTTGAATTTGCATTTGGTCAACATTCAGGTGTAATCGATTTAAATAAAGATAAGTATGAGCTGCCAAGATTTCCTATTAATGAAAAATATGGTGACTTGGAAAGATTTGATTTTTTAGTAAAACTTCTGCCGTTTCAATATAAAAAAGTCTTACCTGAAGAAAAAGTAATTACAGATAATAATCCTCCAAATATGAAAGTTGAATTTTTCAAGGAACAAAAAATTGATAATATAAGTTGTTTTTCAAATGAAGGTGATGGATGGGATAAATCAAATTTGAAGATAAAGGATAATATTTTAATAGTTAATTTTAGAGATAAATTTTATACTAGGAGAGGAAGAATTAATTGTTCAATTAACGATAATGAAGGTTGGAGATGGTTTGGGATTCAATTTGTTCTTAAAGATATCAAAGAAAATTAAATTAAATTTTTTACCGCTTCACTATTTGGAAGTATTTTAACATCATCAAAATCAGTTAAAGAGTTTTGTTCGATAATTTTTTTTAAAATAATAGTATATTCTTTACCTGTTTCGGCATATCGATCCAAATGATCAACAAGTTCAATGCTATTCAATTTACCCATATTATCTCTTTGTATAGCTCTAACATATCTCATTTTTCTATATGATTTGTGAGTATTTAAATTTCTTGCATATGCTCTAACAGAAGATTTCAAAACATTAAACATCATTACTTTATGAGTTGTGCCAGCCTCAGCTGCCGCAGGTTTTATTCCTTTATCAGTATAAGTCCATTGTCCAAATAAAGCATTTCCTTCTAGGGCAAATCTTGAGGATCCCCAACCAGTTTCTTTAGCTGCTTGAGCAATTGCCATTGACGGAGGGATAACATCCATTCTTCTTTTTAAAGTTGGTATATCCTTTTTTGTAACTCCATATTGTTTAAATTTTTTATTTAACCATTCGTTGTCAGATTTTGAATTGTTATTTTTATTTAAGATTGCAAAAAGTTTTTTTCTATCTAAAAGTATTTTATTGTTTTCTTCTAGAATTAATGGAAGCACTATTTGTATAAAAAGCTCTTTTCTTTTTTTTACACTCTGGATTTCCTTTAATTCATAAGGCAATTTTCCAATTTCTACTGGCTTTGCTACTTTATTTATTCTTACATCGCTCAATTTGTAGTTTGTATCTTCAAAAAGTTGGTATAACACTGAAGCTTTTAACCTTACACCAGTTTCTAATGAATCCTCCTCTGTCACTTCTCCGTACAGTTCCTGATAAACTAAATCTTGATCAGTAAAACTGTTATTATCTTCCTCATCAAACAATTTGCCCTCTAAAGCCAGAGTAAGTTTTTGATTTGAAGAATTTTCAATTTCTGGATTAGATTTAAAAGTTTTGCTAATAAATTGATATGAAGTAGGTAAAATATAAAAAAAACAAATAATTAGTAAGGATGCAAAAGAAATTTTGTATAAATTGTGTAAACTAGATTGTTTCCTTAACAAGGATTTTCTAGACAACAAAAACCCTTTTTTTAAAAGTATTTTCCTCAAAGATTTTATGTCTAAATTTTTAATTTTAACGTTCTTTAACATAAATTTAATAATTAAACTGGTATAACTTCAGTTACCTCTGGAATATAATGTTTAAGTAAATTTTCAACACCTTGTTTTAGCGTCATAGTTGAGCTTGGGCATCCTGAACAACTTCCTTGCATTTCTACTTTAACTTTTCCATCTTTATATTCTTTAAATTTGATATCACCTCCATCTCTTGCAACAGCAGGTCTTATTTTTGTTTCTAAAATATTAATAATTTTTTTTTCAATTTCATCTAGATTTTCATTTTTTTCTTCCTTTGATGAATTTTCGTAAACAAATTTTTTTCCAGTAGAATAGTAGTCATTAATAAATGAAATAATTATATGCTTTATATCTTCCCAATCTTGATCTGAATTTTTACTTACTGACAAGAAATCATGAGAGAGAAAAACACCGAGTACTCCATTTATAGATAATATATTTCTTATAAGTTCATTGGAAGTATCTGTTTTTTTTGTGAATTCTATCGGACCAGATAAAGATACTTTCTCACCAGGTAAAAATTTTAGCGAGTTTGGATTGGGTGTATTTAAAGTTTGTACAAACATATCTTTTTATATAATAAGAAATACTTTGTTTTTAAAGAATTAAATATTATTTAAAACCAATGATTTTTTTCATATTTATAATTTTTTTGTTAGCAATTTCATTGGCTTTATCAGCTCCATCTTTTAATATTTTATCTATAAATTCCTCATCTTTTATTAATTTATTAATTTCAGTTGAAATGGGTGAAATCTTATCAACTACTAAATTAGATAATTTTTCTTTAAATTCTGAAAAATTTTTTCCTGAAAATTCACTTATAGTTTTGCTTAAAGATTGATCACTAAGACTAGAATAAATTCCTAATAAATTTTCTGCCTCCGGTCTTTTGGTTAATTCATTATCATTATCAGGTAGAGGTTCTGTATCTGTTTTTGCTTTTTTAATTTTATTGATAATCTGATCACTACTATCTCTTAAATTAATCCTACTTAAATCAGATGGATCTGATTTACTCATTTTCTTAGTCCCATCCTTTAGACTCATTATTCTTGCAAAATTTTTTTGTATCAAAGGCTCGGGTACAACAAGAAAGTTGGGAGAATTAAAATCTAAATTGAATCTATTGGCTATATCTCTTGAAAGTTCTAAATGTTGTTTTTGATCCTCTCCAACAGGTACATGGGTTGAGTCGTAAAGCAATATATCTGCAGCCATTAGTATTGGATAAATATAAAGTCCAACGCTAGCCTTTTCTTTATCTTTTCCAGCTTTTTCTTTAAATTGTGTCATCCTATTTAACCAACCCATTCTTGCAATACAACTTAGTAACCAGGATCCCTCGGAGTGAGCGGGCACTAAAGATTGATTAAAAATTATACTTTTTTTATAATCTAAACCACTTGCAATAAATGTTGCAGCGGTCTCTCTAATATTTTTTTTTAACTCAGCTGGTTCTTGCTTGGTAGTGATTGCGTGTAAATCCACAACACAATAAATACATGTATTTTGAGGGTCATTCTGTAAATTTACAAAGTTTTTAATTGCACCTATATAATTTCCTAGATGTAGATTGCCAGTGGGTTGAACGCCAGAAAATATTTTTTTGCTCATATTTTAATACTTTAATTTAATATCTGAATATTTGAAAGTTTTAGTTATAAACGATACTAAAATATAAATTAAAATAGTAACAAAAACTAAAAAAATTATAACAAATAACTTTAATTCACTTTCATAAACTAAATATTTATCAAAAAAATTTATGAAAATATAAAAAAAATATACTGATATTCCAGATACTAAGCAAATTTTTAAATTAGCGAAGTTGAATATATTTTTCAATGCAAAACACTCATCTCTATAGAGTTTGAAAAATAATAGTAGAGCGTTTACCCAAGAAGATATGCTAGTAGCAATTGGAATAATTATAAAACCAACTTCTTTAAAAAAAGTAATACTTATTGTTATATTAATTAAAACAGAAAAAAGTGAATAATAAAATGGAGTTTTGGTATTATCCCTTGCGAATAAAAAAGTTGAAAAAACTTTAATAATTGCAAAAGCTGGCAAACCTAATGCAAAGTAATATAAAGCTCTAGCTGAGTTTGTAACACTTACATCATCAAAAGCTCCATAACCAAATAATGAAGTAGTTATTTCCTTAGAACCAACTATTAGAGCCAAAGAAGCTGGCAAACTTAAAAATAAACACAGTTCAAAAGATTTGTTTTGTATAAAATCTATTTTTTTTTTATCCTTTGATTTAATATGTCTACTTAAATTTGGTAGAATAACTGTTCCTATAGCGATTCCAGCTATGGCGAGATTTATTTGGTAAATTCTATCTGCATAATAAAGATATGAAACTGCACTTGCTTGAAATGATGCAATAATTGTGCCTATAAGAATATTAATTTGAGTCACTCCAGATGAAAAAATGCCCGGTAAGAATTTATTAAAAAAATTTTTTATTTTTTTCGTAATTTTAGGTTTAAAACTAAATATAGGGGTAAAGTATTTTTTCGCAAAAAAATAAACAAAAATTAACTGCAGAAAGCCTGCAATAGATATTCCATAAGATAAATAAATTACAAGATTATCGTTCGCTTTTTTTCCTAAGATCATGATTAAAATAAGTATTACATTCAGTATAATTGGTGAAGCTGCTGCAATACCAAATTTATTATGGGAATTTAATATTGCTGAAAAAAAAGATGCTAGACTGATAAATAATAAGAAAGGGAAAGTAATACGAGTTAATAAGATCGTTAATTCGAGTTTACTTTGATCTTCATAAAAGCCTGGTGCAATTATATATACAAAACCAGGCATAAAAACTTCTATAATTAAAACTAAAACCAAAAGTCCTAACATTAGGAAATTAAATGCATCATTTGCGAAATTTTTAGCTGCATTTTTTCCTCTAAGCAGTTCAGATGAGTAGCTTGGGATAAATGCTGCATTGAAAGACCCTTCTGCAAAAAGTCTCCTGAACGTGTTTGGTATTCTAAATGCAACAAAAAATGCATCTGCTACCGGGCCTGATCCTAAATAAATCGCAATTAAAACATCTCTAAAATAACCTAGAACTCTGCTGATTATAATAAAGATACTAAATGTACCTGTTGACTTAATTAAGTTCATAAATCATATTAGTCTTAATTTAGCTCTATTTGTA
>MDTE01043774.1_pt1 | contig 11330 bp, 14 predicted proteins | sample 811231 | NCBI WGS metagenome assembly MDTE01 (sample SAMN05326651, study PRJNA326480) | marine metagenome | isolation source: seawater | place: Indian Ocean: Red Sea | collected 2010
AATTTGTGTTGGATTGACTTTTCCTGGCATTATTGATGAACCTGGTTCATTTTCTGGTAAATTTAATTCACCTAGACCTGAGCGGGGTCCAGAAGATAATAAACGTAAATCATTTATAATTTTAAATATAGAAACAGCAAGAATATTTAAAGTTGATGAAAAATAAACTAATGAGTCATGTGAAGCTATAGCTTCAAACTTATTTTTAGCAGGTCTATATTTTTTTTTTTGTAATTCTTGATAAGTATTTACAAAAAATTTTATCAAAATTTTTTGGAGCATTTAATCCTGTTCCTACTGCTGTACCTCCCTGAGCTAAATATAATAATTCATCTTTAGAATTAAAAATTCTTTTTCTACAATTTTTAATTTGAAATAAATATCCAGAAAATTCTTGACCTAATGTCAAAGGAGTAGCATCTTGAGTATGAGTTCTTCCAACTTTAATAATATTTTTAAATTCTTTAGATTTTTTTTCAAATGTTTTAATTAATAAATCAATAGATGGGATAAGTTTGTCATCAACTAATTCATTAATGGATATATGCATTACAGTGGGAAAAGTATCATTGGAAGATTGTGATAAATTGACATGATCGTTTGGGTGAATAGGTTTTTTACTACCTAATTTTTTACCTAATAATTTATTAGCATAATTACTAATAACTTCATTGGCATTCATGTTTGTTTGTGTTCCTGAACCGGTTTGCCATAAAGAAAGAGGAAACTCATTTAAAAATTCAAGATTTATTATTTTATCACAGGCTTTTATTATTTTTATACCCAATTTCTTTTCTAATAGGCCTAATTCCATATTTGCTTGAGTTGCAGCTTTTTTTTGTAAACCAATAGATTTTATAATTTCCACAGGCATTTTTTCATTGCCTATTTCAAAATTTTCTAGGGATCTTTGAGTTTGGGCACCCCATAAATTATCAAAATCTATTTTTTTTGGCCCTAAAGTATCGAATTCTGTTCTTTTTTTATTTTTCATAATTTGTTAATAATACATAATTAACACTATATCAAAACCTCTAAGTAAAATAGATAAAATATGAATACACTAATATTGCTAAGACATGGACAAAGTCAATGGAATCTTGAAAACAAATTTACTGGTTTGAAAGATGTTCCATTAACTTTAGAAGGTATAAATGAAGCATTAAATGCTGGTGAATTATTAAAAAAAAATCAAATTCAAATCGACATGGTATTTAGCAGTATTTTATTAAGGGCTAATCGAACTGCTGAAATTGCGTTAAATAAAGATACATTCGGACATTTATGGAATAACAACAAACTCATTGTTACTAAAAACCAATCTTTAAATGAAAGAGATTATGGAGATTTAGTTGGGTTAAATAAAAAGGAAACAGCTGAAAAATTTGGTAAAGAAAAAGTTCATCTTTGGAGAAGATCTTATGAAGTAAATCCACCTAATGGCGAAAGCTTAAAGCAAGTTGTTGAAAGAGTAACACCTTATTATGAAAAAGAAATTAAAAAAATTTTATTATTTGAAAAAAAGAATGTAATAGTAGTAGCACATGGCAATTCTCTAAGAGCAATTATGATATCTATAGGTTTATATAAACCAAGTGAAATTTCTAATATAGAAATCCCAACTGGCAAACCTTTTTGTATTAATTTTGAAAATAAAGAAATATCAAAAACTTTTTATTTGGATTAGTTTTTTTTAAAGTTACTAAAATCTATAACATTATTTTTAATTTTGGTTTTTTTTTCCTTATTTAAATTTTTATTATCTTTGATTTTTAAGCCAAAATTTGCAGATGGATCAGCAAACGATATTACTGAGTCAAATCCAACAACTATATTAGTTCTTTTATTATTAAATGAAAGATTTAATGAAAAAGAATTTTTATCAACTACCAAGTTGTAATATTCATATTGAATAACTATAGTAATATCATTAGGATATTTATCTTTCAGCCATTTTGGTAATTTTACCCCTTTGTGATTAGTTAAAAAAGTAACATAAATTAAATTATTACTTGTTAATCCATTTTTTGATATTTCTTTTAATATATCTTTTAAAACATTTAACATATTTTTTTTTAAAATTTTTTGGTAATTAATTCCAATTAGTTTTTGCATATAAACTATTTTATTTTTTTTGCAGGTACACCGAAATAAGTAGAGTTTGCTAAGCAGTTTTTATTTATAAAAGAACCACCACCAATCATTGTATTTTTCTTAATATTTATATTTTCTTTAACAGATGATCCTATTCCTAAATGTGAACATGCCCCAACCTTAACATTACCTCCAGTTGCTACATTTGGACCAGTACTTGAAAAATTATCAAAAAAATTATCATGATCTATAGAGCTTGATGTATTTATTATACAATGATCACCAATTATTGAATTATTGTTTATAACTACACCAGGCAAAATCATAGTACCTTTTCCAATTTTAACATCTGAAGCTATAATGCTATTGGGTGAATTAATAGATACCCAGTTTATTTCAAATTTATTATCGATTTTTTTAACTAATTTAGACCTTATTAAGTTATTTCCTATAGCAACGATTGAGTTTGGTTTGTTTAATTTTTTTAAATAATTAATTGTTCCTAAATTATAATATGTTTTGTTTTTGTGTTTAATTATTAATTCACCTTTTTTTTTAAAATCATCAATAAAGCCTAATATTTTAAATTTATTAATTTTTAAAATTTCAAAAAAAATAACTTTAGCATGGTTGCCACTACCTATAATGTAAATATTTTTCTTCATTATTAATTTTATTTTTTTAAAATGAATGGATCCTTATAAAAATTATTTTTATCAAATTTAAATTTTAAATTTATATTTTTTTTCATGAATTTTTTAATTATATTATCATTAAAATCTTTTTTTGTTGAATATTTAATTGTTAAATCCTTATTTTGATTAATTGGAGACAATGTTTTTAAAGTACTATTATTAATATGTTTTTCAATCCCTTTGAAAGCAGCCATTACTGTAGACATGCTATATTCAAATGGATTTGTTTTATGTTCTGATAATGCATGAAAAATAATCTTTCCATCATCAATACCTTTGGTTAAATAGTGAATTGTTGCACCAACAAGATGAGGGTTATTATCATATAAAGCCCAAAAATTACAATCTGTACCTTTATAAAATGGTGATAATCCCATATGAATATTGATAGCTTTTTTTCTTATCAATATTTCAACTATCTTATTTTTTAAAAAACTTGTTCCAAATACTATAAATAAATCACTTTTTAAAAAATTATTAATTTTATTTATATCGATAAAATTTATATCCCCCATAATTAATGGATATAGAGATATGTTTTGATTTTCGAAATTTAATATAGTGTTTTTAAAAATTTTATTTTCATAAAAATTTACTTTTTTAAAATAATTAGACATGATTGAAGAAACTTTATAGTTACTTTCTCTTATGCCAGGAAAAATAGTTCGTGATTCTTGTAAAACATAAAGTTTATCGCAGTTTTTTGATAACAAATTAATCAAATAATTATGTCTGGGCATATTGGAAGTTAGTAAAGTAATTTTCATTATCTTATCAAATTTCTAAAAAAAGAATGGTCCTGTCTGGCAATTTCATATTTAGAATTATTAATTTTTGACATACCTTTTTCTTTTTCAATTTTCATAATTTGTTTGAAGCCTAATTTAATCTCAAGGCCTTTTAAAATCTTTAAAGATGAACTATTGTAACTTCCACATGGATGAGCTACAGATGAAAATTCACTATTATTTACATTTAAAATCTTAGATAGTATTTCAATATTTTTTTTATATTCAAATTTTTGTTTATTATAATCTAGCGATTCTATTTTTGTTGGATGTGTGTGTGAGTGTAATCCAACCTCATGACCTAGTTTATGAATTTTTTTTAATTGTTTTTGATTAATAAAAATTTTATTCATATATTTCTTAAAATTAAAATTGTTTAATTTAAAGATTTTAAACATTATGTTTTTATATTGCTTTTTTGTTAATCTATTATCTCTAATAATTCTAAATTTAATATCATTATCAGAATAATATGGAAATTTTTTTTTTAAACTTAAAATAAGTGTTTTTTTATAGTTCAAATATTTTTTATCATTATCTGAAAGCATACTAAAAAAAATTTCATAAAATTCATCAATTTTACTAAAAAAGTTTATTCTAAAAAATCTATATAGTTCAAGTAAATCTGGATTATTTGTAAAAATAGAAGAATAAATAAAAAAAAAACCTTTAATATTCAGTTCTTCCATTACTGGTAATGCAACGTAATATTGACCTATTGAACCATCATCAAATGTTAAACATATTTCATTACTTTTTATTTTATTTGAAGTTACTCTTTCTATAAAATCTTTAGGATTTAAAATATTTTTTTTTCCTACAATTTTAATTATTTTATAAAAGTCATCTTTTGATAAGGAGCCTTGTCCGGGCAATGAGTTTTTATAATCATGGAAATGATGAAACATTAAACCATGATAAAAAGGTTTTTTTAAATAACTATTCATCACATTATTAAATCAAATTAATTTTACTTAAATTTAAAAACATTAGCTATGTATTTTTTTGATTCTTCTAAATCATTATAACTATTATATAATGTCTTTCCTAATAAATTTAAATTTACTTTTCTTTTATTTAAGCCACTAAATACGATGTCTTTATAATAAATCATTAAGTAACCGTCTGATACAAAAACTTTAATATGTGTATTGCTATGAAAAAATATCTTCCCACTAAGTATTGGATGCGAATTTTTATCTTTGAAAAACTTAGCTTTTAAAATGTGTAATTTAATTTTTTTATTTTTAAGATTAATTTTAGTACTTGCACCTTTATAAGGTTTAGAACAGGCCTGTATTAGAGAACTAATATCTTTACCTTTGAAACTCCAATCTATTAATGCCATTTTTTCAGTATAAAATCTCGGTAAATAACTATAAACCTTATTTGATTGATGTGTAGTTTTAAATTCCTTTTTTTTGTCTAATTTTTGCAAAAAAGTATTAGTTAATTTTGAATTTATTTTTGTTGTTGTATCAATAAAATTAATGGGAAGACTATTTTTAGAAATAGCTTTTTTCCTTGATTGTAAAATGATATCTCCTGAGTCTATGTCTTCATTTACAATATGTATTGTAGAACTACAAAAAAATCTTGATCTTAAAATTCTATATGTAAAAACACCACCACCTCTTTCTTCTGGCAAAAACGAAGAATGAATATTAAAAACTCTATTTTTAAACTGATTTAATAATTTTCTTTTAAATAAAAACCGACTAGAAAATGAAAAAATATAATCAACCTTATTTTCTAATAAGATATCTATAACTTTATGGTTATTAATATCTTTAATATAAAATATTTTAATTTTATTATTTAATAAAGAAATATCATAATATAAATTTTTAAAACCACTATATTCATTTAAATCTCTTTTATGGTATTTTTTTTCATGAGTTATTAAAATAGGGTCTGGAAATTTGTATTTTTTTAATTGTTTATAAAAATTGAAAAGTGATAACCCATGTCCCACAATAGCAAATTTAAATTTTGGAGTAAATTTCATAATTTATTTATATAATTACTAAGAATTTTAAAGAATTAGAAGAATTTAATTTTTTTAATTTAATTTTTACCTCTGAGACATTAATATCCATTGAAATATTCAATTTTTTTTTGTATTTTTTTTATTTTAAACAAACTTTCAGAATTTAAAACAACATTCTTATTAATAAAATCTATTTGATTAATTAATCTTTTAAATTTTTTCGTTCCTAATATTACTCTATTAATTTTAATTGAGTTTAGGTAAGCTAATGATAGGCATTGTAAATCATAAAAATCATATTTTTTTTTTAACGAATGAAGTATTTTAATATCTATTTCATTAATATTGTCTAGAATTTTTGTTATATTAACAGGAGAAATAGCAATAATATTTTTATTATTTAAAATAATTTTATTATATAATTCATTAGAAATACCTCTATTAAACAAATTATAAGTAGAAATATATCCATTATATATTTCATTATTGATATAGTTTAATAGATTTTCATTATAATCATAATGAGTATCAAAGTATAAATTTTCAACAACTTGTTTTTTTTTTAAATTTTTAAAAATCAAATCAATTAATTTATTATTATAAAACTTGTAAGATGGATTGTTACAAATTTGTAATGCGTGCACTTTATCAATTTTCAACTTATCTAAAATTTTTTGAATTTGTTTGGGTATATTAATAATTTTTTTAATTGGGTTTCTATTAATAAAAATTTTTACAATTACTAGTGGTTTACCAATATTTTCTTTGTAAGCCTGATTAAAATAACTTTCTATATATGGATAATCTAGTGAAGTATGTATAGGTATATTTTTTTGAATAGAGTAGAAAAAAATTTTTTCATATTCTTGCTCATAATTACTTTTTAACCCACCAGTTCCTATGCAAAAATCCATACTAATACAAATCTTATATATTACTTCAAAGACATAAATTTTATTTATTCTTTTATTTTGTTAATAAAATATTTTTAGTATAAGATAAATGCTTGACTTTTTTAATTAAATTTAATGAATAATATGACTAAAAGAATAGTAACTTTAATTCCTAGCGCAACAGAAATCGTATCTTTTTTGGGAGTTTCAAAATCAATTGTTGGCAAATCTCATGAATGTGATTTCCCCAAAAAATTAAATAAAATTAAAAAGTTAACTTATCCAAAAATAAAAGTAGATGGATCCAGTAAGCAAATTCATAATGAGATTAATACAATTTTAAGAAAAACTTTATCAGTTTATGATGTTGATATAAAAAAATTGAAGAAATTAAAACCTAATTTTATTGTTACACAAGCCCACTGTGAAGTTTGTGCAGTCAGTTTAAAAGAGGTTGAAAAGATTACAAATAAGCATTTAGGAGAAAATACCTCAATCATCTCTTTACAACCTCACAACTTAAATGAAATTTTTTACGATATCATAAGAGTAGCTAAAAAACTTAATATTTATAATGATAAAAATAAAAGTTCAATTCATCAACTTACAAATAGACTTAAAAAAATAAATAAATTATCGAAAAAAATAAGAAATAAAAAAAAAATCGCATGTATTGAATGGACAGAACCATTAATGGTTGCAGGAAATTGGATTCCTGAAATAGTGGAACTAGCAGGTGGTAAGGATGTATTGGGTAAGTCTAAAAATAACTCTCATTGGATAAAATTTAATGATTTAAAAAAAACTAATCCAGATATAATAATTTTTATTCCTTGTGGTTTTAATTTAATGAAAACAAAATATGAAGTTGATATACTTTTAAAAAAAAATAAATATTGGAATAGTTTGAAAGCATTTAAAAAACAGGAAATATATATTGCTGATGGAAATCAATTTTTCAATAGACCAGGACCACGTATAGTTGAATCTACAGAAATATTAGCAGAAATAATAAATCCTGAAATATTTAATTTTAAGCATAAAAACAAAGGATGGATTAATTATTTTGAATCTAAAATTAAAAATAAAACTAAATGATTAATTAATTTAACAATATTGAAATTAGACTATACTAAAATAATGAAAATTTTAACAATTGGTGAATGTATGGTTGAAATATCAAAAAAAAATGAAAGTGCCTACAAATTGGGCTTTGCAGGTGATACAGCAAACACATGTGTTTATCTTTCTAGGTTTGGTTTTCAAACTTCATTTCTATCATCTGTAGGTAATGATAAAATCAGTAATAGTTTAGTAAATTTTTTAAAAAAGGAAGGTATTAATACTAATAAAATAAATATAAATTTAAATAAAACAATAGGATTATATTTAATAGCAAACAATTCTAAGGGTGAAAGAGAATTCTATTATTGGAGATCAAATTCTGCAGCTAGAACTTTATTTCAGGACATCAAGATTATTAATTATATTGATTACTATAAAAATTATGATGCAGTTTATTTTTCAGGCATCACTCTTTCAATATATGATAAAAAAAACTTAAATATATTTTATAAATTTTTGAAAGACCTAAAAAAAAATAAGTTAAAAATTTATTTTGATTTAAATATTAGAATTAAAAATTGGAAAGATATAAATTCAGCTAAAAAAATTTTGAAAAAATTTTGTTTATTATGTGATATAGTTTTTTCCACTGTTGATGACTTAAAATATCTTAAAATAAATAGTATAAATTACTTTATTAAAAATTTTACATATAATTCACTAGTATTATTTCGTAATGATAAAGGTTCAATAACAGTTTGTGATAAGAACATATCATCAAAACATAATTTTAATTTTTTAAGTAAAGTTATAGATACTACTGGTTGTGGTGATGCTTTTAATGCTTGTTTTATCTATAATTATTTAAATAGTAGTAAAAACATCAAATATAGCATTAGGGCTGCTCATAAGCTTGGTAAAAGAGTTGCTTTAACTAGGGGTGCGATTATAAAAAGAAATAAATTTAAGATCAAAGATTATGCAATCAAAATTAATTAGCTTAATAAAAAAAAATAAAAAAATTCCAATTGTTGGTAAGGGAAATTATAAACAAATTATAAACAAATCTCATAATTTAATTAATAATAAATATAAAATTATTGAAATTACTTTGAGAAGTAAGTATGCTTTAAAAGCAGCAATAGATATTAAAAAAAATTTTCCTGAACTGTTGATTGGCATAGGTTCGATAACTTCAGCCAGCCAGTTATTAGAGGTCTATAAGTATAATTTTGATTTTTATATTTCACCAGGGATTAATTCTAAAATTTTAAAAATAGCAAATAAATATAAAATAAAATATATTCCTGCTGTTTCGACGCCTAGCGAAGTTATGCTTGGGTTAGAATATAAATTTAATTTAATGAAATTTTTCCCTTCAGAGTTTAATGGAGGAATAAAAAAACTTAATACTTTTGCAGATATATTTGAAGATGCAATATTTATACCTACTGGAGGTATTAATAATTCTAATTTTAAAAGTTACTTAAAATTACCAAATGTTATTGGTGTGGGAGCAACAGACTTTAAATAAAATTTAAAATTATTATATTATTAATTAAACCTATATTCAAAGTTTTGACTAGTTGGGTTAATTTTAATTAATTTGGCCCCATTTCTTATATGATAATGCGTTGCAACTGGTGTGAGTGGTGACAAAGTCATCACACTATCTAGTTGTTTTTTTTCCTTCATATATTTTAATAATTCCTTCATAATTTTTTTGCCCGCACCTTTTTTTAGAGACCATAAAGTATATGCAATAGCAATTTTACCTTCGCTTTCATTTTTACTCATTAATTCCAACTCTTTTATTGTTGTAGGTATTTCATTTGTAAAAGCAATACATACAACTCCTTCTATTTCTTCTCTATATTTTAAACCAAACATTTTTCTACCTTGTGAAATTCTAAAATCATTAGTAATTTCTGGTCTTATAGGATCATCATTGGTATTTATTTCATTTAATTCTACTAATTCTGCTTTTTTAATCCAATTAAAAAAATTGAAATTATATTTATATTTTTGAATATTCATTTATACAATATTGTTTTTTTTATGTTATTACTCTTTTTTTTTAATATAAAAAGAAAATAATTATTTAATAATAGTAATGATTTTAATTTTTAGGAGATAAATATATCCAATGCATTTTAATAGGACGTCCTTCACCTAAAAGTAAAAATCTTGAGTCATCATTAAGCTCATTTAAAAATTGATTATCAATATTAAATGGATTTCTTGAACCATTATCTATTAATTCATAATTGAAATATTTTTTTATATTTGAATAAAATTTATTTTTCAGAGAATTATTATTGATTAGAAAATTATGATCTTCAATTATTATATGTGCTTTATTAAAAAAATATAAATCTTCATTAGCAAGTAGTTCAAATTCATAACCTTCAATATCAATCAAGAATAAAGTTTCTTTAAATTTAATTTTTTTTAAATCTTTTTTTAATTTTTCTATATTAGCATTTTTATAAATTACGACTTTTTTCTCAATATTATTTATTTTTAAATTATATTCCAAAATTTTTCTTGTTTGTTGTGAAATCTCATAACAGATAGCTTGATTAAAAAAATTATTTTTTATTAGACCTAAAGTATGATAACCATCTCCAGCACCAATATTGATAAAATTTTTTAAATTATTTTTTTTTTGAACATTTACTATTAATTTTTGTATTTGTTGTTCATATGAACCAAGTAATTTTGTTGCAAAATCAAATTTACTCCAATTACTTTTATCTAATAAAAATACGCCTTTATAATCCCCCGCCATTATTCTTGAATTAGATATTTCAATTATTTTTTTATTCAAATATTTTTTATGATGGTCAATTGGATCTAATAAATATGTTTTTTTAAAAAACTTATAAAGGATATGATTTATTAAAATTACTATCAAAGAATAAAGGCCATAAGCAGAATATAATTTTTTATATTTTTTTATTAACAAATTCATATTTCTGCTTTTGCTGCAGCTAAGTACATTAATATGTTTATCAGAATATTTTAAACTTTAAAGAAATAATAAAAAAATTATGATTTTTTACGAAAAATACAAGCAATTATCTTTACATCATTATATGTTTTATTTTTTTGTTCTGCATGAGCATTAAATTTTTTAAATAAAGGTGAAGAGATTTTATTTTTAATTTTTAAAAATTTTTTTTGAAAACCACTTTTAATAAAAAACTTTTCATTAATTGATAAAACAAATAACGCTCCTGGTTTAGCAATGCGCAAAAGCTCATCAAATGCATCTGGCCCCACATGTCCATGAGTAAAAGTTCCAGCACTTACAATTGCTCCTAAAGAATTATCTTTTAGAGGTATTTTTTTTGTAATATCGCACTGTATGAAAGAAGAGTAACAACCTTTTAGCTTTGCTTGATTAAGCATTTCTAAAGATATATCTATCGCTATTATCTCTTTTTTTGTTTTATTATTTAATAGCTCTCCAACCAAACCAGTACCAGCACCGACATCAAGAATTGGGGAATCAGTATTTTTTGAATACTTATTGAAATAACTAATAATTTTTTTTGGAGATTGATAATTTGAATTTAATGCAAAATCTTTATCATACGTTTGTGCCCATCTTTTATAAAGTTTAATATTATCTTCAGGTGTTTTTAATGAATAGGCGTCATTTAAATTTATTTTTTTTTCTTCCATATTATTTTCATACTTATAATTATAAGGGAGGCGTTCTGTTGCTCAGTGCCCCAAACCATTTTAAGTTAAGTAAAAGTTAAATATTAACTGAATTTAATTCCCACAATTGAATACT
>MDTE01133429.1_pt1 | contig 11329 bp, 10 predicted proteins | sample 811231 | NCBI WGS metagenome assembly MDTE01 (sample SAMN05326651, study PRJNA326480) | marine metagenome | isolation source: seawater | place: Indian Ocean: Red Sea | collected 2010
AACAGGTTCGCCGCCCGGTTGAGCAGGAGCTTGAGTCGTGGATACCCCTGGACGCGACTGCCCGGAATGAAGCGGGAGCCGAAGGCGCACTCGGCGCGGTCACGCAGCACCTCGTAGTAGCGCACCAGGTCGTCCGGGTCGTCCGAGCCGTCGGCCATGACGATTGCCACCGCCTGCCCCGAGAACGACTCCAGCCCGAGGCGGACCGCCCGGCCGAACCCGTGGGGGCCGTCGTTGACCACCAGGCGGATCGAGCCGTTCTGCCGCTGCCTCCCCTTGACGACGTCGGCGGTGTCGTCTCGACTGCCGTCGTCGACGACGATCAGTTCGTAGGACAGCGGTTCCCGATCCAGACGAGACGTGAGCTCATCGAGGGTGGCACCGATGCTTCCCGATTCGTCTCGCGCCGGAATCACGACCGAGAGCTGCACCGACGACGCCGACCCAACTGCCTGCAGTGGCGTGGTCATGGCCCGGAGACCAGCTCGTTGAGAATGTCGTCGAGGTCTCGGGTCGGGGTCCAGGCCGGGTAGTCCGTCCGGAACCGACGCAGATCGCTGATGTAGCAGATGTGGTCCCCGCGCCGCGGTTCCTCCACCTGCGTGGTCTCGAGCCGCCGGCCGATCAGCGCCTCGAGTCTCGTGATCGCTTCGAGCACCGAGATGCTGTTTTGCCGTCCTCCCCCGAGGTTGTAGACGGCAGCGGCGCGTGGTGCCTCGGCGAAGGCCTCGAAGGCCAGGCACACGTCTTCGGCGTGCAGATTGTCACGCACCTGCTTCCCACCGTAGCCGTAGATGCGGTAGTGGCGGCCTTCGAGGACCGCTCGAGCGAGGTAGGCTAGGAAGCCGTGCAGCTCGGCTCCGGCGTGAGCCCCTCCGGTCAGGCACCCGGCTCGAAAACAGACAGTGGGCATGCCGAAGTAGCGTCCGTACTCCTGGACCAGCACGTCGGCCGCCAGCTTCGAGGCTCCAAACAGGCTATGCAGACTCCCGTCGACCGGGCAGGTTTCGTCGATGCCGTGGTGATCCTCCTCCCGGGCGAAATCGAACCTGGTGTCCAGCTCCTGGAGGGGCTTGCCGTTTGGCGCGTCCCCGTAGACCTTGTTCGTGCTCATGAAGATGAACGGCGCGTCGGGACAGTATTCACGCGTCGCTTCCAGGAGGTTGAGGGTGCCGACGGCGTTGATGTCGAAGTCGTCGAACACCCGCTCGCGCGCCAGATCATGGGAAGGCTGCGCCGCGCAGTGTATGACGAGAGCGGGGCGTACCCGCGCCACGAGCTGCGCGACCTTCACCCGGTCCCGGATGTCGAGCGCCAGGTGCTCGAAGTGCCGGGTGTTCCGTGTGAGCCGCTCGAGGTTCGCGCTGGTATCGCCGTCGGGCCCGAAGAAGTCTCGACGAAGATTGTTGTCGATACCGTGGACACGCCAGCCCGAACGGTCGAAGTGCGCGACCGCGGCGGAACCGACCAGCCCACTGCTGCCGGTGACCAGTGCCCGCTTCACTGGCCGCCCTCGGCTCCAATCGGCGTGTCGGTGACCAGCCGGTGCTCGCGCAGCTCACGCTCGGCGCTGGATGTGCCGTCGCGGGTCGGAGCCGACCGTGCCCACGTCACCACCTCGGTCAGTCCCTCCTCCCAGTTCACGGATGGCGCATATCCCAGGGTGCGACTGGCCCGCGTCGTGTCAGCCACGCAGTGTCGGACGTCGCCCCGGCGGAACCGCCGGCTGATCTCGGGCGTGAGGTCTGATCTGCCGACCAGCCGAGCCAGCGTGGTCGCGATGCCCGAGATCGTCCGGGGCGTGCCACTACCGATGTTCAGGACCAGGCCGTTCTCGCCGGTCGAGTCCAGCGCGTCGCAGATCACCCGAGCGACATCATGCACCGAGACGAAGTCCCTGGTCTGTCCGCCGTCTTCGTAGACCAGGGGGCGCTCGCCGGCCAGCAGACGGCTGAGGAAGATCGCGATCACGCCGGTATAGGGGTTGCTCAGCGACTGGCCCGGCCCGAAGACGTTGAACAGGCGGAGACATACGACCGGCAGTTCGTAGCTCGCGCCGAGCGACAGGACCAGGTCTTCCTGGGCCCGCTTGGTCTGCGCATACACACTCTGGCCGTCCAGCCGGGTCGTCTCCGGTGTCGGGTGCGCCATGAGCCGCTCCCCGGTGTCGGGGCAGGTCGGTTCCCATCCCGAGCGGCGGATGTCCTCTTCGGTGCGGATCCCGACGCGCAGCGTCGCCTCGTCGGAGAGCCGTCGATAGAGTCCCTCGCCATACTGGGTCATCGAGGTCAGCGCGACGACCTTCCTGATCACGCCGCGTTGCGCCACGATCTCTTCGAGAAGACACGCCGTGCCCCGGACGTTCACATCGACGTAGTGTTCGATGCGATACATGGACTGCGCCACGCCGACCGCGCTCGCGCAATGCACCACCGCGTCGATGCCATCGAGGGCAGCGCGGCAGGTGTCGCGGTCTCTGATGTCGCCGCGAATGAACTCGACCGCGGGAGGGATGTTGACGGCGGACGGGTCCGCGTGCACCTGGGGATCGAGGTTGTCGAGGACCCGCACCGAGTGCCCCGCGGCACCTGCCCGCTCGACGACAGATGAGCCGATGAAGCCGGCGCCCCCGGTGACCAGCAGGTGCATTGTCAGGTCCGGAGGTGTCGGGCCGCCTCGCGCGCGAAGTAGGTGATGATGATGTCGGCCCCGGCCCGGCCGATCGCGGTCAGGCTTTCGAGCATGACCCGCTCCTCGTCCAGCCACCCCAGCCGGCTGGCCGCCTTGACCATCGCGTACTCGCCACTCACCTGATAGGCGGCGGTCGGGCGCTGGAACTGTCGCTTCACCCGCTGGATGACGTCGAGATAGGGCAGCGCCGGCTTGACCATGACGATGTCGGCACCTTCGTCCAGATCGAGGGCGACCTCCCGGAGCGCCTCTTCTACGTTTGCGGGGTCCATCTGGTGGGTGCGACGGTCGCCGAACGTCGGGGCGGAGTCCGCCGCGTCACGGAACGGACCGTAGAAGGCCGAGCAGTACTTCGCCGCATAGGACATGATGACCACGTCCTGGTGGCCGCCGGCATCGAGGGCCTGTCTGATCGCACCGACCCGACCATCCATCATGTCGGAGGGGGCCACGATGTGGGCCCCCGCCTCGGCGTGCGATATCGCGGCCGACACCAGATGCTCGACCGTGACGTCGTTGAGGATCTGCTCTCCGTCGAGGATGCCGCAGTGGCCGTGGTCGGTGTACTCACACAGACAGACGTCGGTGATCACCGTGACGTCGGGCTGCTCCGCCCGGATGGCGCGGACGGCGCGCTGCACCGGTGCTTCCCGGTCGGAGGCTGCGGATCCGGTTCCGTCCTTGTCGGCCGGCAGCCCGAAGAGCAGCACCGACTGGACGCCGTCGCTCTGCGCGTCGGCGGTTTCGCGCACCGCCTCGTCCACCGACAGCTGGTAGACGCCGGGCATCGAGCTGACCTCGCGTCGAACGCCGGTGCCTTCACACACGAACAGCGGATACACCAGACGCTCGGGAGCGAGGCGGTGCTCACGTACCAGCCCGCGGATTCCCGCCGTGCCCCTGAGACGCCGGGGTCGATCCAGGAGTCCGAGGTCGTGGAGGTCGCGGTCCGTTTCCGTCTTCGTCATGCTCGTTCTCTCGTGGCGGAGCGTCCGACGTGACTCACGATGGCGTCCACCATGGCCGCGGTCGTGTATTGCTCCGGCATGATCGTCACGTCCAATCCCAGGGTGGTCGCCGCCTTGGCCGTCACCGGTCCGATACAGGCGACGTCCACCTCCTGCATCAGATCGCGGGCCTGGTCGGCGCCCAGCGCCGCGACGAAGTTCGTCACGCTCGAGCCGCTGGCGAAGGTGACGATGTCGATCCGGCGTTCGAGCAGCAGCCGATAGATGTCGGGCGCACCGTCGCGCTCGACATCGGTTGGCGCGGTCGTGTACGCCGTGACGGCGGTGACCCGGGCGCCGGCCTCCCGTAGGCGGGTCGGCAGGAGATCCCGGGCCAGATCAGCGCGGGGAAGCAGCATCCGGACGTCGGTCAGATCCTCGAGCGTGGTCAGCGCGGTGGCCACGGCATCAGCCCGGAACCGGTCCGGCACCAGGTCGGTCCGGAGTCCGTGGCGGGCGAGCGCTTCGGCCGTGGCCGGACCGACGGCACACAGCTTGACGCCGTTGAGGTCCCTGATGTCGCCCGGGCCTTCGAGCAGCTGAGCGATGAACCGCTCCACGGCGTTCGCGCTGGTGAACACCACCCAGTCGAAGGTTGCGATCTCTCGACAGGCCGCGGCCAGAGGCTCGGGGTCGTCAGGCGCGGTGAACGTGATCATCGGCGCCTCGATCGGGTCGGCGCCCAGGTCGGCCAGCCGCGAGACGAGCTGACGGGCCTGGGTTCGGGCCCGGGTTACCACGATTCGCTTGCCATAGAGCGGGCGGGTGTCATACCACCGGAGGTGTTCCCGCAGCGCCGTCACCCGGCCTACGACCAGCACGGCCGGCTCGCGGTGGTCTCGGCGTCTGACGCGGCGTTCCAGCTGGGCGATGGTGCCCTCGACCGTCCGTTGCTCCGGCAGCGTGCCGTGGTAGATCAGCGCGGCAGGTTCGGCGGGCGAGCGACCGTGTCGTTGCAGCGCCTTGAGCATGGCGCCGAGCTGGGGGCCGGTGCCGTAGGTGACTATCGAGCCCCGGATCCGGGCCAGACGGCTCCAGGCGGCCTTGGCGGGCCGGCTCGTTTCCCCGTCGCCTCCCCGCACCAGCGTCAGCGTGTCGCCAGCCTCGGGATAGGTGATCGGTATCCCCGCATAGGCCGGGCTGCCGATCGCCGACGGGATGCCGGGGACGACCTCATAGGGGACGCCCTGTTCGTGGAGAAAGAGCGCCTCTTTCCCGCCACTGTCGAAGACGAACGGGTCGCCCCATTTCAATCGCGCCACCGCCTTGCCCTCGCGCACTTTCTCGGCGAGGAGCAGGCTGATCGCATCCTGTTCGAGTGGCTGCGGCGCGGCCGGACCGACGTCAATGGTCTCGGCGTCGTCCCGGACCTGGGACAGCATCCGCCGATGAACGAGGTGGTCGAAGACGATGACGTCCGCCTGGGTGAGGATCCGATGACCCTTGACGGTGAGCAGCTCCGGGTCGCCGGGGCCGGCGCCGACGAGATAGACCCTGGGCTCAAGCATCGGCCGCTCCTGACGTCTCGGACGCGGCCAGGGCCAGGATCGGTCCGGCGCCGTCCTCGAGCAGCCCCGCCGCGACGTCCGACCCGAGGGCCCCGGCGTCGGTGACGGCCCCCCGGCCCTCGCGACGCAGCAGCGTGGCGCCGTCGGGTGAGGCCACCAGGCCTCTGAGGGTCATCTGGCCCTGCTCGATCGTGGCGAGGGCGCCGATGGGCACCTGGCAGCCGCCACCCAGCGCCGTCAGCACGGCGCGTTCAGCCTCGAGCGCGGCGGCCGCGTCCGGGTCGCTGATCGCCGCCACACGGCTCGTCGTGTCGGTGTCGCCGGCGCGGGTTTCGATCGCGACAATCCCCTGGCCGGGCGCCGGAAGGCAGAGATCGGGATCGAGCAGCTCGGTGATTCTGTCGCCATGCCCCAGCCGCCGGAGTCCGGCCGCGGCGAGAATCACCAGGTCGTGGTCGCCGTCGTCCAGCTTGTTCAGCCGGGTGCCGACGTTGCCGCGAATCAGGGAGAACACGGCCGCGGGCCAGGCCCGAGAGAGCTGGGCGACCCGTCGAATGCTCCCGCTGCCGACGTTGACCGGGGTGGCTCCGATCCCCTCCAGCGGGGGCAGGGTGTCACGGTTCGCCGGCAGCACCACGGCGTCACGGGGGTCTTCACGCGGGAGCACTCCGGCGATGGCAAGACCCTCCGGCAACTCGGCCGGCATGTCCTTGGCGCTGTGCACCGCCAGGTCGATCCTGCCCTCTGCCAGGGCCTGTTCGATCTCCTTGACGAAGACCTGCTTCCCTCCGATCTTCGACAGGTTCACATCGGCCAGCCGATCGCCGGTCGTCTTGATGATCTGCAGCTCGCACCGGCACTGCCCGTCACGTTCGAGAGCAGTCGCGACGGTGCGTGCCTGCCACAGCGCCAGCGCGCTGCCCCGAGTACCCAAGGTCACGCGCGTCACGACGTCACCGGCGTCTTGGTCTTCGGTGGGGGAGCGGAGTGATCGTCGGTCCGCGTCGACTCGTCGCCGACCGGTTCGCTCAGATCGAAGAGCTGGGTGACCACTTCGGAGTATTGCGCCGCCGTCCGTTCATCTCCGGCGTTCTTCAGCCGTTCGGTTGGCGAGATCAGGAGCTTCTGGACCAGGAGGCGGGTGATCTCGTCGACCCGCGTTCTGGCTTCGGGGGGCAGCCCGTTGAGCTTGGGTCCCAGTCGCTTCAGCTCGGACTGGCGGAGGTCCTCGAAACGCTGTCGCAGGGCGACCAGCGTCGGAATCGTGCCCCGCGCCCGGAGCCAGGTCTGGAAGGCCTCGACCTCGTCCGACACCATCGATTCGGCTCGGGACATCTGGTCGCGTCGCCGGGCCAGGTTCTCGTTGACGAGAGTGCGGAGGTCGTCGATGTTGTACAGAAAGACCTGCTCCAGATCACTCGCGGCCGGGTCGACGTCTCGCGGCAGTCCGATGTCGATGATGAACAGCGGGCGGTTGAGACGGGCTCGCATCGCCTCGTCCACCTGGGCCCGATTGACCACGGGGGTCTGGGCCCCGGTGGCGGTCACCATGATGTCGGCGGTCAGCAGCTGCGCGGGCAGGTCCGACCATGACACCGCCTGGCCGTCCACCTTCCGGGCAAGAGCATCGGCCCGCGCCCGGGTCCGGCTGGTGACGGTGATCGACCGCACGTCCTGCGAGCGAAGGTGCGTGGCGGTCAGTTCGGCCATCTCGCCCGCCCCGACCACGAGCACGTCCCGTTGCTCGAGATTCCCGAAGATCTTCCGGGCGAGGGTGATCGCGGCGTAGCTGACCGAGACCGCGCCCTCGCCCAGACCGGTGTCGGCGCGTACCCGTTTGCCCACGCCGAAGGCCGAGGTGAACAGTTTGTTCAGCAGCGCCCCCGTGGTGCGTTCTTCGCTCGCCGTCGCGTAGGCGTCCTTGACCTGCCCGAAGATCTGAGGCTCACCCACCACCAGCGAATCGAGACCCGCGGCGACCCGGAAGAGATGTCGAACGACGTCCTGACCGGTGTGGGTATACAGATGTGGCGCCAGCTCCGTGTCCGGTACTTCGTGGAACTGGCTCATGAACGTGGCCAGGTCCAGGGCCGTCGCCGTCGGATCCTCGCACGTCACGTAGAGCTCGGCCCGGTTGCACGTGGTCAACACGACCGCCTCGGCCAGACTCGGATACACCGCCAGCTCGCCCAGGGCGGTGGTCACGCCCCGCTTCGAGAAGTCCACCCGCTCGCGCAGGTCGACCGGCGCCGTGTGGTGACTCACGCCAAGCAGCAGCAGTTCCATACCGCAGGCCGAAGTGGACAACAGCGAGGTCTTGACCTCTTCTGTCTCCTGTCTTCTTACGCGCTCTAGAAGTTATGGCTCTCGGTCAGGAAGTACCCGACCGGCACCAGATTGAGCAGGACGATCGAGAAACCGATGGCCGACAGCCAGGCGGCGCGTCGACCGCTCCAGCCGATGACGCGTCTCGCATACAACTCGAACGAGTACACGACCCAGCTGAGGAGCACGATCGAGATCTTCGGGTCGAGCAAGGTCATCGCGGCGACCCTCGGGTCGGCGGTCTCCGGCTGAAGCTGGAACAACCAGACGCCGCCGACGGCGAGGCCCGCGGTGAGAAACAGCCAGCCGACACCGACCGCGCGTCCGTTCATCGTGTCGAGTACCTGCAACGACGGCAGCCGCGCCGCGAAGAAGCCCAGCTGTTTCGATTTGAGCTCCCGGAACAGCAGGACATACGTGATCCCCACGACACAGGCCAGGGCGAAGGCCGCGTAGGCGAACAGCAAGGACGAGACGTGTACGGCGAACCAGGGGCTGTCCAGCACCGGGGTCGGCTCGATGACCCGATCGCTCAGCGTCGAGACCGTCTGCAAAACGACCAGCAACGGCACGATGAAAACGCCCATGGCTCGTTCGTCGGTCGTGACCTCGGTATAGAGATAGGCCACGGCCAGCAGCCAGACGAAGGCGGAAATGGCGGCGGGGGCGCCCACGAACGGTAGGTGCCCGACCTCGACCGTGCGCATGCCGATGACGAAGGTGTGCATCAGCGCCGCCGCCGCCAGCGTGGCCGTGGCCAGTCGCCCGGCCCCGGCATCTCGGCGGGCGAAGTGCATGCCGTAGGCGACCCCGGCGGCAACGTAGAGCAGGAGCAGGAGTATGGTCATGGGATGTCCGGAGTACACCGCGAGATGCGGTGATCCTAGTTCAGGGTCGGTGCGTAGTACCCCTGTCGAGTGCGCGCCGCGACGTTGTCCCGGTCGACCCGCACGACGATCCGGCGATACTTGCCGTCGCGCATCGGGTTCTTCGAGATGTAGCCGAGCGTGTACTGACTCGACAGCTCGTCAGAGATACGCTGATAGATGTCGGGCAGATCCTCCAGCTCTTCCGGGAAGAACGAGCGTCCACCGGTTTCCTGGGCCAGCTGACGCAGCACGAAGTCCGCCTCTCTGAACCCCCGACGGTTGCGGCCGTCCCCCGAGCGCAGGCCGATCGAGTAGATGACCGTGTTCGAGCGCTTCGCGAGCTCGAGCACCTCGTCGAAATCGACCAGGCTCGACGTGTCGTCGCCGTCGGAGAGGACCACAATCGCCTGACGCCTGATCTCCTCGGTTGAGGTTGCCTCGATCTTGGCAAGTTCCTTCAGCGAGATGTAGATGGCGTTGTAGAGCGAGGTGGAGCCGCCCGGTGTCGTTCGTCTGATGGCGGTGATCAACTCGTCGATTGACCCGGTGAACCCCTGGAGGATCTCGACTCGGCTGTCGAACTGGATGATGCTGCCGAGGTCTTCCGGGCGGAGGCGTTCAGCAAACCCCACGGCGGCTTCGTGTGCCGTCGCCATCTTCTCGGTCATGCTCTGGCTGGCGTCCATCAGGAGCGCGAGCGCGATCGGAAGCTGGGTCGGGGTGAAGAAGGAGATTTCCTGCGCCGCGCCATCCTCGAAGAGCTCGAAGTCGTCCGGGGCGAGATCGGTGACATACCGGTTCTCCCCGTCGGTGACGGTTACCGTCAACGAGACCAGGTCCACGCCCGTCCGGAAGGCCGGCTGGTCAGGAGGCTGCTGCGCGACCGTGGTGGCCGTGGCAAGCGCGACGGCTACGAGGGCCGCGCCGATTTGGCGTTTCATCATTGGCAGCTAGTCTCCCGTCTCTTTCCCCGGCGCGCCGAACGCGGTCAGCTCGTCCCGCCGCATCCTCACCGTGATCTCCTCAGGTGGGATCAGGCGGGCCGGCCGACTGTAGACCACTTCGTACTGTGAGCTCAGCATTACGGCCAGCTCTTCCAGCGCGTCGACGAACGCCCGCCCCATGAGCAGGTCACGTCGGCGTCCGCCGGTGCGGTCCGGTCCCTGCGCCAGCGCCAGATCCCGCTCCCGGAGGGCGTCGGCCAGCGAGGGCTCGTTTCTCAGCGCGAGGTTCGCGTTGTCTCGCAGGAGCAGCACGTGCGTCGCGACGCCAGCCTCGCGCAACGCGTCGACCGCCTGTCGCGCGTCTCGGTTGCTGTAGTCGATGCCGTCGGTGGCGACGACCACGATGACCGGGCGGGGTGATTCGCGTCGTTCGAACCCGTTGGCGGTCTCCACGAGCGCGTCGAGCAGGTAGGCGGCAGAGTTGGGAAACGCGAAGACCTGTCCGATGCCATCCTCCAGGCGTTCGAGCTGGTGGGTGGACTCGACGAGAATCTGCGGCCGTTGCCCGAAGGCGACGAGGGCGATCTCGTGGTCCTCGTGCAGCTCGGCCACCAGCGCGCCCAGTCCGTCCCGCATGTCCGGGATCACCGACTGGGCCGCCGAGCTCGTGTCGACGAGCACGGCCACCTGCATGGCGGTGCTGGCCGGGGCGACCCGCAGCACCTCGCGGGCTTCGCCGTCCTCCTCGACCACGAAGTCGCCCGGGCCGAGCCCGGCGACCGGGAGACCGGCATCGTCGAGGACGCTGACCCAGACGATCCGTTCGCCCTCCTGCGCCGCGGCCGCCGTGCCCAGGGCCGTCATCGCGGTGACGAGCAGCAGGCGACCCACGAGCGCGGGTGCCCGGCGCCATCCCCACGTAAGAGCGGTCCCTCTGGTCATCGCGCCCGTCTCCAATGCTCGACGCCGTTTCGACCCGTATTCGCCCCGTCGGCGGTGGTCTCGACCCACCGCGGCGGCCGGTCGACAGCCTGCCCCACGGAACCCCTCCAGTATATCGGGAATTGGCGGCCGGGCGGGGCGTCCGGACCGGACATCGGTCCGTCGGAGGCACTACGGGGGCGTAAGGTTTTGTGCCCAAAATATGGGGGGTTTTTGATCTCGGTACCCCGTTCCGGCGAGGGGGCCGATTCCTTGACACCCCTGTGGGTGCGTGCTATAAAAAGCCCGGTTTTCAGGCCCGCAAGGTCGAGCTCCCAGCGACGACCAACCCTGCCGCATCGAGGTTTTCCGGTTGCATCGAGGCGCGTGGACGTCGAGGGGAGTCTGTGTCGGTTGGTGGCCGACCCGCAGTCGGGAGAGAGGCCAGGCTAGAGACGTTCAATGGAGTACTTCGAGCAATATGTTCCCATCCTGCTCTTCGTGCTGGTGGCGACCGGATTCGCGATCTTCACCCTGATCGTTTCGGCCCTCGTCTCGTCTTCCAAGTACAACAAGGTCAAGCTCGAACCCTACGAGTGTGGGATCGAGCCTGAAACCGACGCGCGAGATCGGTATAGCGTCCGCTACTACCTGATCGCGATGCTGTTCGTGATCTTCGACGTGGAGACCGTCTTCATGTTCCCGTGGGCGGTCATCATGGACGAGCTGGCGCTGTTCGGTTTGATCGAGATGCTGGTCTTCATCTTCATCCTGGTGCTGGGCTACGTGTATGCCTGGCGCAAGGGTGCGCTGGAGTGGGTCTAGCGGGCATCCTCGTCAGAAGGCAGGAGACAGGAGACAGGCGACAGGAGGACGAACGACCCTCCGCGGTCACCGTGTCCGAGCGTTGAGCAATGGCAGACGAATCGAAACCCGGCGACCCGGCGCCCGGGGGCCCGGCCAAACCGGACACTCCGGCGGCACCTGGCGCCCCGGCGCCTGCGGCCAAGCCTGACGCCGCGGCGAAACCGGCGGCCCCTTCGGCGGCAGCCAAGCCGGCGGCG
>MDTE01101383.1_pt1 | contig 11328 bp, 7 predicted proteins | sample 811231 | NCBI WGS metagenome assembly MDTE01 (sample SAMN05326651, study PRJNA326480) | marine metagenome | isolation source: seawater | place: Indian Ocean: Red Sea | collected 2010
GCGGCAGTAAGACACTAGCAAGCTCGGACTGCTGGCATAGCTCTATGTAGAGCGCCTGACGCAGCGCGGACAGCACCGCGCCTAAGAACGCCTGATCATGAGCGCTGCGTCGGTCCGCCTCAGCGTGGACGGGATGACCTGCCTCCACTGCGTTGGCACGGTACAAAAGGCCTTGGAGGGCGTCGGCGGCGTGCGACGCGCCGAGGTGGATCTGGCGAGCGGCGTCGCGCGCGTCGACGCGGACGCGGACGCGCCGCTCTCGGCGCTCGTCGCCGCCGTCGAGGCCGTCGGCTTCGGCGCCGCGGCCGCGTCTCCCGAGACGGCGACGACGACGCTCGCGGTCCGCGGCATGACGTGCGCGCGGTGCGAGGCCTGGGTCGCCGACGCGCTCCGGGCCGTGCCCGGCGTGGCCAAGGTCGCGGTCTCCGTCGCGGACGGCGCCGCGCGCGTCGAGGCCGCGTCCGTCTCGCGCGCGGCGCTCGAGGACGCCGTGCGCCGCGCGGGCTACGCGTGCGGCGCGGACGCGGATCCGCCGGCGGAGCCGTCCCTCGAGACGCCGCTCCTGCCGCCGCCGCCCCCGACGTCCCCGACGGCCCCCACGCCCGACGCCGTCGCGCTGCGCCTGGCCGTCGACGGCATGACGTGCGGCGCGTGCGCGGCGGCCGTGACGCGCGCGCTGCGCGGCGCGCACCCGGCCGTCGCCGCCGCCGCGGCGAACTGCGTCACGGACGAGGCGACGGTGCGCTGCCCCGCGGGCGACGTGGACGCCGTCGTCCGGGCCTGCGAGGCGGCGGTGGCCCGGGCCGGCTACGCCGTGAGCCGCGTCCACCGGGCGACGGGCGACGGCGACGCGGCGCGGCCGGACCGCGCCGAGGCCGTGTTCGTGGTGGGGGGCCTGGTGTGCGCGGCGTGCCCGCCGCGCATCGTGCGCGCCCTGGGGCTGACGGCGGGGGTACTGGAGGTGGCGGTCGAGGTGCTGCTGGAGCGCGTCCGCGTCGCGTACGACCCGGCGCGCCTGGGCGCGCAGGACATCGCGCGCAAGCTGCGCAAGCTCGGCTACGAGGCCGAGGTCGAGGGCGCGGCGAGCGCGAGCGACCGCGCGCTGGCCGGGGAGAAGGCGCGGCGGCTGGCGCGCGAGGCCGAGGTCAGGCGCTACGGGCGCGAGGCGCTGCTCGCGCTCGTGCTCGCGCTGCCCATCTTCGTCGTCGTGATGCTCCTCAAGCCGTACGGGCCGCGCGGCGTCGTCCTGGCGCTCGAGGCGAACGTGCTCGGCTCGAGGCGGCGGTACCTCGCGGCCGAGGCGCTCGGGTCGCTGCTCCTGGCGACGCCGATCCAGTTCTGGCTCGGGGCGCGGTTCTACGCGGGCGCGGTCAAGGCGCTGCGGCGGGGCTCGGCGACGATGGACACGCTCGTGGCGCTGGGCACGTCGGCGGCGTACGGGTACTCGTGCTACGCCCTGGGCGCGGCGTCGCACAACCGGCCCTGCTGCCGGAGCTACCGCACGTGCGCGATGGACGGGCACTGCTTCCACGGCCACCACTACTTCGAGACGTCCGCGCTGCTGATCGCCTTCGTCCTGCTGGGCAAGTACCTCGAGGCGCGCGCCAAGGGCAAGACGAGCCGCGCGCTCCGGGCCCTGCTCGAGCTCCAGCCCGCGCGCGCGGTGGTGCTCTGCGACGACCAGGCGGAGACGGTCGACGCGGCGGCGCTCCGGCGCGGCGACGTGTGCCTCGTGGCGCCCGGCCTCGCGGTGCCCGCCGACGGCGTCGTCGTGCGCGGCGCGTCGACGGTCGACGAGTCGATGCTGACGGGCGAGGCGCGGCCCGTCCCCAAGAGCGCGGACCCGGAGCAAAACGCGGTCTACGGGGGCACCGTGAACCTGGGCCCGGGCGCGCTGCGCGTGCAGGTGGTGGCCGTGGGCGCCGGCCCGCGTGGAAATCAACCAGCGTGTCGAGTGCGTTGATACGCGGCCGTGCTGGCTCCGTCGAGCGGTGGGAACCGGCACCGCCACGCCATCGAGCAGGCGTCGCGTCGATGGCGTCGAGGCAATGATTCGGCAGTGGCGACGACGCGCCGCGACAATTTGATTTCCACGCAGGCGACGACGCCGTGCTCAGCCGCATCGTGCGCCTCATCGAGGCGGCCCAGGGGTCCAAGACGCGCGTCGAGGCCCTCGCGGACGTCGTCGCGCGCTACTTCGTGCTCGGCGTCGTGGTCGTCGCGTGCGTCGCCGTGATCGTGTGGACGGCGCTCGCGGCGACGCGCGCGATCCCGCGGAGCTGGTACGAGCGCGAGGGGCCGGCGCTGTTCGGGCTCCTGTTCGGCGTGGCGGTGCTGGTCGTGGCGTGCCCCTGCGCGCTCGGGCTGGCGACGCCGACGGCGGTCATGGTCGGGACGGGCGTCGGCGCGAGGCTCGGGGTCCTGATCAAGGGCGGCCGCCCCCTCGAGGTCGCGCGCGGCGTGACCTGCGTCGTCTTCGACAAGACGGGGACGCTCACGCGGGGGCGGCCCCAGGTCGTGCGCACGGAGCTCGTCGCGGAGGACGCCGCGGCGCTGCTGGGGTGCGCCGCGGACGACGTCGCGGACGCGGTGCGCGACGCCGTCGCGGCGGCCGAGGCGAACTCGGCGCACCCGCTGGCGCGCGCGCTCGTCGACCAGGTCGACGCGAAGCGCTTCGCGTGCGAGGCCTTCGCGTCGCTGGACGGCCGGGGCGTCTCGGCGTCGCTGCGCGCCGCGGACGGGAGGGAAGTCGTGCTCCACGTGGGCACGCGCGAGTTGCTTCGGGACTGCGGGGCCCGGGCCCTGGCGCCCGCGGTCGAGGAGCGCGCGCGGAAGTGGGAGGCCGGCGGCGCGACCGTGGTCTTCGTCCACGCCGGCGCGTCGCGCCGGGTCGGCGCCGAGGCCGGGAACGGGGCGGCGCCGGGCGGCGGCGCGACGGTGGCGTTCGTCGCGATCGAGGACCGGGTCCGGGGCGACGCCGCGGCGGCGATCCGCGGGCTCCGCGCGCGCGGGGTCGACGTCTACATGCTGACGGGCGACACGGAGCGGTGCGCGGCGGCGGTGGCCAAGAAGTGCGGCATCCCGGACGCGTTCGCGCGCGTGCGGCCCGACGGCAAGGCCGCCGTCGTGGCGCGGCTGCAGGGCGAGGGCCGCGTCGTCATGATGGTCGGCGACGGCGTGAACGACGGGCCGGCGCTCGCCCAGGCGGACGTGGGCGTCGCCATGGGCTGCGGCACGAGCCTGGCCGTCGAGGCCGCGGACGTCGTCCTCGTGCGGAACGCGCTGGCCGACGTCGACGCGGCGATCCAGATCTCGCGCGCGACCTTCGCGCGGATCCGCTCGAACCTCTTCTTCTCGCTCGTGTTCAACGGGCTCGGCGTGCCGATCGCCGCCGGTGCGCTCTTCCCGGTCCTCCGCGTGCGGCTGCCGCCCGAGGTCGCCGCGCTGGCCATGGCGCTTAGCTCGTTCTGCGTCGTCGCGTCGTCCCTCTCCCTCAACACGTTCCGGCCCGCGCCCGGCGGCGGCGCCGCGGAGACCGGAGCGCCCGCGGCCGAGCCGCGCGTCGTCGTCGGGGCCTGAGGTCCTTGTGTACATAGTCATTTGTGTTTCTTTGGCACCACGTGAGATGGCGCGTTCTTCTTCTTCCTAGTACCTATAAGAAGTAATAACAACAACGATTCACTTATCCAAAACGCACTTCTCGAACGCCCGCCGCGCGGCGGCCGCCACGACTAGCGACACGCCCATGCCGACGATCTTCGCCCGGAGCACCTTTCCGTCGGTCGGAGCGCGGGCGGCGGCGGGTCGATCGCTTGCGAAGTCTCTCATCACGATACTAGTACTACTACTAACACAACGTTTTCGTCAAGACTGAGCGCAGCCGAGGCAGCCGCCGGCGCAGGGCCGATGATGGGCCCGGTCCGCGGAGCCGGCGGGCGGCGGCGGCGGCGGGGCGGCGGCGTCAATCGGCGGGTGCCGGACGGCCGGCGCGGCCTCGACGACGTTCGCGCGCCCCCCGACCGAAAACAGGGGCGGCGCGCCGCGTCTGACGTACTTGCCCTGGATCCAGCGCCGTTCCATCGTGACCTTTTGCTTGCGGTTCGTGATGTCGCGCTCGACGAAGCCGACGGCGAGCGCCTCGAAGTCCGCGTCGAACAGCGCGTCGAAGTCCGCCCGCGAGAAGTAGCGCGCGAGCGTGCCCTCGCCCCTCACGAAGCCGTCCTCCTCCGCCGTCCTCCGGTTCGGCTTCGCCTCCAGGCGCTTCTGCGCGAGGTCGCCCGCCGCGTAGTCGCGCACGAAGAGCAGGCCGCCGGGCCGCAGCAGCCGCGCGCACCGCGCGACGCACCGCGCCGCCGGCGCCCTCTCGAGCGCCGACAGCGCGAAGATGAGCGTGATCGCGTGGAGCCCGCCGATGCCTGCGTGGAAATCATGGACCTTCGCGGACCTCCACGCCATTGAGCCGACGCAGTCACGGCGACGACGTCGCGTCCATGGTCTGAAAACTCACGCCATCGAGCGTGGGGCGCCCGAAATTAGATTTCCACACAGGCCGAGACCGGACGCGAGCGCCTCGCACGCCGCCCAGACCGCGTCGCCCTCCGCGGCGCCGGCGTCCGCCACCCAGGCGTGGCAGCGGCGCGCCCGCGACCGGAGCTGCGCCGCGTACTCGGGCCTCTCCCTCAGGATGCCGATCGCCTCCGCGCTGAAGTCCGCGCACAGCAGGAACAGGTCCGGGTTCGCCCGCAGCAGCGGGAAGGCCGCCGCGCCGCAGCCGCAGCCCGCCTCGAGGCCCACGACGCCGCAGCCCGCGAGCTCGCGCGCGGCCGGGAACGCGTCGCTCCGGTCGACCGCCTCGCCGTCGCTCTCGAGCGGCGCCTGGTGGCGGAGCGGGTCCGCCCGCACGGCGGCCGGCATCAGCTCGGGCAGCTCGCGCCGCAGCCAGTGCCGGTCCTTGTAGAAGCGGCCACCCCGCCGCGCGTAGAAGTCGTCCCAGTGCACGTCGAGGGGCGCGTCGCGCGGGACCTTGGGCCGCTTCGGCTTGCGCGGCTGGCGGCCCCGCGCGGGCGGGTCGCCCGGGCGGCGCGGCGTGCGAGGCATCAGTGGCAGTGCTTGGCTTGCAGTGGCTGCACCGAGCTTTTTAGCAAGGCGACGCGGGCACACGAGCTGTGGTTTGGCGGAGGTTTTATAAGAGGGATCCTTGCGCTCGTGCGCGCTGCTTGATTGTTGCAGTGTTTACGCCAGTCGTACCGACGAGCTCCCCTGGAGCCCGGCTATATAAGGGCCCCCTACCCGACGTTCGGTCCGGCCGACGCCGCCGGACGGGCGCCCGACGGAGACCTCCGGACGGGGAAATTTCGCGCCGGACGGGGCCCGACGGCGGGCCGACGCTAGCATGGACGCCACTAGACCGGTGCCGGACGGGGCGCCGGACGGCAGATCTGGTCCCGGACGGGGCCGGACGCAGCCGGACGGCCCCGGACGGGGCCGGACCGGAGCCCGACGCCGGACGGGGCCCCCGACCGGAGCCGGACCAGAAGCCCGACCAGCCGGACGCCACTCCCCGGACGGAGCCCGACGGGGGCCGGACCGGGTCAAAACGAGTCCCGGACAAACTGCCCGCGCGCCGGACCGAACGTCGGCTAGGGGGCCATTATATAAGCCGACAACCCGCGACCTGGAGGCTCGGCCGCCGGGGCTCAATCGCCAGTGATTTATCTTTAGCCTTAGTTTACCGACGTGTGCACTACACACAAAACCCGCCAACGTCTCAGAATATGAAAGTGTACACAGGACCCCCACGAGCAAGTCCGCTACTTCGCCACGGCCGACGTGCAGACGTAGTCCGCCGCGAAGGCCGCGAGCGCGGGCTGGCCCACGCGCGCGGCGAAGTCGCCGAAGGCCTCGCTCTCGTCGAGGCGCTCGTCGCGCCACATGGCGAAGAGCGGCTCGAGGGAGTGCTCGATCGTCTTGGTCTTGCAGCGCTCCTTGTACTCGAAGCCGACGCGCGTCAGCACGGGGCTGCCGCCGACGTAGAGCTGGTACGAGGCCTTGCCGTCGCCCACGAAGCCGAGCTCGGCCATGTAGGGCCGCCCGCAGCCGTTCGGGCAGCCCGTCATGCGCATCATGACCTCCTCGTCGAGGAGGCCGAGGTGGTCCATGACGGCGCGGACGCGCGTGATCATCGTGGGCATGAGCCGCTCCGCCTCGGTCACGGCGAGGCCGCAGAGCGGCAGCGCGGGGCAGGCCATGGACAGCCGCGTCAGCGGGTCGACGGCCTCGATCGGCAGGATGCGGTGCTCGGCCATGAGCCGCTCCACCGTGGCGCGGTGGTCCGGCGCGACGTTCGTCACGACGATGGACTGCGTCGGGCTCAGGATGAAGTCGGCGCCGACCTCGGTCACGCAGGCCCGCAGGAAGGACCGCCACTGCGGCCCGCCGTCGGCGTAGTCGCGCACGCGGCCCTGCTCGCAGTTGATGCCCACGAACAGCGTGCCGTCGCCGGCCGCGTGCCAGCCCATCCAGTCGCTGTAGCGCCACTCCTTGAGCTCGGCGACGGGCGCGATGGGTCTGCCGAGGTAGCTCTCGACGAGCGCGCGGAACGCGTCCTGGCCGAGCGTGTGCACGAGGTACTTGAGGCGCGCGTTCGCGCGCACCTCGCGGTTGCCGTGGTCGCGCTGGGCGGCCACGACGGCCTTGAGCGCGGGCACGAGCTCCTCGTCCGTGAAGAAGCCGAGCGGCGACGCCGCGCGCGCGAACGTCGTCTCCTTGCCGTGCGTCCGGCCGAGGCCGCCGCCGACGTAGACGTTCGCGCCGGAGAGGTCCTCCTTGACGACGACGCCGATGTCGTTGATGAAGACGTCGATGGAGTTGTCGCCCTCGACCGTCACGCCGATCTTGAACTTGCGCGGCAGGTAGATGTCCCCGTAGATGGGCTCCACCGGGTGGTCGAGCACGACGCCGCGCCCGTCCGGCGCGCGCATCCACTCCTGCATCTTCGCGTCGACGCGCAGCTCGTCCGCCTTCGCGAAGTTCTCGACCGTCGGCGTGCCGCCGCCCGTCACCGCGTCGACGAGGTGCCGCTTCCAGTACTGCACCGACGCGAGCTTGTCGCCGTCGCACCAGATCTCGCTGAAGGCCTCCGTCTGCGGCACGAAGAGCTCCGCGCAGATCGCCGCGACGGCGCCCGCGCGGCGGTAGGCCGGCGGCGCGCCCTCGACCATGGGCACGGGCGGCGCCATGACGTTCCGGTTGATGTCGCCGCAGCCGCCGATCGTCGTCGAGCCCGCGTCCATGATCGTGCGGATCACGTGCTTCAGGTTCGCCTTGGAGATGCCGTGGATCTGGAAGGCCTGGCGCGTCGTCATGCGCAGGTCCCGCTGGCCGAAGCGCTCGCAGAGGTCGTCGAGCACGAGGTAGAGCGGGCCGGGGCACTCGCCCGAGGGCACCTTGAGGCGGAGCATGAACTGCCAGGCCTTCTCGGCGCCCTTCTTGCGCTTCTCGCGGTCGTCCTGCTGGTAGCTCCCGTGGAACTTGAGCAGGTTGTACGAGTCGTGGCTGATCGAGATCGTCTCCATGTCGGCCAGGTCCTCGACCAGCGGGTGCCGCAGGTAGTCGCTCTCGAGCTTCATCTGGTTCACGCCGTCGGGGCCCTGGACGCGCAGCCCCGGGAGGCCCACGAAGCCCGTCTTGTCGCTCACGTCGGGCCGCGCCCTCTCGAGGACCATGGTCAGGGGCCGCGGGCCGCGCCGCGGGCGCGCCGCGGGCGCGCGGTAGCCCGCGGCGCCCGCGTAGAAGAGGGCCACGAGGAACGCGCGCATCGTCGTGGTGGTTACACGCCGGGCACACGCTGGCGGCGCGCGAAGGTTCGCGCGGGCTCTTCGCCCGCCCGCTGGGACGGAGGTGGTTCCGTGAGCACTGCGGCTCTTTTAGGTCGTGTGCAGCGCGCCTCGGGCGGAAGCAAAGCGCCTCGCCGCCACTGCTACCTACCTAGCGTCTTCTACACTAGCGTAACGGAGAAAACCTCCCTGAAGAAGTTTCCGATCCCTCTGCGCGAAGTAAACCCCGTTCCTCTTTTTTTAAATGACGCAGCCGCAAGGAGGATGGTGAGGAACCGCCTCACCCCTGGAAGAACGTCCAGGCGAACTGCTGGGCCACGTCCGGGTCCACGTAGCGCCCGCCGCGGCCGAGGCGCGCGGGGTCGACCGCGACGCCGAGCGCGGCGCCGGCGGCCTCCTGGCGCGCCTCGCTCGAGAAGACGACGGTCTTCTCGAGCTGCGCCGACTGCGCCGCGAGCTCGTTGTGGAGCGCGAGGTCGTTGTGGTCGTAAAATTCGACGCCCGTCCGCGCGGCGGCGCCGCGCGCGCGGTCGACCGAGAACGTGCACCGCGAGCCCTGGTGCGTCGCCTGCAGGGCCAGGCGCGTCCCTTGCTCGACGGAAACCTCCTCGAGCGGCTGGCAGGCCTGGAGCCAGCACGTCTCCGCGTCGTCGGGGCCCGTCGCGAGGTCGGCGCCGTCGCCGAGGTCCAGGACGTGCCAGAAGACCACGGCGTTCAGCCGGCCCGTCGCCGTGACCTCGACGTCCCCGCGCCAGGCGCCCTCGAGGTACCCGTCGGCGAGCGCGCTCGCCCGCGAGAAGTCGAAGTCGAAGACGTCGAACGGCGCCGACAGCCGCCGGTGCGCCTCCTCCTCCAGCCGGAGGCCGTAGTAGTCCGGCTGGAAGCGCCGGGTCCCGAGGCAGCGCACGTCGAGGCCGTCGCCCGTCTCCGCCTCGCCGAGCTCGACGAGCACCGCCCGGAGCGCCGCGCCGCGCGGCACCATCCTCGCGTCCGCGCGGAGGCAGTGCGCCCACGCGTGGCGCGCGAAGTGGAGGCACCCCTCGCCCAGCAGCCCGTAGTCGAACAGCTCCATCACGAGCACGTCGGCCCGGTCCCCGAAGTCGCGGCCCGCCTCGAGGCGGCGGCAGTCCTTGTGCACGAACCGCACCGCGGCGGCGTGCGGCGTCGCGCGCGCGATCTCCCGCGCGCACGCGAGGACGTGCGCCGACGTGTCCACGCCGACGACGGCGGTCGCGCCCGCCTCGCAGGCGTACAGCGCGAGGAGCCCGCTGCCCGTGCCGAAGTCCAGGACGGCGCAGCCCGCGGCGGCGCCGGGCCGCTGCGGCCCCGTGCGCTTGCCCTCGAGGACCGACGCGACGGCCGCCCGGATCCCGGCGCGGAACGCCGCGTTCCGCCGCGCGTCCGCCACCATGTCGAGGTGCCACCGCCCGAGGCAGTGCCGGTGCACGACCGGCGCGACGCGCTGGGGGGCCGTGACCTCGAAGGCGACCCGCGTCTCCGTCACGCGCGCCGCCACGCGGATCGGGGCGCCCTTCGCGACGCGCACGGGGTCGACCCACTGGACGCGCTGCCGCCGCCCGCCGCCCGGCGCCGTCCCGAAGCGGAGCTCGTCCACCAAGTCCAGTTCGAACCAGAACGCGACGCCGTTCAGGACGCCGTCCTCGCCGGCCTCGAACGCCAGGCGCGCCTCGCGCGCCGCGAGCGCCGCCTCGACGTCCGCGGCGCAGAAGTCGAGCTCGGCGCAGGGCACCGGCGGCGCCAGGAGCCGGTACGCGCCCGCCCGCGCCTGCATCGAGCCGTCCAGGTCCAGCTCCTCGGACCCCGGGCCCCACCGGTACCGGTCCAGCGCCGCGAGGGGCACGCCGTGCGACGCCGGCAACCGCGCCGCGAGCGGCGCGCAGAAGACGCGCGCGCGCGCGGGCACGACGACGCACTCGGGGACGGCGAGGTGGCGCCGCGCGTGGCGCACGTAGGGGAGCGCCCGCCGGCCGAGGAGGCCCCCGTCGAAGAGGTCCGGGTCCACGACGACGACGACGGCCGGCGGCGCCGCGTCGAAGACCTCCTCGACCGGCGCCTCCACCCACTCCACGGCGTCCGCCAGGCCGTTGGCCGCGAGCACGTCCCGCGCGCCGGCGGCCGGCCCGACCGCGAGCGCGCGCACGGGGCCCGCCGCCGCCCGCGCGCAGCGCGCGAGCGACCGCCCGCAGCCGGCGCCGACGTGGAGCCAGGCCGCGTCGCCGAGGTCCGCCTCGCCCAGCCGGCGCCGGACGCGCTCGATCGCGCCGCCCCACGCCTCCGCCGCGCGCCGCGCCGCGGCGCCCGCGCGCCGGAACCTGCGCGGGCGGCCGCCGCGTCGGCGCGACCATTCTCTCATTGGGGTTCGTGGGTTCCGCGCGGGCCGGCGCGGCGCCGCGAGGGCCGACGCGCGCTCGAGGTAGGCGACGACGGCCGCGAGGGCGGTCTGGCCCTCGAGCTCCGCGGGACGCGTCGCCTGCGGCAGGCGGAGCATGGTCTGGACGTAGTAGATGTCCGCCGGCGCCTGCTGGTCGATCTGGGCCTGCTGCTTCCGCTGCATGAGGTCGTGCATCTCCTCGACCGTCTCGACGACGGGCGCGCCGGACCGCGCCGGGCCGCGCCGGCCGCCGCCGCCGCCGTCGCCGTCGCCGTCGTTGACGAAGTCGAAGCGCGAGTAGTCCGTCTCGTGGCGCCGCGCGCGGCGCCGCTCGGCGGCCGCCGCCTCCTCCCGCGCGCGGCAGCGCTCGCGCCAGCGCCCGAACTCCGCGTTGTCCGGCTCCAGCCGCGCGCCCTCGTCGAACGCCTGGGACGCGTCGCCGAACTTGTCCTGCGCGAAGAGGGCCCGCCCCAGCCGGTACCAGGCCTTGGGCCACGCCGGCTCGCGGCGCGCGCACTCCGCCGCGTCCCGCGCCGCGCCGGCCGCGTCGCCGCGCCCGAGCTTGCACGCCGAGCGGTTCGCGAGCGCGCGGACGGCGTCGCGCTCCGTCGCGTCGGCGCCCGTCCGCGCGAGGTACTCGAGGCCCGTCACGGCCTGGTTGTAGTGGTCGTAGGCGCCCTGGTAGTCCTTCCGCTTGAACGCCGCCGCGCCGAGCTCCTGGGCGCGGGCCAGCGCGCGCGCGAGGTCCGGCCGCGGCACGCGCTCCAGCTGGCGCCAGGTCGCGTCCAGCTCGGCCGCCGAGATCGCCGCCATGTTTCTTTGCTATGCAGGCAACCTGAGCGCTCGTGAATCACCAAGATGTAATTGCATTATATACAATGCACCTCACCTGGGCAGGCGACTACTAGCGGCTGTAAGACAGCTGCAGTACTTTTTTACCGCGCTCGTGTCGCCAAATCTTCTTTTGTGCACGGTAGCGGTGTACTCTGAAGAGCTGCGAATTACAGGCCTGCTTGTTCAATATGCGGGCGGCAGAGCGGCCGCAAAGTGTGGGAGGCCACTGCATCGAGATCTCTAGTATGTGTGTGCGCTATGCTACTA
>MDTE01141379.1_pt1 | contig 11328 bp, 9 predicted proteins | sample 811231 | NCBI WGS metagenome assembly MDTE01 (sample SAMN05326651, study PRJNA326480) | marine metagenome | isolation source: seawater | place: Indian Ocean: Red Sea | collected 2010
CACCAAATGATACTCCATCTCGGTCAAATCCCTTAATTCGGTGAGCATCTATTTCACTTGGCTCTCCTTCATCAAGGCCTGCGGATACCCTCAGTTTTTGGTACTCTTTGAGAAAACCTCCTTCCACATTCACATTCAATGTACCGGGCCAGGCACTTCTACCAATGATTTTTTTGAATTGTTCTTGGTAATGATGTTGCGACATAAAAATGTGAGCTCGGCCGAGACCTGAAGAAACGACACCCTCGATGCGCATGCCTCCCCCGACCAACATCTCACAAATGACTGTTCTGCATCAAAGGGAAACAACATTTAGAGCAGTGCTTGTCGGAATAGCATGGCAGGCGACCTATCTTGGATGAATGCAAGATATGAACAATTGAAAGACCAATCATTACTTTGGCAACCTCCAACATTAGAATCGGCAAACCAGCCCAGATGTACAATGGATGGAAAGCCAACTATCATGTTATCAGCGAATAATTACCTCAACCTTACTACCCATCCTAAAGTAATGCAGGCATCAATAGATGCCATCAATAAATATGGAGCAGGAAGCGGTTCTGTTAGAGCGATTGCTGGAACTATGGACATACACCTCGAGGCGGAACAAAAAGTTGCAGAATTCAAAGGTGTTGAATCCTCATTGATATATTCAGCAGGATATACAGCGAATGTGGGGCTAATTCCAACTCTTGTTCAAGGAAAAGATGACATTATTATCTCGGATGAACTAAACCATGGTTCAATAATCGATGGAGTTAGACTAACTAAAGCGAAAAGAGGCGTTTTTCCACATAATGACATGGGTGCTCTTGAGCAGGTTCTCAACGATAACAAAGATTCGGATAGAAAATTGATAATTGTTGATGGAGTATTTTCAATGGATGGAGACATCTGTCCACTGGATGAATTGACATCGATCGCTGAAGAACACAATGCGATGGTATTTGTTGATGATTGTCATGGTGAAGGTGTTTTAGGAGACGGCGGGAGAGGAATTGTTGACCATTTCAAACTCCAAGGACGTGTAGACTTTGAGGTTGGTTCATTTTCCAAAGCACTTGGAGTGCAGGGTGGAATAGTTGCTGGTAAAGAAATTGTTAGAGAGCATGCACTAAATCATTCACGCTCTTGGCTACTTTCAGGTTCTCAACCACCTTCTGTCGCTGCAGCACAAAAAGCTGCGGTCGAGGTGTTGATGACTGAGCCAGAGCACCATGCTAAATTGTGGGAAAACACCGAATATTTCCGAACCGAGATGCAATCAATGGGCTTTGACACAGGTGTTTCAACAACACCCATTATTCCAGTAATGTGTGGCCAATCTTCTACTGCAAAAGATCTCTCTGCCGAAATGTTGAAGCAAGGTGTAATGGCTGGAGCCATTGTTTTTCCAATGGTTGCAAGAGACAAGGCAAGAGTACGAACTCAGATGTCTGCCGGTCTATCAAATGATGATTTGAATGAAGTATTGCGAATATTTGAAGATGCAGGCAAAAAAGTTGGCCTTATCTGAAATTATTCTTCTGAGTCCATTGATTCAACAATCTCCTGGAGATCAGAATCTTCTTCGATAAGGATTTCAATATCCTCTGTAACATCCTCTTCATCTGAAGCCTCAGGCAGATAATGGCCTTCATCAATCATGCAAAGCATCCTCCATCTTGGCGCCCAAGATAAGTGTACATACAAGGCTCCAGGTAAGATCAACAATACCCATGAAAGCCAGACTAGAATGCTACTTGATGATAGCAAATCTGTACTTATTAGTGCTAATAGAGTAAATCCGACAAACGGCATTGGGAACAATACCATTCGGTTAGGCGTAACTGCTTGACGTTTGAAGTAAGAACTCATAACTCGACTGGCAAATCCTAGGAAACCGGTGGTAAAGATAAGCAAACTCGCATGCAATATCCAAAGCGGGAACCAAAACTCCTCAGTCATTGAGTAAGGCAGAATTAACGCTAAGGAGACCAATAATCCGTAAAAACCTCCGATATTCGAAGGGTGTGAAAGCCAAAGTGGTAATTTAGAGAACCTTCTTGAAAGTCCTGCTCCAACCAGTTTTTCACCTTCGGGACTGTTTAGAACTTGAGTGAGAACTGAAGCATTTCCACTCTCCCCCATGTACAAAGCCTTGAAAGAATCACATTTCAATGTAAGGGAGCATTATTCTTTAGAACTTGTTTTATTCTGATGAAAAAAACCTCGAGAGTGGCCCCTGTACTTCAATTTCTTCTTCTGGCAACCAATTTCTTTCCAGTAGTTCTGATTCTTGAGATTCCCTTGCACGTGCATCTTCGAATTCATCATTAGAATCATTAATCGCATTGTTCAAGGAGATTGCTTGATTTATGACTGTTAGCTGTTTTGAAAGTACTTTTTCACCATAGTTTGCATCCCAATGTGAGAGTATGGATAAATCAGAATCTTGTTTGTGTACTACCCAGCCTTGTATTGGGTCTTTTGTCAATTTTAACAAATGAACACCTGGGTTAATCCACTTTTCATTGAAACAGACCATCACCTCCGAATCAGACATTGCATCTGTGTCCATAAATGGATGATTCAAATTGACCGCAACAGGAATGGTCTTTGTTGTTCTAATTGTCTTGTAATTTGAATATGAAAATATTATGCCAATCAGCACAAATATTCCCAAAATAGGATAAAAGATTGATCCAATACCAAATAATGCTGTAAATATTAGAGCGATATTCAGTTGATTTTGTATAGGTTTCACCGTATCTAAACAGATTGAAGTCTTTGAAAACTCAATCAGGCCTCTCGGTGCGCCCATGCCTTCGCCAGATGAAAGAAGGACATGAAACCCTCGTTTTATTGCTTTAATTAGCCCCATAATTCAAGAAGGTTGAATTTTCCATACACTCCGAAGGGGTAACTATGGTTGAGTTACAACAGGGGACATTAGTTGAGAAAAGGCGCGGTGGAAGCGCCATTCTTTCTACTCTTGTTGGCGACATGATAGAAAACTCAACCGATGGATACATTCGCTGTGAAAGAACTCCAAAAGACGAAGTGCCAAAGGTAGGTCAATTGGTTATTCATAATCGCGAGATTGTTGCTGCTTTCTACGAATCAAAAAGGCCACAATACGGCATAAAGGCTGTAAAAAACATCGAGTCGGATTGCCTACAATTAGATTGTATTATCCAAGTAATAACTGGTATTGATATTGCCAGATTATTAGACGTATATCCTGAGGCTAAAATTAAATCTGATTCTACTGAATCAGGTAATAATCAAAAATGGTGGCAGAATCTAAGCAACAGAGAAAATACATGGACTCGATCTAGGAGAAGTGAAAACGTAGAGGGTGACGATGGAACGCCTGAATACATTAAAATCAAGTCAAACATCTTTGAGCACAACTATACCAGTTCTGCTGAAATCCTACGTCCAGGATCTGTATTCTCTAGTGGGTCAGACTCACTTTACAAATTAGCATCTAATTTGGCTGCATTAGGAAGGCCATTGTTGATAATTTCGAGAATCACAAAAAAAGAATTTTTTGAAAACATTGGCATAGATGAAGATAGATGTTTGTGGCTATCGCGACAGGATGGTGAAAGAAATATCTTGCCAGATATTGATGGTATTACCAATGTGGTTTCAGAATTTTTGTCAAAAAATATTCGTGCAGTTATGCTATTTGATGGGCTTGAATATCTATCGTCAATCTGTGGCTCCAATCAAGTTATCAATTTGATTAGAGACCTAGCAGATATTATGCGATACGAAGATGATTGTCTTTTAATCCATACAAGTGATAATACCTGGTCGAAAAAAGAGTATACTCAAATCGTGAAAGCAGCGCCAAGTATTGACTCAGAAACAATAGATGATTGGAACATGGAACCAGAAATGCTCGAAGACCATCCATTACTAGCGCCCCTCACAGAAGAAGAAATATTCCAAATGGAAGAATACATTAGCGAGAATACTCCTAAACAAGAGATTGAAGAAAGCATCTCAGAAATCGATTTGGAAGAAGAAATAATTGAGGAGTCTGTTGAAATTATTGAAGAACCAATAATTGAAGAAGAAATTGTCGAAGTACAGCCTGTACAAGTAGATGAAATTGTTCATTACAAAGGACCACGAACTGCACAAGTTGTCAAGAGGAAGAGAGCAAAGAAAGCGATCCAAAATCAAGATGTTATCTCGCAGAAATCAAGTCTTTCAGCTGCGGTTGGAAAGGAAATTAAGTCGGAATTCCCCCAGACACAAAGTATTCCAAAAACTGTTATTGGCCATGGTAGAACTGGAAAATTGCCAGAGATTCCATCAATAATACCAAATTCACTTGATGATGTTGTAAAACAAAAATCATCAACAAAAGACCTCGACTTGCCCAAGCCAGAACCTAGTTCTAAAACAATTAATTTAGCCAAAGATGAAACTAGTGAAAAACAAGTTTTGAGCCCCGTAGCAGCAAGAGGCATAGAGATCAAAAAGAATGTTACTAATCGCTCACAGGCATCGAGTAGACCTCAAAGAAAATTAGATCTAGATGGAAGATTAAGGTCCTGGAAGGAGGAAGTAGAATGAGTATCTCTCGTCAAGAAAAACTAAAACTCGCCATGACCAATGCGAGACACATTTTAGGTAAAGAGAACAATTCTGACGGCACAGCTAATTCGAAATTGAATACCTTACGAAATGTAAAGGATTCAGAAGATACTAGAAAAGGAAATCTCATTGCTAGAACAAAAGTAACAACCAGACCAACATTTGATTTGATAGCCGATAAAGTTCTAGGCAAACAAGAAAGAGATACACCAATGACAGAATTGTCAAACAACAGTACACTTGCGAAGATTGCATCGCAAAGAATGAACAAACTCAGAGATGAAAAACAAATCATTGAAATCGAAGATGAAAAATTCGGAGACGAAATCGGATTCATGAGTGATGGAAGACCTATCTGGACTGATATTTTGGATACTCAAAGAGGATATTCAATTAATTCACAAGAATTACAGGTAAGGGACACTAATTTCAAACCAAAATGGCCGCCAATTTTACGACTATCTGACCACAAGACATGGAAAACTTGGAGTGTCTTAGAAGAAAATCAAAGAGCCTCTGGAGCCTGTGAAAAAGTAATTGAGAAGCCAGGTAAAATAGTAAATCCGTTGCTTATTTTAGGCAAGGAAGGAACAGGAAAATCTCATATTTTACATGCCACATCTCAAGCAATGATTAGGAGACAAGATGGAAATGTTCACCTTTTGTCCGTTTCGAGATTGGCCAGTGAAGATTCACTACCTAATGGATGGCAAGAGGCAGTTGCTCATGCCAGTTTAATTGCTATTGATGACCTACATTTAGCCAAAGGTCGAATTGCGACTGATATCGGATTATTGATAGATTATTCATTGAACATGGGTGTTCAAATCATAACAACTTCAAGACTAGATCCAAAAGAATGGGAAGCTAGTCGGTTATGGGAAGTTATGAAATCAGCGACTAGTATATGGGTCATGGAACCATCAGCACCCTCTATGATTACACATTTACGACGTAAAGCAAGTGGAAGAGCACTATTATTTGATGACTCGATGCTTGCTACCATAGTAAAATATGGAGAAAGCCAATGGAGAGGTGTAGATGCTGCCTTTGAGAAAATCGCCTTAGCAATTGAATCTGGAGAAAGAATTGTTTCAGCAGCACACGTTTCCAAGATATTAGATAATGCTCCAAAGGAAAGAACTCGAGTAGAAGATTTCATTGAAAAACAAAACCTAGAGGACATCGCCTCCAGAGTAATCAATGACACCCTAGACCACCTTTATTCAGACAAATCGATTGGCGGAATCGAACTTAAATCAGAATTACCTGAACTATCCGATGACTGGGAAGTTCCAGACATCACAATTGATGAGAATACACAAGAAGTTTCAGTTGGAATTGATGGAAGCATAATTTCCCACTCCACAAATACGCTGTCAGTTGATGAAAGAGACAAATATCTGTTGGAAGAAGAAAGAGAACTAACCGGTTATGACCAAGTTCGAGTTGAAGAAACTGTTTCTTCGATAGATAGTATCACAGATAACTTATTTGAATCCGTTCAAGAAAATCACATAGAAAGTGCTGAAAAGTTAGCCAGTTTAGAAAGGGAACTTACAGAACTTGCAAATAAATCAAGGAATGCAAGTGTCGATGAGTTAATTGAAATCGCAGACCGCATTGGAGAAATTGAATATCAGTTAGGGAATATTTCTGAACCTCCAAATCTGGCAACAAAAACACCAATCAAGAAAAAGAAAGTATCAGGTGACTCTTGATGCAAATGCCTTGGTGGACAGAAGGCGTTCCCTTTCAATGCAAAACTGATTGTGGAAAATGTTGCGATGAACCGGGAGGGATCGTCTACCTTCAACGCAGTGACGCAGAGCGGTTAGCTGCACACCACGACATGGAAGTTGAAGCGTGGTTGGAAAGAGATTGTCGAAGAACTATTGATGGGAGGTTCATACTGAATTCTGACCCTATGTCTGACATTTGTATATATCTGGATGAAAAAAAACAATGCACTGTTTATCAGGCGAGACCATCACAATGTTCAGCATTTCCTTTTTGGTCAGAAAATCTACGTTCAAATCGAAGTTGGAAGAAAACTGTTGATTTCTGCCCTGGCTTGCAAGATGAAGATGCTATAATCGTTAACGGGAATGAAATTCGAATCAAGGTTGTTGAAGACCAACTAGCAATGAAAGGATTTCGTCAATGGTAATTGAAAGTTATTTTTCACAAAAATACTTCTTTTGCAACCAAAAACACTAGGTGTTTTAAAATACACCGAAATTATGCCTGTTGAACAAATTTAGCGTCGACCTTATACCAAAGTGTCAGCACCGCTTGTATCGGGGTGTGTTATTGGGTCAAGATGATAATCTGCTTAATCTGACTTCAGCACATCTGAACACTGGGCTAAGAGGCATACCAGTCGGCACTTGTCGAACATCTTTCGTTACGCCTGAAAAGGGAGTCCACTATTGTGGTTACCCAATTAGCGAATTAGCAGACTTTTTACCTGAGGACATAGTATATCTTCTATTCAATAAAGAATTACCAAACCCTGAACAATCAAAGGAATTTGTTTCTGAATTGCAGTCCAGAGGAGAAGTTCCATCCGAGATAAATTCCATTCTATCCCCATTACCTAAGAGTGGCCACCCGATGGACTGGCTTTCAATTGGCATCCATTCCCTTGGGATGATGGCATCTGGTAATGATTGGAAAGAGGATGCTCTAGACTTAGTAGCAAAGATGCCAAGATTGTTGGGATTAATTTTTAGATACAGAGAAGGACGTGGAGAGAATATTCCTGAAGATGACCTTTCGTTGAATCTGGTTGAGAGATTCACCAACACTCTAGATATTGAGAATGTTGATAGAGATGCAATGAACAAGATTCTATCGACATACTTAGTTTTACACATGGACCATGGAGGAGGAAATCTCTCAACATTTACGGGTAAAGCTGTTGCGTCTGGGCATGCGACTGTTTACTCATCAATGGCAGGAGCAATGAACGCCTTGTCTGGACCTCTGCATGGAAGAGCTAATCAATCATGTTTTGAATTTGTAAAGAAAATAGGAACTTTTGACCCAGATGAAGTAGAAGATTTCGTCAGGGGTGAACTTGCTGCAAAGAGACCGGTGTTTGGTTTTGGCCACGCAGTATTGCGGGCAGAGGATCCTCGTGCTACAGTTCAATTTGCACTTGGCGAGAAACTATGCCCTGATGATGAATACTTCAAGACAATAAGAACACTAAGAGAAGTTGCCCCAAGGGTACTTTCTGAGAACCCAAAGATCAGCAATCCAAACGCTAATGTTGATATTGCAAGCGGCACACTTCTAAATTATGTTGGGCTCACTAAGCCTGAATACTACACCACATTCTTTGGATGGGCAAGAGTTGCTGGCATTGGTGCACAAATTATCGACGAGCGCATGGTTATGCGTGACGGAAAAGGAATTCCAATTTACCGTCCAAAGTATATCGCAGAGGAACAATCCTTGCGTCATTTGGATTGAATTACTGGTCTAGGCGTTTTTCCACAACCCCTGTGTCCAATTATCCTTGGGACATTCCAACCTAGTTGTTCATCACTGATTTCATGCCACGGGGCGACATCTTCTGGTAGTTCTCCAAATTTTAGATTCACCCATTGTTCTTCAGTCAATGGCATTGTTGCAGGTCTAAGCCATCTGCTACTTCCACATGGCAGCTTCTCTAGTGGGTCAGGGTGGTCAGTTAGTAGCGATAATCCTGCATCTAGCAAATCTCTTTCTTTGTGGATATGGCCTGGCCAGACATAAACTGGATAGTCACCCTTTATCCTCCTTAATCTAGAGAGTTTTTTGCCTTTCAAACCAACAGGTAAGCCGAAGTGAATGTATTTCTTTATTCCTTCAAAGTAATCCATAGCACATGGCATCATTGGTGAACCTGCATTCTTCTGTATATTTAGTAATCTAGAAAATGAATTTCTAACAAATTCAGGTGCAGCACGTGCTCTCTTAATTTTTCTTGAGCCTGTTCTTGGAACTACAGGTAACAATCTTGACCAGGGTCTGCTGGAACCAGATAGTTTAGCAACCTTATCCATGGGCTTGTGGAATGCATAGAAAACCGCTGCTTCGTTATGAATTTCGGCTTCGTCAATCATTTGACTTGCTAATTTCATTACTTTTGACATTCGTTCAGTCGGGTCTTTATCGATTTTAGGATTAGACCTTTTAATTTCAAGACAAGCGACTTTCGACTGTTCTTGCCACGGGATTAACCAGTCCTTATCTTGCATCAATTTCTCAAATGAACAAAACCCAACCTCTGATAAATCATCTAAGTCCCATTCCTCGAGGTATTTTGGTCTACCCTCCAAATCCTCTTTTGGAATTGAAACAGTATCATCATGATGAACAATTAATTGTTCGTCAGCAGTTAGGCGTAAATCAAATTCAACTCCATCCATTGTATTCATCGCAGTTACAAGAGAACTGTGCGTGTTCTCTGGGGGTTGGATGAATGCCATCACCTTGGCTGTAGTAAAGTTCCTTATTGAATAATGCCCCCTAGGTGATTATCTTGCCATATAATGATAAGTGAATAGAAATATCCTAGTGTATGGGAGAAGACAAAAGAGTACAGGGTTATTGTTTCTATGACTGGGGAAAAAGTGCATTTGAAACATCGGTTACAACAGCAATTTTCCCTGCTTGGTTCACAATTTTGTTTTTGGAAGCAAACGGTCTTTCAACCAAAATTCTAGGCACAGAATGGAGCGCTGACGCTATATTTTCAATCTCTGTATCGGTTGCAGCATTCATTGTTGCAATGCTTTCTCCATCATTTGGTGTAATCGCCGACAGAAGGATGATCAAAACTTGGTGGCTGAGAGTACTTACTTACCTTGGTGCTGGTGCAACAGTTCTTCTAGCAGTAGGACCATGGTTGCCAGTTAATTATCAATGGATATGGTTACTTCTTTGTTTCGTCGCTGCTAATGTAGGATTAAATGGTGCGGGTGTGTTCTACAATTCTTTATTGCCACACATGGGTACTGAAGACGAAATGGATTCTATATCAAACAAAGCATTCGCCTATGGATACTTTGGAGGAGGTTTATTGTTAGTAGTACATTTAGGATTACTAATTGTAACTGATTATGCCAATTGGGCTATGCAAACTGCTATGGCAACCTCTGGAATTTGGTGGTTAGGATTCGCAATGTTGACATTCAAGTGGGTTCCTGAACCATATATCGAGAATGAAATGGAAAGTCTCGGTATGGTTGATTCCGCTAAATTAGCAATGGGAGAAGTTATCTCAACACTAAAGGAATACAAATCATTCAAAACCCTATTCGTCTACATGCTTGCATACTTTTTGTTCATCGATGGAATTAATTCGGTTACAGCCCTTGCAGGAGTATTCGGAAAAGCAGTACTAGGTCTCACTACATTCGACTTGATTTTGACAATATTGATAATACAATTCGTGGCAGCACCTGCTGCAATAGGGTTCACCAAATTAGCTGACAAATGGGGTACTAAGAAAGCACTAGAGTTTTCACTGGTTTGCTGGGTATTTGTAATAATAGGTGCTCTATCCTTTGCACCTCTGGTGCCTGATTCTCATGAAGAGTTTGATTTACAATATACTTGGGATGAAGATAGCGAGGCCTATATCATCGAATTTGGAGATGTAGGAGAAATCGCTCAAGACCCTGACGATGACGAGCAAGATTGGGCAATGAAATATGTTGACGTGCTACCAGTCGAAATTAATACTAAGATTAAACAAGGTACTTCGTACAAATGGGCTACAGGACAAAACGCCACTAACATTACCATGATTCAAGAATTACTCAACTCAATAGAAGAACAACGATTCTCCATGAGTGTCAAAGGAGGAGAACTAGATGGTAAAACTGCGATAGGGGATGGCCATCCAACAACACTTGGTGATGGTACGATTGACTTCATCCCCAAAACTGTTAGAGAATACGTGTGGGAGCCTCTTGGAATAAGCATAACCATTCAATTCTTGATATTGGGAGCAATGGCGGGTGCATTGTTGGGTGGAAGTCAGGGGCTTTCAAGATCAATGTTTGGACAAATGGTTCCTGAGACCAGATCTGCAGAATTCTTCGGATTCTTTGGATTCTTCGGCAAAGTTGCAGCACTGTTGGGCCCACTGATTTATGGAATTATGACTGTATTATTTGATTCTAGAATGGGAATCTTTTCGATAAGTTTGCTAATCGTTGCAGGAGCTATTCTCCTAAGAAGAGTCGATGTCGAAGACGGTATTGCGGTTGCTAAGGCTGAAGACGAAAGGAACCGTTCAAGCGCGGAAGAGTGAAAATACTCATATCCCTAAGATAAGGGCGGTGAAACAATGAGTCCATATTGGGTCATGATGGGATTAATTCTAATCCTTACGCCCGTCATATGTTGGCTGTTCACAATAGGTCGTGAAGAAAACAGAACACCGTTGAACAAAATATTCGAAGTAATACATGAAAAAAGGTATTACCTCCACGCTTTAGGTTACATATTCATCATCAAATGGAAAGCTCTAACGGATGAATTGAATGAACCGATTAAAATTAAAACTGGGAATTGGACAGAATGGATTTATTCTTTTGAAGGAGAAATTACGCTTTGGGTTCAACAAACATTTGAAAATCAGTACCTAACAGATTTCCTTAATTTCCATTATCTATTCATCTACTTATTTTTGATATACATCACCACAGTGTACTTTGCTTATGTTGG
>MDTE01092397.1_pt1 | contig 11327 bp, 10 predicted proteins | sample 811231 | NCBI WGS metagenome assembly MDTE01 (sample SAMN05326651, study PRJNA326480) | marine metagenome | isolation source: seawater | place: Indian Ocean: Red Sea | collected 2010
CATTCCATGTGTAAACTCTGGACTAACATCAGGCGGAGCGTAGTGTCTGATTGCACGATCACGAGGAAGTCCTGCCCTGTCGCACAATCCAGCAAGCTCTCTGCAGGTGGCCTCACCGTTACTTTCGACATGGAGTTGAATCGAGCATTTAGTCGAAGATGCCATCCTCATTATCTCAAGCAGCATGTCGGTTGCTGATGTCCAAGTATCCTGATCCACCGGATAGTGTGGACGCCCGACCTCGCCCAAGCAGTTGGCTTCACCTTCCTCGATATGTTCGAGTGCGAGACCTACGGCCTCGAGATGTAATTCAGTAGATCTTTTCAGACCGAGTGGTTGAATCTGATGCTCCCAGACTACAGGATGGGGGCCAAGTACAACTCCGACCTCTAGGCCGACTGAATTCCTGACCTCTTCGGCCATCGAAAGCGTCTCTGCATAGGCTGAACGATACCCGTCTAAATCAGTGGGTAATTTCCCACGAATTGCGGGCTTGTGAACCAGCATCATTCCAGTCCCCCCTGCTCGAGAAAATTCCTCTGCGGCCGAAAGGAAACGGCCTGAGCGATCTAGGTGTATATGCTGGTCTACTATTGGCCCAGTCCACTTGTAGTCAAGTATCATCTCAGGCCAGTGCTCCCTCTTCATCGAGGAGTTTAGCCCAATGGCGAACGGCCATCTCTGCAATCTTCTTCGAAGTCTGTCCCAGAACGACACCATGTCCATTGTTGAACAATAGAATTTGGGAGTTGTGTAGGGTGGCGTCGATTCTCAAAGCATCTAGTCTAGTGTCCATCTCAATCGCCTCGAATCTATCAGCAGCCAGAGGCATCATCACGGCCCTGCCGATTGTGAACCTAATCAGCATCTCACCGGACTCTATTCCGATGTTATCATCAGACATTCCCATGGTCAGAAGCAATTCCTGAACAGCAATCCTAGCTACCTCGGCTCTCGCTATACCGTGCACTAGTACAGATCCTTCAGGCTCGACCACAAATGTCGCCCTCGGTTCGTCATGACTGATTACTACATACGAACCACTGGCTGATCCTCCTGCTAGAGAGACTGCTTCTTGGTGAGAAATGGGGGAGGATGGAATGAATCGAAAAGTCTGGGTCTCAACGCTGACTGAAATTCCCGAAGACTCCATCATCGCACTTCCATATTCACCGGCTCTGGGTCCGGCCAAGCCACGACAGCAGCCTCCAAGGAGGGCAGCCAAGCTTGGTGGACCGGTACCAGCAGGGTGCATTCAGATGCCCTCGCATCATCAACCCTGCTGTTGAGTAAATCTGCTAGAGCGCCTCTCAATCTGGCTGCGAATCTAGTATTTCTCTGCGAAAGTAGTTCCTCCGTTAATGCGCCTTGCTCTTCAATCCACCAAGCAGCACAGGAAGCTGCTGCTGCACCCATATCGGCATCTACGGCCTCATTTCTAGTCACCTTAGAAATAGCGCTAGATCTGGCCTTCTTCCATCTCCTAGATGTAGTCAGAGTCGACAGAAGATTAGCGATGCTAGCCTGCTTGTCGGCGCTGTTCTCTAACCATTCGATCCAATCGGGGTCATCCAACTCCGGCTCGATTGCGTAAATCGGCATTCCCCCTCTGGCATTGTCTGCGTGCAGAAGTAGCCTTACTTGCTCTGGGTCGGGAATCTTAGGGCCGTCCACCTCATACTCCTGCAAGTCCTTCATCAGACGGCCAAGAACGGTTCCAGAGGCTATTGCGGCCTCGATGTGTACGCCAGGACTCTCCTTGTCTTGCTTCTCGTCCTGCCTCCATCCACTCAGATCGCTGAAGCTGAATAACAGAGCGAGTCCATTCCAGCGCCCTCGATACCTCAATGACGATGGCATTCGAACACATGGCAAGTGTGGCCAGAGTACAATTCGGCCACCTAGAGGGTCCTCGAGTACGCTAGGTTCCCAACGTAACTCGCCATTGATCATGAGACCTGCGAGAGGCCACTTTCGATTGAATACAACGGTCGTAGAACCGTTCTGAGGACGATTGAATGAATGTAGGGTTGAAGGGGGATGGGCTCTAAGACCAACCGATAGTGATGTCTGAGCCTCACTCTCTCGAGCCCGTGGTGCTGCTGAACGAAGTTTTTCCTGGAGATACTAACTCGATGGATACGCTGTACGGAGGTCGACTGATGTCGATTATGGATACAGCCGCAGGTATGGTCTCCAGTAAGTTCGCTCACAAGGAATTCGTAACCGTCTCAGTCGATGCTCTCAAGTTCCGCAGACCAGCCTACCAAGGAGATATAATCAGGACCACTTCTAAGGTAGTCTGGACATCTCCTCGCACCGCTGGGGTGCATGTGATTTCTTGCAGACTCTCTCGCTCAGAATGGGAGGGCGAGGAGATTTGTTCTGGCTTCTTTTTCATGGTGGCTGTTGATTCTGAGATGCGGCCAGACGCAATTCCTCAATTCACTCCTTCTACAGACGAGGAGAAGGAACTCTGGAATCAGGCCAACAAGGCTCGTGAAGCTATGGGATAAGGTCACTGTTTTCTGATAATCAGAGAATATCTAGAATGCGGCTGTTCTCACACGTTCATGTAAGTGGTGTGGCTCAGCGCTCAGTTTCCCGAGCAGTTATATCCAATCAGAGTCGCTGGTCTTCTCGGGATGTACTCTGTCGGGCTTACGCCCGATCAAGATGAAGAGAGGTCGGAACTGTTCGGCAATCTAAGTCTGGTCGGGTCAGGAGGGAAGTTTGTAGCCGTGCTCACACGGCGTCAGCTGACCCTAGAGAGGTTTGACGGTCACGGCGTCAGACTCTCACTGGGATCAATATCTAGAATGCGTCACATGAAAGTCCCGCTATTCCCTGCCGGAGCAGTTCCGCTGAGCCTCATGGCAATCTATCTCGGGCTCAAGGTTCTGCTTGCTCCATATGCTCTAGTAGCCACTGCTGCCGGCTCACTGACTCTCCTAGGTTATGTTTTGTCGAGGACCTCAGTTCTTGCAATAGAGACAGAGGCCGGTGACCGTCACATAGTCGCTGGTAGTGAAGGGGTTCTGCTCAGACTCTGCATGATGGTTGACAGAGTGGGTCGTGGCTCTACAATTGAGGAGGCTCGAGTGGGGCTGGAACACATAGATGCAGAATTGCCCCCATTCCCAGCATTCCGTGATGCAATGGAGGAGGTACTCGATCCAAAGGGGCTTTTGGAGGCCCCAGAATCTACTGAGTCTGAATCGTTCGTAGAACCATTGTTGTCAGTGCCCGCCGAGCCTGAATCTTCCCCTATGACAGGATTCCTATCTGTGGATGAACCAGTGCCGGTTCCAAGATTCATGAACGATGACAACGTAAGCCCGAGCCCTAGTCAAGATAATTCGGAGATTATGATGTTCGATGACCCAACTCCCGAGCCTGAACCTGATGCATATGCTAGAGCTTGGGGCAGGGAAGATTCTCCCTCTTGGTATGAGGAGAAATCAGTAGTTGGATCTAGAATTGATTCAGCTCTCGGAGATGCCGTAGAAGGAATGGATTTATTCGGAGAAGGAGGGATTTTCGATGCCGAACCATCATCATCCTACTCGCCTCCAACCACTCCTCCTCCTCGCGAATCCGTATCCTCTGCTGCCAATGATTTACCAATCACTCAGAATTACATCAACGCAGTTGGTCCTTCTGTCGAGGATAGGGGGCCTTCAAGTTCACAGATGATTAGGAGGGCCCAAGATAGATTCGGAGATTCTGGTCCGTACATGGCTCGCTCACTTCCAGCCCCCAACAAGGCTGCAGTCAGAGAGGAGTGTAAACCCGGAGTAGTCAGACAGGCAAGAGCGAAGCAGGCCTTGCTCACTGATGGGGGAACTAGTTCTCCTGCAATTGATCCCGCTAGCCTAGAGGAGTTTCCCGGTGTATCCCGAATCGTTAATTCAATGGGAACTGGTAGAGTAAATTCCGGAGGCAGGAGGAAGGCCTCGAAGCAAAGGATGGGATGGATTGGTGCCTTGCTAAGGCCGGGGCAAAGGGTCCATAGGCGCTCTTCTGAGACTTACGCTTCCGAGTATGGTGATCCAGATGGGGTTGCCGAGGCTTCAGGATTACGTTTTCAATCATCGCAGCATATCAGATTGCGTAGTGATCAGGATCATCAAGCAGATGTTGTGAATAGAGGAGTTAGGAAGGGTTCTCGGCCTCACTCTGCTAAGGAGGCCCTAAATGGAGTGGTCAAGCGAGTCTCGAGTGGACATAACAAAGAATCTGTTACTGAGCACGGAATTGAAGAGCGCGGATTGAGATTCTCCCAACTCAGGAGGACTTCCTCCAAGAGTGATCCTCATCCTCTGCCTGGCATCAAGCGGCTTGAGTAATCACAGGCCGACCATGCGGCGGTACTTGTCTACTCTAGCATGGTAGCGTCCACGATCGAGATTGCTAACGCCCGAGACGCCTAGCCCCTCGACTGAGAAAGACGCAGTAACAGTAGCATGTACCAGAGCATCTCGCATAGTTTCGAGTTGATTAAGGGCGCCTTTGCGGCCCGCTATATTGGCCAGCAGACCTCCTGCGAAACTATCGCCCGCCCCAGTAGGGTCGACCAAAGCATCGGTCGGAAACGCAGGGAGAGTTATTGTGCCACAATCAAGGTACGCAACCGAACCACTCCTACCACGTTTCACTATGACTCCCGATGGCCCGGGTCCGGCTGCAGTGCCTCCATACAGGGCTTCTCCGGAGGTTATCTTAGCTGCCGCATTGTGAACTATGTCATCTCTAGAAATAGCACAAACCTCCTCCTCGTTGAGTATAGCTAAATCCACCTTACGGAGTGCCTCAGAGAGAATTTCGAATTCAGTGTCAATCCAAAGCATGAAAGAGTCGAGAGCTGTGATTGCAGCTCCTGGACATTGATCGAGTACCGCCACCTGTGATCGGGGATGGGTGTTTGCGCAGAAAAGAATCTCCGGATCCCTCCAAGAAGCAGGAATCTCGGGGATGTAGTCCTCTAGGACATTGACCTCTGTCGAGATTGTCGTTACATCGTCCATCGAGCCTGCATATCGGCCCGACCATCTGAAGGTGCTTCCATCCTTGCGGACAACTCCAGCCAGATTCAGACCTGAATCTTCAAGTATTTTCTGAGAATCGGTTGAGAAGTCTTTCCCAACCGCGCTGACTAGTCCTATTGCTGGTGGCTTGCGAGGATTCTCAGGAAGGTGGAATCCTGCGGCAATTCCTGCGTGTGCAGCGGCGCCCCCGAGAAGGTCTGAACCGCTTGTAACTGGAGTTTCGATGTCATCCAAGCCAATGCTTCCTAGAATTACGAGTTTCACCAATCACACCCCATCGAGTATACCCGGGTGCTCATCTAGATAGGCGATGGTGATATCTCCGTTGCGGAAGTCTGACTCGCACAAAATTGCCCTATGAAGCGGGATTAAGGTATCAACTCCGATGATTATCGTCTCTGCCAAGGCTGCATCCAACTTGGCTATCGCTTCCTCACGATTAGGCGCCCAAACTATAACTTTGGCTAAGAGTGAATCGAAAGATGGAGGCATGTCGTATCCCGTGTGTGAGTGGGTGTCGACTCGAACTCCTGGTCCGCCTGGCCAATGGCATTCCCAAATTCTCCCTGGAGACGGTTTGAGAGTGAATGGGTCCTCAGCGTTAATTCTCGTCTGAATGGCATGGCCTGAGATTCGAATCTCCGACTGAGTAATTGGCAATGGTTCTCCCGCAGCCACCTTGATTCCAAGAGAAACCAAGTCGACCCCAGTAATCATTTCTGTTACAGTGTGTTCTACTTGGACTCGAGGATTAACCTCAAGGAAATAGAATTCACCATTCGAATCACGCAGGAACTCAAAGGTCGCCAAGCCCTTGTATCCGACAGCTTCTGCTCCGGCCACTACTTTGGCTCCGAGCTCTTCACGAACCTCCTCAGAGAGCCATGGTCCTTCCTCGATTATCTTCTGATGTCGTCTCTGTATAGAGCAGAACCTCTCTCCAAAGTGCACAGCCTTACTACCGTCTCCAAGAACCTGGAATTCGATGTGCTGAGCACCTTCAATGAACTTCTCTACAAATACTCGATCGTCGCCGAATGCAGAGAGTGCTCGTCCTTGGCATAGTCTGAGGGCAGACTCAAACTCATCACCTGAATTAACCACCTGCATTCCAATTCCTCCGCCTCCAGCAGCAGCCTTAATCATCACCGGATAGCCTATTTCCTCTGCCATCTCTAGTGCCTCAGCCTCGTCAGATATTGGCCGGCCTGACCCTTTAGCCACGGGAAGTCCGGCCTTGACCATCGCTTCTCTGGCGGAAATCTTGTCTCCAAGCAATCTCAGAACTTCGGGGCTCGGGCCGATGAAAACAATTCCTTCATCAGCGAGTCTCTCTGCGAGGGTTGCGTTCTCTGCGAGGAACCCGTAACCGGGGTGAACTGCATCTGCCCCGACTTCTTTGGCGGCAGCTACCACGGCTTCAATGTCGAGATATGATGCAAGAGGGTCGTCCCTCGGGATGAACGCTCCTTCGTCTGCCATCCTCACTGGCAGAGTCAGTCTATCCTCACGTCCGTGGACGACGACTCCTTCCATTCCGAGCGCGCGAAGAGAACGTAGTATGCGAAGTGCGATTTCTCCGCGATTGGCAATCAGTACGCGGCGGAACATAGTAAGACGCTCAGGCAGACGCTGTATGAGCAATGCGGAGAGTCGTCAGTAAACATCGCGCAGATATCGCTTCTCTGTCTTCATCAGACCGGTCTCAACGTACTCCTTGGACTCTTCTTCCGACATTCCGCCATATTCTGAACATATTTCGATTAGTGTGGAGTGGACGTCTCTTGCCATGTAGTTCTTGTCGCCGCAGACGTAGAAGTAAGCACCTCGGTTTATCCAATTCCATATCTCCTCGCCATTCTGCTTCATCAGATGTTGGACATACACCTTCTCAGGGCCCGCGCGAGACCAAGCAAGATCGTGTCGGTCAATCAGGCCTGACTCTCTCCATGTCTCCATCTCATCACGGTAGAGATATTCTCCCTCCTCAGTCCAGTCTCCGAAGAACAACCAATTGCGACCGGTTGATGCATCCATCTGCCGTTGCTGTAGGAATGCTCTGAATGGAGCGATGCCGGTTCCGGGTCCGACCATGATGATGTCAGTAGAATCATCCTCTGGTAGCACGAATGATCGAGTAGGAGACATAAAAACGCCAATCTCAGTATTCTCCACTTCACAGCGGTCTGCCAAGAAACCTGTGCACAACCCTGTCCTGTCTCGGTCGTGGTGATTATACCGGACAATGGCAACAGTGAGGTGGACAGTTCCGGGCTCGAAGTCCGGGCTGCTGGCGATAGAATACAGTCTAGGCTTGAGCCTATCCATTCCATCGACGAGTTGTTGAGGAGTGAATCCAATATGGCCGAAGTCGGTCAAGCCGTCGATGTAGTCTCTCGACCACATATAATCTTCCATTGCCTTTGAATCATCCATCAAGTTGTTCCAGAGTTCTTCTGCAGGGTCGCTGGCCGAGCCAATCTCTACGTAACCATCCGGCACGTCATCGTCGACTCCTGAACCGTTCCAATCCATCAGTAGCTCGCCGTCTTCCGTTGACGAGCGTTGTCTACCAACTATTCTAATCTCAATTCTAGGTGAGTCTGACATTAGCCTATCACCGAGGTTCCCTATCCACTTCTTGGAAATTCTATGAATCTCAAATCTGTTCGTCAGGGCCTCCCTGATACTGCAAACTCCAAGGTGTGTCTCCACATCCTCATCTCCCGAGAAGCCACAAGCATCCAGTAGCTCTTGGACCAATTCGGGTGGGCATTGAGGAATCACGCCTAGAGCATCTCCGGCCTTGTACTCTAGGCCGGATTCTCCCAAGTCGAATACAATGTGTCTAGTCTCCTTTCTAGAGCCTTTGCCATTTAGGACCCAGTTCTCATTCAAATTAGAGGAGTAGGGGTTCTTCGCACTCCACTCAGACATTTGCATTCCTCTATTGGCGAGTCGTCGAGACAAGACCCGTTTATGAACAAATGCTGAGAGTGGACTGGGTGCAGCAATCGATTCGATGCGATGAGGTCAAGTCAGGATGCCCTCATCGCTGCACATGGCGCGCATAGACTTCCTAGGTACGGGCAACGCGTTCCTACCTCATGGAAGGATGCATGCCCTCGTTATGGTAGATGGATCTGTTATGGTCGATACGCCTCCAACAGTACTAGCGCAGTTAAGGCGATGTGGTACCTCTCCGGGAGATCTGCGACATGTACTCATCACGCATTGGCATGCCGACCACACCTTCGGATTTCCTTTTCTACTACTTGAGAGAAAGTACATCTCGGACCCTGAATTCAAGTCTTCTCTCAGTGTACACCTTAGGCCGGGAGGGAGGGAGTTACTGGGGAATCTCTGCAAGATGGGTTTCCCAGGCAGTCTTGAGGAGTCTCTAGATGAGCGAGTCGTTTGGCATGAGTCTGAGTTTGGGACCCTTGAAGGAACTGATTGGTCTTTCGAGAGGTTTCCCGTTAAGCATGTCGAACAGACCGATCCACACGGCTACGAACTGATTCACTCAAGTGGCTTCAGATTCCTGCACTGCGGAGACTCGGGGCCATGCGAGGAGATTGATGAGAGGGCCGGCAGATGTCAAGTTGTTCTGCTAGAAATGGGTATCCCGGACTTCGTGGAAAGTCCTCATCACCACACACCCTCGGATGTCATTGCTTTCTCTGAGAGATACCCTCAAGCGTTGGTTCTTGTCACCCACAATTACTCCAGTGCCAAGGGGGAAAAATCAGGTTTCCCGATGCCCGAACTGTCAGAATCGATAATCCAAATAGAGGATGGAGATAGTATAGTGATTGATGAGGATGGCTCAATTTCCATGCAAAGAAATAATTAGGAAAAATAACTTTATTTATACATGGAAATATCGTTAGTTCCTATAGGCTCATTGAGTAAGTCTAGATTCGCCGCTTCAGACTAATCTGAACATGTAAATCTTGAGTTGATCTCTTGATGAGGAAAGACACGGATTGTTTTCTTGAGTGATGTATTTTTCACACCGGATAACTTTCCGTTAAAACGCTATACTGGATGGAATTAGATCGGGAGAAAGAAGGTGCTATTTGCTCCCTACACTATAGGTACTCAGAGAAGGTAAAACTCAGGCAGCTTCTTGACTCGTCGGACAGTCTTATTACCAACAACATCCTCGCTCCACATCCACGTAGCCAAACACATCTAGATCATGGGTCTTGATGATGCGGCAATGTGTTTTGGCCTGATGGTGAAAGAAAATGGAAGGAAACATTTTCGAAAAAATTCTCGGGCAGGACTGTCTCTTCGTTGATAGACGTGCATTTGACCATGCCTTCGAGCCTTCTAGGCTTCCTCACCGGGACCATGAGGTCGAAGCTTTGGTTCGAAATCTTGTCGATGCTCTGAATGGACATATCCCCTCGAACATGCTGCTCTACGGAGTGCCAGGATCTGGAAAGACGGTTGTCACGAGGTTTGTCCTAGGGCAGTTGCTCGACAAGGGAAAAGAGATGGGGCAGAGTGTTGAGACCTACGAGATTAATTGTAGAAATGTGGATACAAAGTATAGGGTCGTACAGACCATAGCCAGCAAGCTCGGAAGGCGAGGAGATTCACCTATCCCATTCACCGGCTGGCCTACCGACAGAGTGCTCGAGGAACTAATTTCTAGAATGGACAGGGCAGGAGGAGTTCATATCATCGTACTCGATGAGATTGACAATCTCGTCGCTAGATCCGGTGATGGATTACTATACAATCTAACCAGCCTAAACACCTCTCTAAGGAGTTCTAGGTGCTGCATCATCGGCATCAGCAACGATCTCAACTTCACTCAGCAACTAGACCCTAGAGTTACTTCGAGATTGAGTCAGGAGGATCTGGTTTTCCACCCCTATGGGGCCCCTGAGATTCAGGACATCCTGACTGAAAGAGTCAGTACTGGATTGCGCGAAGGAGTCATCGAGGAAGGGGTGTTGGAACTTTGTTCGGCCTTGGCAGCCCAAGAACACGGTGATGCGAGGAGGGCTCTAGATCTACTCCGCATCTCTGTCCAGAAGGCTGAGCAGAGGGCTCAGAGTACTGTAGACAGGAGACATGTAAGACTCGCTCAGAGTCAATTGGAGTATGACCAAGTAACTCCAGTTCTCAAGACTCTGCCTTTGCATCAGAAGTTGCTAGTCCTAGCCATTAAACTGAATGAGGAAAATGGATTGAGAAACATCTCGACCGGTGAAACCTACAGAACATATAGTGAGGCTTGCATGAAAATCTCAGTTGAGTCTCTTACTCCAAGGCGTATTTCCTCACTGCTGAATGAGTTAGATACTCTAGGCCTAATAATGGCCAGAAATGTCAGCAAAGGCAGAGGTGGAAGGAGCAAGCAAGTGAATTCTGCAATACCGAAGGGAGTTGATGCGATTTCGACAATGAGTGATTCTGAACCACTGATTGCCGAAGCAGCACTTGGTAGATACAACCTGCAGACTCAACTCTGAGTAGACATTCTCTCTCAGATAACGGTTAAACGAAGGTGTAAGGTCGCCGCCTCGATGACCATGCAGGGAGCTGACTGGGTAGTGTCCTTGAACAGACCAAGTCAAACAGTGTCGGCTTTGGCAATGGTGCTAGGAGCTTGGGTCCTTATGTTGACCATCGTCAACATCACAATCGGGGCTTACTCTCCGGGATTCAAGGTGATGTGGATTGGATTCATCTCCGGAGACAGCACCGCCTCAAATGTCCCACATGACGGTACTGAAGTTGTGATGGATGACATGATTTTCGCACTGCTCGGAGTTGCCTTGTTAGCCCTAGGTTCCATGGGGATGAAGAGGTGTTTCGATGGTGGCGTCATGGAGTGGTTGAGAGGGCTATCGGGAGGGTCCATGGTGTCCAGCCTATTGTCATCTGAGAATGGAGTTAGGAGAACTATGGCAAGTTGGATGATTGTTATCGGAGTGATGTTCTATCTTTCATGGAGTTTCATCAACACCACATGGGTAGACCCCGGCGTCTATGCTGTGATGGTAATCCTAGTGAGTTTTGGAGTTGGCATCCACACGCTTGAGGATGCTGCTTGATTACTCACTGGCAGCAAATCCGCTTATCAGTCTGCGACAGCGTTGCTTGGCTTCCACGTCGCACCACCTTACCACCACTCCCTTGCCCGGTTGGCCGTACAGTACCACTGCGTTAAGCGGGGCTAGCGGGTGAAGCAGGAGTGGGGCGAGGTCTTCCTCGCCATCAACCAAGATCAAGGTGGTCTCCCGGGAATCCTTCCAG
>MDTE01126612.1_pt1 | contig 11327 bp, 16 predicted proteins | sample 811231 | NCBI WGS metagenome assembly MDTE01 (sample SAMN05326651, study PRJNA326480) | marine metagenome | isolation source: seawater | place: Indian Ocean: Red Sea | collected 2010
GTGGAGATTTTTATCTTGTAATTTTCAAAAATTGTATTAATGTACTTACTAATCCTGTTATTCCATATTTTATATTCAATTTTATGTTTTTTTAAGATATCTTCAATTTCATAAATTACTGCAGTTCTTTGACTGAATAGGTGTTGTAGATAGTCTCGGGAAATCTCAACTTCTGCTTGAATTGAGATCATGCCTTTTTTAATATCAAACAATCTAACGTGCATTTCCCATGGTTTTTTTAATTTTATACTCAAACCATTTCCAATTTGGTATTCTTGTTTATGTTCAAATTTAACTTTAGATGCACCTTCTTGCGCAAATATCTTTTGAATTTTTTCTAAACTCTCTTTTACAACAATATGAAGCTCTTCAACACCAGTTTTTTGGTCAACAGAAATTTTCTCTGTTATTCCGTCCATTAATGATACTGTCTTAGGATATTTTGTTATGTAATACATTTAACTCAATTCTAAAAAAACCTTCTATTTAAAACAATTAATTCAGTTTTTTTGAAAAGCCTCTAACATAAACACATTCTTCATGGGATATTGCCATTTCATTTGGTGAAATTTTTCTACTAGTTAACTTACATTCAGAATTTTTTATTATAGCAATTGGTTGTGATTCTGAGCCTTCTCCCATTTTATGATTTGCTATTGATGCTAGATTATCTGCAGTTGCTTGAAATGTAACTTTTAGTGGATTACCATCAAGATCTTTTTCTCCACGTAAATCCTTAACTGGTTCTAATCCTGAACAAGCTATTGCAACACCAATTGTCCCAACTCTAGCTGGCATTAATCTACTATCAACAATAATTATACCAACATGAACTGAATGCTTAAAGAATATTTTTCTCTTTATATTTTCAGCAACATTGTATGGGTTTTCAGGATATAGAATTAATCTTGTACCATCAGAATTTGATTTGTCAATTCCAGCATTTGGAGCAAGAATGTTGTCCGATGATGTAATTAAAAATCCCGAAACACCACCAAATATTTTATCAGATTCCCTTATGACAACTTCTATAAATTCTGATTTCATTCTGAATTTTTTAGAAAGATAATCAGCATATTCTGAAGTGACTACCGAATTTACATCCAAAATCCTACCTTGTGAGTTTGCGATATATTTACTTGATATTACTATTACATCTCCATTTTCTAGTGAGACTTTGTTTTCAGAAAATGTCTTTGAGAGTTCATCAAATAGATCAAATTTTGATTTCTTATAGTCTGCTTTGAGTGGAATTACCCTTAACGTCATATCATGATTACTAATTATTCTCTAATTATTGTTCTGAAAAGCTTTTAATCTCAAGAACTGACATTGTCGTTCATGAACATAACTGAAAAAATACTTGCACGTGCTTCTGGTAGGAGTAATGTATCACCAGATGATGTGATATTTGCAAATGTTGACAAAGTAATGATTCATGATGTATCTGGACCTGGTGTAATCAAAGTATTTGATAAATTAAAAAATCAAGGAATTGACACATCAAAACTACATGATCCATCAAAAGTATGGGTTGCTGAGGATCATTTTGTCCCTACAGCAGAGAAAATTTCTGCTGAAAATATAGTGAAATTATCTGAATTCACAAAAAAATATGGAATAAAGAAACATTTCAAATATGGAATGGGTCAATATGGAATCTGTCATACACTATCACATGAGGAGGCATTAGTTTCACCAGGAGAAGTATATGTTGGTGGTGACTCTCATACAAATACCACAGGTGGGTTGGGTGCATTTGCATGTGGTCTAGGTCATACAGATGTTGCATATGTATTACTAAATGGCGAAATTTGGTTCAAAGTTCCTGAAACATTCTATTTCAAGCTTAATGGTAAATTACCCGAACATGTTATGGCTAAGGATTTTATTTTAAAGATAATTGGTGATATTGGTACTGATGGTAGTGCTTATAATACCATGCAATTTGGTGGTACTGGAATTGATGAGATGTCAGTTGAAAGCAGATTGACATTAACAAACATGACAACAGAGGCAGGTGCTAAGAACGGAATTATTGAAGCAGATGAAAAAACTATAAACTATTTAGAACAACGTGGTGCAACTAACATTAACCAAATAAAATCAGATGAAGATGCCGAGTATGCAAAAATCTTTGAGTATGAGGCATCTGAAATTGAACCAATTGTAGCAAAACCATATTCCCCTGAAAACATAACACATGTTAGAGATGTTTCATCAACTGAATTAGATAAAGCATACATAGGTTCTTGTACTGGAGCAAAATATGAGGATCTTTTAGCGGCTGCAAAAATTCTCAAGGGTAAACAAGTAAAGATTAGAACAGAAGTTTTACCAGCAGCAATATCAATATACAAAAGAGCAATGCAAGAAGGTTTGTTGCAAATATTTATGGATGCTGGTGCAATGGTTGGTCCACCTACATGTGGAGCATGTTGTGGTGCGCACATGGGTGTTTTGGCAAAAGATGAGATATGTATTAGTACAACTAATAGAAATTTTCCTGGTCGTATGGGTCATATCGATTCTCAGACTTATCTTGCATCACCATTAGTTGCTGCAGCATCTGCAGTTACAGGTAAAATAACCGATCCGAGGGATTTGAATTGAAAGGTAATGTAATAAAATATGAAAGAGACAATATAGATACAGATGTAATTATTCCAGGTACCTATCTTAAAATTCATGATTATAATGAATTAGCCAAACATGCTATGGAAGGATTAGATCCTGAATTTCATTCAAAGGTAAATGAGGGTGACTTTGTTTTAGCGGGAAAGAACTTTGGATGTGGTTCATCTAGAGAACATGCACCAATTGCACTTTCCACATGTGGAATTAAAGCAGTATTGGCAGTATCATTTGCAAGAATTTTTTACAGAAATTCTGTTGACGGAGCATTTCTTTTACCAATTGAGATAGATGAAAAAACATATCAAACAATTTCAAATAATGATGAATTAGAAATAAACATAGAAAAGAATGAAATAAAAAATATTTCAAAAAATGAGACATACCAAATGAAGCCATTCTCAGAGATAATTGCAAAAATAATTTCTGCTGGTGGTTTATTCAAATATAAAAAGTGATATTTTCATGTCTGAAACATTATTTGAAAAAATCTGGAATTCACATGTTGTAAAGGAAAAAGAAAATGAACCATCATTAATCTATATTGACCGACACTTAATTCATGAAGTTACGTCACCACAAGCATTTGAGGGATTACGTACAAACAGCAGAAAAGTTAGAAGACCTGATCTCACAATTGCCACAGTTGATCATAATATACCAACTACGGATAGATCATTACCCATATTAGATGAAACCTCATCAATTCAAATTCAAACATTAGAAAAGAATTGCAAAGATTTTGGAATTCGTCTATTTGGTAGTAATAGTAAAAATCAAGGAATTGTTCACGTAATTGGTCCTCAACTTGGTATTACTTTACCTGGTGCAACAATTGTTTGTGGAGACAGCCATACATCAACACAAGGTGCATTTGGTGCGTTTGCATTTGGAATTGGAACTAGTGAAGTAGAACATGTCTTGGCAACACAGACACTATGGCTCGAAAAACCAAAATCTTTTGAAATAATCGCCACTGGAAAGAGAAAGAATTTGTTTACAATTACTTCAAAAGACATCATTCTTAGTATAATTCGTCAGATTGGAACTGCTGGTGGAACAGGTTATGTCTTGGAATACCGTGGAGATGCAATAACTGATCTTTCAATGGAGCAGAGAATGACAATTTGTAATATGTCAATTGAAGCGGGTTCAAGAGCAGGACTTGTTGCTCCTGATGAAAAAACATTTGATTATCTGAATAAACGTGAATTTACACCAAGTAATTACGATGAATTGGTTTCTAGTTGGAAAGATGATCTACAAACTGATCCAAACACAAAATTTGACAAAAGTTTTACAATTAATGTTGATCAAATTGTTCCACAAGTAAGCTGGGGAACAAATCCCTCTATGGTCTGTGATGTAACAGAAAATATTCCCTCACCAGAAGAATTTGGTAATGGAGATTCTGTCAAAACACAAAGTGCAGAAAAAGCACTTGAATACATGGATTTACAACCAGGTACTCCTATAACAGAAATTCAATTAGATAGAATATTCATAGGTTCTTGTACAAATGCTAGAATAGAAGATTTGATTGATGTGGCAGAAGTTGTTAAGGGAAAACATGTTTCTCAAAACTTACATGCAATGATAGTACCCGGTTCACAAATGGTGAAGCATGAAGCAGAACAAATGGGTATTGATAAAATTTTCAAAGACGCAAATTTTGAATGGAGAGAATCTGGATGCAGTATGTGTTTAGGTATGAACCCAGATATTTTAAAACCAGGAGAACGTTGTGCAAGTACTTCAAATAGAAATTTTGAAGGAAGGCAAGGTGTAGGTGGCCGTACACATTTAGTTAGTCCTGTAATGGCTGCAGCTGCAGCAATTGAAGGACATTTTATTGACATTAGAGAGTGGTATTAAAAATTGGATAAATTTAAAAAAATTCGTAGTTTTATCACACCTTTTGATAAAGCAAATGTTGATACAGATCAAATTATCCCAAAGCAATTTCTAAAACTTATTCATAAAGTTGGTTTTGGAAAATATCTTTTTTACAACTGGAGATTTGAAAATGACGGAAGTCCAAAAAAAGACTTTATCTTAAATGAATCAAAGTATGCAAATTCAAAAATACTAGTAACGAATGAAAATTTTGGATGTGGATCCTCTCGTGAACATGCAGTTTGGGCCCTAAAAGATTATGGATTTTTAGTTATTATTGCACCATCATTTGCAGATATTTTTTATAGTAATTGTTTCAAAAACGGTGTGCTTCCAATACAGATGAGTAAAAATATAGTAAAACAGATTTTAACTGATGTAACTGAATTAGAAATAGATCTTGAAAATCAAACAATAAGTGGAGATAATATTCAAGAACAATTTGAAATTCAGTCCGATAAAAAACGAAGATTACTTCAGGGGTTGGATGATATTGCACTTACTATGCAGTCAGAAAATGTTATAGACATATTTGAAAAAAAATCTAATACACCATCTATTTTTAACTGAAAGATAGAGGTTTTTTATCGGTACGATTTTTGTTTTCTTCTTCTAGCGCCTGGACCACCAAATTTCTTTGGCTCTTTTCTTCTTGCATCTCCACTAATAAGATACTGATCAAATTCTCCAATTCTTTTCCTAAGATCTTCACGCTTAGATTTATTGAATGGATGATCTTTTGGTTCTTTTTTGGTTTTAGTTAATCCAACTAATGCTCTAGAAATTGCAGTAGCTATTGCATATGCTTGACCCATAAATCCGCCACCCTTTACTCTTACTGAGATATTTATTTTATCTCTAAGTTCTTCACCTATAATTTCTAATGGCATCAAAACCACTTCTCTTGCAGCTTCAGGCTCAATCATTTCAACTGGAACATTGTTAATTCGTATTTTTCCTACTCCCTTAGTAATGTAAACATGTGCACTAGCAGTTTTTCGTGATGCAAAATAGATTTCTGTTTTTGGAATCAAAAGTCAGTACCGCCTATATATCTACTAAGTTCTGCCATACTAGTATAATTAGATGGAGTTTTTGTAATTTTCGATTTCTCAAACTGAATTTTCTCTAAACCCTTTACTTCTTTTGGTACGCCGATATATGTTCTAAGTCTTGCAAGATCTGTTTTTTTAGATGGTTTCTCTTTTGGTAACATTCCTCTAATCATTCTCTTGATAATTGTGTCTGGTCGTCTTGGATGAAATGGACCATGTTGTGGATGAATAATACTATGAATTTTTAGAAAATCTTCATATTCTCGTATTATGCTTGATTTTTTTCCACTAATCATAATTTTTTCACAGTTAATGATAGAAACTCTATTACCATTTCGTAAAAGTTTTGCAACATTTGAACATAGTCTTCCTGCAATTAGATTTGTACCATCTACCACCGTAGGTTTACTAATGTCAATTACCTGTTCTTGTTGTTTAGCCAATAATTTTAACACCATTACCCGTTGGAAATCTTTCAATCATCTCTGAAAATTTGAGAACTTCTCCACCTGATTCTTTAATCTTTCTAGCAGCAGAATTTGATATTGAAAATGAAGATAGAATAATTTTATGAGAAATTGTGCCTGTAGCTAAAACTTTACCTGCAATGACAACAGCATTACCATCATTAGAATTTTCGTCAATTTTTTTAAGATTAATAGTTTTTTGATTAGAATTTGATTTTAATGCAGATTTTGCAAGTTTCAACCATATAGGGGCATCATTCTTTTTTGAAGCATTTTTTAGGTCATTAACCATTTGAACAGTCATTTGATTTACCATAAATGAAATCACTCAAGAACCCAAATATAATGTGTATGTCTCTTATTTTAAATCTGACATAATTTCTTTGAAGTTGTTTAATCTATTTGATAATTCATTGATACTAGCAAGAACAATATCCTTTGGCTCTAATGCTCCTGTTGTTTCAACAGTTAGGATATGTTCGTCATCTTTCTCAGTTTCAGTTAATGTTGCAATATTTGATGAATTCCATTTTGCATGTTCTGTGCCTCTTCCTAATCTTGCATGTGCCTCAAATCTAACTCTTTGACTAGGTGCTAGTGTAACAATTGGAATTTTATCTGAAATTGGTTTTATTATATTATCTTGAGATTCTATTTCACCTGAAAATATGGTTCTAGTTTCTGATGTATTACCAGAGTCTAAAGTTAACATTATTTTGTCTGAATCACCAGTTGTTTGAATTGTGGAAAGATCTGTTTTCAATGGTATTAGACCTAATCTATGTGCAATTCCTTCATCTGCCAGAATTGAAGAGTTTTCTAATATATCAACAGTATCAATGGCAAAAATTGGAACACCATTTAAGCAAATTCTTCTTAATGCATTAGCATATTGTAAAGGCATTCCCTGCAATTTAACAGAAATTTTCTGTTCATCTTGATTAATAATTTGTAATGACAAATCTTAATGAAAAACTATTACGTCCAAATAAATAGCTAACTAGATTTTCATCAGAAATAAATAGATTAATGTATCAAACTAGCTATGGTTGACAAAGTTTCTGTTGTCAGATATACATTTGCCAATGAAAAATTTGAATTATTGGTAAAACCTGATCCTGCATTTGATTATAAACTTGGAAAAATTTCTGAGATCTCAAAAATTCTTGTATCTGATGAGATCTATACTGACTCTAATAAAGGCAATCGTGCAACAAATGAAAAACTTAACCAAGTTTTCAAAACGCAAGACACTATGGAAATTGCTAGAATTATTATGAAGAAAGGTGAACTAAATCTAACTACAGAACAAAGAAAAAAAATGACTACAGAAAAGAAAAAACAGATTGTGACATATGTGTCAAAAACATACGTTGATCCTAAAACACATCTACCACATCCACCATTACGAATTGAACAAGCAATGATTGATGCAAGAGTTTCAATAGACCCATTCAAAAATGCTGAGGATCAGATTAATGATATTGTAGAAAAATTGCGCTCCATTATTCCACTGAAATCAGAAAATCTAACTTTACAGATTTCTGTTCCCGCACAATTTGTTGCCCAATCATATACCGTGTTAAAATCTACTGGTACACTAAAAAAAGAGGATTGGCAACCTAATGGCTCGTTAAAAGCAATACTAGAAATACCAGCTGCCGCAAGACCAAACGTGATAGATAGATTGGGTGCAATTACTAAAGGTACTGCATTTGTTGAGGTAGTACAATGAAGAATGAAAAAAATCGCCATGTAATTCCAGGCGAGGTAATAGTTTCTGGTAATTATAGATCTGAACAAAATACTTTCAGTGAGGGAGATAAAATTATCTCAAGTATTATTGGATTATCTGATATCCATGATGATAGTGTACGTGTTATTCCATTAACTGGTGGTTATATTCCAAAAGATGATGACTTGGTTATTGGAAAAATTATTTCACATTCTGCTATGTCATGGCAAGTTAACATAAATTCATGTTATGATGGAATGCTTCCAGCTACAGATGTTTTTGGTAGAGACTTCTCTTCGCATTCAGATGATCTGACATCAAAACTTGGTAATGGTGATCTAATTGTTGCTAGAATTGTAAATTCTGATATGACACGGGATCCATTATTAACAATTTCTGGACGTGAATTAGGAAAAATTGATTCGGGAGAATTAGTACATATTTCTCCAAGTAAAGTGCCAAGATTAATTGGTAAACGTGGTTCTATGATTCAAATGATTGAGAATGCAACTAATGCTGGTATAACAATAGGACAAAACGGCCTGTTAGTAATTACATGTGAAGATTCAAATGGATTAATAAAGGCAATAAATGCTATAGAATTAATTGAAGAACAAGCACATGTTCCAAATTTAACAGATAAAGTGAATGAATTGTTAGAATCAAAAGGTGAATAAAAATGGGTGGACGAGATACAGATATTGTTTTACTAGACGAGAATGGGATTCGTTCCGATGGTAGAAAGGTTAACGAAACAAGAAAAGTGACTATAAAAGCAGGAGTTCTAAAAAATGCAAATGGTTCAGCATACATTGAATTTGGTGACAATAAAATTTTAGTAGGTGTTTATGGACCACGTGACGTTCATCCAAAGCATATGTCAGATACAAACACAGGAATTCTACGTTGTAGATATCATATGACACCTTTCTCTGTAGGTGAAAGAAAAAATCCTGCCCCATCTAGAAGAGAAATTGAAATTAGTAAAGTTATCAAAGAAGCACTTGAACCGGCATTAATGCTGAAGCAATTCCCTAGAACAGCTGTAGATGTTTATATGGAAGTTCTTCAAGCTGACGGCGGTACACGTTGTGCAGCACTTACTGGTGCATCAGTTGCATTGGCTGATGCTGGTATACCAATGCGTGATTTAGTTGCTGGCTGTGCTGCAGGAAAAGCTGCAGACACAATAATTTTAGATGTAAATAATGAAGAAGATCAAGCTGGCCAAGCTGATTTACCAATAGGTTATATGCCTAATCTTGAAAAAATTACTTTATTACAATTGGATGGTATTTTGACTTCTGATGAATATCAAAAATGTCTTGAAATAGGAATAGATGGATGTAAACAGGTTTATGAAATTCAGAAAAAAGCGTTACAGGATAAGTATTTTGGTGTTGGAGATGATGGAAAATGACTAATCATTCAATTATTGATTCATTAAAAAAAACTCATATTCTTGAATTACTAAAAGATGGAAAAAGATTGGATGGACGTTCTTTGGAACAGAGTAGAGAACTTTCTATTGATATTGGTGTAATTCCTAAGGCAGAGGGCTCTGCTAGAGCAAGATTAGGTGATACCGAAGTAGTTGCAGGTGTAAAAGTTCAGCCAGAAAAACCATTTCCGGACACTGGTGATCAAGGTATGTTGATGTGTACTGCAGAGATTTTACCAATTGCTCATCCTACAGCTGAAACTGGTCCTCCTACTCCTGATGTAGTTGAGTTGGCAAGAGTTACAGATAGAGGAATTAGAGAAAGTAAAATGTTAGATATGAAACAATTAGTTCTTGAAAAGGATAAGTCTGTAATTGGAATTTTTTGTGATAATGCTGTCACAGATCATGATGGTAATCTTTTTGATGTATGTTCATATGCTACTACAGCTGCAATAAATTCTTGTAAACTACCAAAATATGAAATGAAAGATGATGCACCTGTAAAAATTGAAGATGAATTTAATGATCCTCCCATTTCCACATTACCTGTTTCTGTTACTATGATTAGAATTGGTGATTATATTTTGGTCGATCCTAATATGGATGAGTGGTCTTGTTTAGATGCCAGAATAACAATTACAACAAATTCTGATGGTAATATTGTGGCGCTACAAAAGGGGGGCTCAGATGGATTTACACATGAGCAACTAACTAAGTGTGCTAAAATATCAATAGAAGTTGGTTCTAAAATACGAGAAATTATAAAAGCTGCTACACAGGGAAGTAACTAGACATGGCAAAAAAACAAACATCATTGAAAGGTCTTGGTGCTAGATATGGAATTAAAATGAGAAAACAGTACTCACAAGTTCATAGAATTCTTAAAGCAAAAAGAAAGTGCCCTGATTGTGGTGCCTCTTTTACTAGGGATGCAGTTGGAATTTGGTCTTGTAAGAAATGTGGTTTTAAAATAGCTGGAACAGCATATGACATTAAACTTTAATGCAAAAATAGAATTAACTGCAAACGAAAAAACTAAAGCAATATTTGATTCAATTACAGTTGATAATAAATTCTATCCTCAAAACCCAACAAAAACAACAATATCATTTAATGAAGAGATACTGATTGAAATTGATTCTAAACAAATTCCACAATTACGTGCAAATCTAAATTCCACTTTGAGACTGATTCAGGCATCAATTGATTCAATTAACTCTGTAAACACATAATAAAACAATAGTTCAAAAAATTTTATGTCATCAGGACAACAAATGCCACCATGGCTGCAAGAACAGATTGGTAAATTACAGCAATCACAACAAAGTCTACAGTCAATTATGGCACAAAAACAACAGGTTGAAATGGATTCATCTGAAGCTGATAAAGCCTTGGAAGAATTAAAAAAAGCTGATGATAATGATCAAGTTTTCAAACATGCAGGCTCGATATTGATAAAATCAACTAAAAAAGTTCTGATTGAAGAATTAGAAGAAAAAAAAGAATTGACAAAAACAAAAATTACTGTTTTGAGTAAACAAGAAGATAGAATTAAGGCAAGTCTTCAGGAACAAGAAAAAAAGATTCAAGAAATGCTCAAGAATCCAACTTCACCAGATTCTAGTAATCAGCAAAAATAACTAATATTCCAAATAAGATATTAATTAATTCATTTTATTTCATATATGAAAGTTAAAGATCTTCGAATAATTATTGATGAACGAGAAAGAAAGAGTGGTATACCAAAACTACTTACCGCAATTGGAATAAAAACAGAAATTAAGACTTTACTAATTGGTGATTATATTGTTGGACCTGAAACTGTTGTTGAGCGAAAAAGTGTTCAAGATTTAGTATCATCAGTTTTCGATGGAAGGCTATTTGATCAATGTGATCGTTTAAAAGATAATTTTCAATATCCAATACTTTTGTTGGAGGGAAATGTTGATGAAATTGAATCAATCACTGAAAACCCATTAATTTTTTATGGTGCACTATCAACAATTGCAATCAATTTTAAAATCCCAATCATTCCAACTCCAAATGCAAATCATACAGCAAAATTATTGGTATCACTATGTTCTAAAAAAGAATCA
>MDTE01158004.1_pt1 | contig 11327 bp, 5 predicted proteins | sample 811231 | NCBI WGS metagenome assembly MDTE01 (sample SAMN05326651, study PRJNA326480) | marine metagenome | isolation source: seawater | place: Indian Ocean: Red Sea | collected 2010
CTGGTTGTCTTTGGTCGCAACTTGGCAGTCGAGTTGCCTCCGGCGGAAGCCACCCCGCTGGAGGAGGGGATCCTGCTCAACTCGCTCATCGACCGGGACGCCACCAACCTCGAGCAAAGTCTCTCGCTGGCTGCCGCAATGCTACCGGCCGAAAACCGGGGACGGATCGTTTTGATCAGTGACGGAACCGAAACTGCCGGAGATCTCCGTGGCATCCTCGATGAACTCAAGAGCCGGGAGATCGCCGTCGACGTGATGCCGATCACATACAGCTACAAGTCAGAAGTCTGGATCGAGCAACTCGAATTGCCTCGCAACATCAAGCTTGGTGAAACATACGAAGCGGACGTGGTCCTCTCGAGCCTCACGGTCGGTAGCGGCAGGCTGATCCTCAAGGAGAATGGCCGGACGATCGCCGAGCGGGACATTGATTTCCCAGCCGGCAAGAGCCGCTACACGTTTCCAATACATCTCCGTTCGGCCGGTTACTACGAATACTCGGCCTCGATTGTCGTCGACCAGGGCAACGACAACTGGAAAGAGAACAACACCGTTCTCAACTACCTGTTTGTCGAAGGCGAGGGAAAAGTCCTTGTGGTGACCGACCCAAGGGGCAATCCGGCCGACCACGAATCGCTAGTGAAAGCGATTCGCGAGAACAGCCGGATCGTGGAAATCCGAAACGCCTACGAATTCCCACGGGATGCTCTCTCGCTGATGGCCTACGACGTGGTGATATTCGTCAACGTCGGCGTCGAATCATTCGACGTGGTGCAACTCGGTGCCGTGCAAGACGCGGTGGAGAACCTCGGCGTCGGCTTCCTGATGACCGGAGGCCCCAACAGTTTTGGCCCGGGCGGGTACCGAAAAACGGTGATCGAGGAGATTCTGCCCGTCGAGATGGACATCACAAAGAAAAAGGTGCTCCCCAAGGGAGCCCTGGCCATCATCCTGCACACTTGTGAATTCCCCGAGGGCAACACCTGGGGCAAGCGAATCACCAAACAGGCGATCAAGGTGCTGCATCCCCAGGACGAAATCGGGGTGCTGGTCTACGGATCGATGGGAGAAGAGTGGCTCTTCAAGCTGACGCCGGCCCGCGAATATCCCTCCCTGGCCAAGAAGATCAACGGTGCGGTGATCGGCGACATGCCCAGTTTCGCCTCGACGATGCAAATGGGGCTCACGGACCTGAAGAAGAGTGATGCCTCGGCCAAACACATGATCATCATTTCCGACGGGGACCCGCAGCCTCCCTCGCCCCGGGTCCTGGCCGAATTCGCAGACAACAAGATCACGATCTCGACGATTTCGATTTTCCCCCATGGCGGACGGGAAGTACAGATCATGCAACAGATCGCCTCGGCAACCGGGGGCCGCTACTACTTTCCCGACGATCCCAGTTTGTTGCCATCAATCTTCATCAAGGAATCCAACACTCTGAAGCGGACGATGATCCAGAATGAAACCGTCCAGCCACAGGTCGCCTTCCCCTCCCCCATTCTCAAGGGCCTCGACGGTTTGCCCAGCCTGCACGGCTATGTGCTCACCACCGCCAAGCCACGCGCCGAGTCCATCCTGCAAACTCCCCCAAAAGAGAACGAGTTGGGAGAAGGAGAAATCGACCCATTGCTGGTCACCTTCAAGAAGGGCCTGGGCACCACAGCGGCCTTCACCTCCGACCTCTCGACCAACTGGGGCAGGGACTGGGTCTCGTGGGACAAATACCGGGCGTTCGTGCAACAACTGATCACCAGGATCTCGCGGGTCCACCGCAAGGGGCATCTTCGGCTGTGGAGTTACACCGAGGGAAGCCGAGGAACGGTGGTCGTCGAGGACTTTCATCCCGACGCATCACCCCTGAACCTCGTCGCCGCGGTCGCCGGACCGCATGACCGCACCGAATCATTGACACTCAAACAGGTGGGCCCCACGCGGTACCAGGCCAGTTTTCCACTCTGGGGCAAGGGCCGCTACCAGGTCCGAGCCACCGGGATTGGCGACGGCCGGCAAGATTTGGCTCACGGTGGACTGATCGTTTCGTACTCGCCCGAATACCTCAAGTTCAATTCCGACCCCCTGGTGTTGCAGGAAATCGTCGACAAAACCGGGGGCCAGATGCTCGACCCCTCCACGAAGCCCGAACAGATCTACAATCGCCGAATTCCCAAGTCCAGTTCTCGCCAGGTCTTCGACTGGTTTCTGGTCGGCCTGGCGTGCCTGGTGCCACTGGACGTGGCAATACGCCGTGTCCAGGTTGACCCTCGTATGATCGTTGGTTGGTTCCGCCCCGCGCAAGCCGCCTCGACTGAAACCATGGGGGCCCTTCTCCAACGCAAACAGGTCGTCGACTCGAGACTCGATGCACAACGCGGTGTCCCCGCCGCATCCCGCACACAGCCAGCCACCTCCTTGCCCGAACACCTGGCCGACATCACCCCGACACCCGGAACATCCTCACACCGCGTTTCCGAATTCGATCGTCCCGGGTCGCCGCCGAACACGCCCCCACCGGAAGATCTGCTGTCCACCACCGAACGGCTGCTGGAGATCAAACGACGTCGCGGCGACACAGACGACTCCCCGTCCAACCAATGACATACCAAGAGACATCCTCCTTCATTTTTGCTGACACCACGTCTGGCATCAGGACCGACTTCCGATGAACAACGAGAGCACATCTCCCGAACCGGTGGACCAACCACCCACCAGCGAATCGCCAGGACATCCGGGGGCACCAACCACCGACTTGCAGGACGCCGAGACAGAAGGATTTCGACGCGACTACCATCGAATCCGTGACGCGATCGGATCGGTCATCGTGGGGCAACACCGGGTCATTGATTCCGTCCTGACTGCGATGTTCTGTGGCGGCAATGTGTTGCTCGAGGGTGTTCCCGGACTCGGAAAAACCGAACTGGTCAAGTCGCTCGCTCGTGTTCTCGACCTGGATTTTCGCCGTATCCAGTTCACCCCCGACCTGATGCCTGCCGACATCATCGGCACCAACATCATGAACACCGACGAGTCAGGTCGGTATCACTTTGAATTTCGTCGTGGCCCAATCTTCACCCAACTGCTGCTGGCTGACGAGATCAATCGGGCCTCACCCAAGACCCAGTCGGCCTTGCTCGAGACAATGCAGGAGGGCACGGTGACTGTCGGTGGCGAAATCTCAACGCTCGAGCAGCCCTTCTTCGTGCTTGCCACCCAGAACCCGATCGAACAGGAGGGCACCTACCCGCTTCCTGAAGCGCAGTTGGACCGTTTCATGTTCAAGGTTGTTGTCGGTGGCCTCGACCGGGAAGAACTCAACGAGGTCGTCAGCCGCACGATCCTCAAGCAGCCCATCGAACTCCCCACGGTGCTCGACGGGGCCGGGATACTGCGAATCCGGGAGACACTCGACAAGGTGGTCGTGGCCGATCCGCTAAGGGATTACGCCGTCCGACTGGTCCTGTCGACTCATCCCGGCACCGAGGGAGCCCCGGACGGCGTCCGGCAGTTTGTCCGCTGGGGAGCCAGCCCACGAGCCGCCCAGGCACTGATCCGGGCAGCCCGCGTGAGGGCATTGGGGGAGGGACGGGCTCACGTCGCCTTCGAGGACATCGCCGGCTTTGCAACCGAGGTGCTGCAACACCGTGTGCTGCTCAACTACGACGGACAAGCCGAAAATGTCGATGTCGCCCAGTTGGTCTCCGACTGCGTCGCATCATTGGAACAGACCTCCTGATCCCACACTCCCCCGTGCCCCATCGCCTTCTCATCACGGCCCGGTCCGATGAACACCGCCTCCCGCGACAACCAGTTGACGACGCTCTTGGACAACCAGGTTTTGACTCGCCTGGAGCGACTCCGACTGCAACCCAACAGGCGGAAGACCAATCGGACGCAAGGTGAACATGCCTCGGGCAAGGGGGGCAGCAGCACCGAATTCGCCGATTTCCGCAATTATGTCCCCGGAGACGACGTCCGCTTTGTGGACTGGAATATCTTCGCTCGGCTCAACCGCCCCTACATGAAGCTCTACCAGTACGAAGAAGTGATGCACGTCGCGATCCTGGTCGATGGTTCCAACTCGATGAACTTCGAGGGCAAGTTTCAACGCGCGTGCCAATTGGGTGCCGCATTGGGACTGACGGCGCTGATGGGAATCGAACGAATCAGTGCCTACGTGGTGGGGAATACCGGTGCGCCACCCCGGGTCTTGCCGCCAACCAGTGGACGGGCCAGCATGAAACGGCTGTTCGACTTCTTCGAACGAGCCGAGTGTGGTGGCGACGCCCCGATCGAAACAGCGGTCGAAGCCATGCTACGCAGGCATCGCGGCAAGGGCTTGGCCATCATTCTCTCCGACTTCCTGACTCCCGCCTCACTCGCCCGTCCTTTCAACCTGCTTTACAGTGCTGGGCTGGAAATTTTTGCCCTGCAAGTTCTTGGCCCCACCGAGATCGACCCCGAATTGACCGGGGATCTGCGACTGGTTGACAGCGAACACGGGGGCACCGTCGATGTCTCGTCCATCGGCGAACTACACGGCATCTACCATGACCACCGCGAGCGACTTGAGGAACACGTGCGACGCCAATGCCGCATGCGTAACGGACGGTTTCTCTCTGTGAGTGCCGATGCTCCGCTCGACTGGATCCTCTTCGACCTGCTCCAACGACAGGGGTGGTTGAAATGAGCCCTGCCGGATTTCTATCCCCATCATGGGCCTGGCTGTTCCTGCTGGTCATCCCCCTGGTCATCGTCTACTTCCTCAAGCTCAAGCGACCGCGGCTCGAAATCCCCTCCCTGGTCCTTTGGCACAGCGTGCTCAATGATCAACGGGTCAATTCACCGTTCCAACGGTTCAAGAAACATCTGCTCTTGTGGTTGCAACTGGCAATTCTCTTGAGCCTGATCCTGGCGGCAATGCAGCCGTTCCTGAGACGAGGTCCTGGATCGAACGAGAACGTGCCGATCCTGATCGACTGCTCGGCCAGCATGGCTGCCATCGACACCAAAGACGGGCCAACCCGCTTGGCACGAGCCAAGAAACGGGTGCAAGAACTGATCCAGGACACGCTCCCCAACCGGGTCTGCCTGATCGCCATTGGAGACAGCGCCCGACAACTGACCGAGTTCACCAACAACCAGAGAATTCTCGAGGACGCGCTCGCACAACTCACCGTTCGCGATGTTGCCGGCAACCTGGCCGATGGGCTGAGAATGGCCCAGGCCTTGTCACGTCGCGAGACAATCACCAGCGTCACGCTGGTCTCCGACGGGAATTTCAACGGCCTCGAGACATCTCCCTCCGGACAGGTGATCGCGGGGGTTGATGTCGAATTGTCCTTCGAACTGCAGTACGAAAAACTCGAGACATCGGCGTCCAACATGGGCATCACCACATTCAACGCACGCCGGCAAACCTCTGCCGGGACCGACGACAGCCTGACCCAGTGGAACGTCTTCGTCCGTGTTGATGGATCGCCCGGTGACGAGACCTCCGGTGAAGTTCTGCTCGAACAGGATGGGCAGGAGATCGGCCGCCAACCGGTCGCACTGGAACCTGGCCAGTCCAAGAGGCTGGTCTATTCGCTCGAAACCGGTGGGGTCAGCAACCTCGTAACCCGGATTGTCCCCGATGGCTTTGATGGCCTGGTATCAGACAACATCGCCTACCTCCAATTGCCCGTCTCCCGCCCCCTTCACCTCTGGTGCGACACCCAACTCGAAAGCTATCGACACGCCCTGAAAGTATTTCCCGACGTGGTCGTTTATCCCGGCCCCCCGTCAACAACACATCCCGATGTCTTCGACCTGGCGATCACCGAAAGCACCGAAAAGGCCAATCCCAACATCGAGGCGTCGGTCCGACTGGTGGTGGGCCAGATCCCCGAGGATCTCGCCGAGTTGGTCACCGTCCGCACGGGCAACTCACCAGTTGTCGACTGGAATCGCAACAGCCAGTTGCTCCAACACGTCAACCTCGACAGCATCGAGATCACCGACGAACCGGTTCGAGGCGACGATGTACTCGACCAGCACTTCCGTGAGGCTGGCTACGAGATCCTGGCAACCGGCCAATCAGGACCGCTGGTGCTTGCCCGGCACGGCCCGGCGAGACAGGTCTACTACCTGCTCTTTCACACCGACCGTTCGACATTGCCCTACCGGGTCGGATTTCCCGTCCTGGTCAAAAACGCCATCGACATCACACAACACGCGACGGGTCTTGCCGAAGTGCGGGGGCAGCCAACACGAGTGCTGAGCCCCAGGACACTTGACCCCGGACAGGTGTATTCAGTCACCGCGCCGGATTCCTCGTCCCAGACGTTCCGCACCAATAACGATGGCGTGCTCTCGGGCGTCCCCGCCCCGCGGGTCGGTCTTTATCGCATCAGTGACTCCAGCGGCCCGGTGGCCACGATCGGGGCCAGTGTACTCGACGCCGGGGAGTCCTCCCTGGCTGGAGCCGACGAGATCGTTCCGCGAGACGAGGAACTTCGTGTCGGTGCCAGCACAGCCACGATCGACTCCGACCGTCCACTGTGGCCCACCCTGGCCTGGATTGCCTTTGTGATACTGCTGGTCGAATGGTGGTATTTCCAGAGAAAAACCGCCCGTGTGAGTACCTAGCTGGTCCCATCATGCATCCCACTCATTTCCTCCGTCTCGCACTGCTCCTGGCACCGGCAATCACCTTGTGCCAGCCGGGGCCGATGAGAACGACCGCGGTCGCACAGGACACACCCCGGCCACGAGGTGTCACCCCACAGGTTGATTCGCAGGAAGAACCAATCGACCCTCGGCTGAGCATTGAATTCAACCGGCGTTACCAGGACCTCCGCAGCGGTTCCCCACTCTCGATCGACTGGACACTGCAATGGAGCGGTGAACGGCTGCCACGCGGACACCTCGACGTTCACATTGTCCAGGGACGCCGTATCCGGGGCCGTTTGCTTAGCGATCGCGAGATCGTCCTGACCGACGTTGGCACCCGTTTTCGGACGCTTCTGCCTCCGTTCAATACAGACAATGATCCCTCAAGCCCCCTGGACATCCGTGCTTTTTTCATCAGCGACACTGGTGTGTTCCCCCTGGGAGAACGCTCCTTGCGAGTTGCCGGCCCACTTCGCCGCTCCTTCGTCGTCGCCTTCTGTGAACCGTGGCAGCAGGCCAATTCACCCGAGGAACTCCTGCTCACCAGCAGCCTCAACGCCGAGGCGTTGATCCAGTCGCCCTTCAAACGGTCTTCGGGATTGCCCCGGCAAAGGCTGGTCGCCACGTACCCGGCCAGGATCTATCCGACCGATGTCCCGACTGATCCGCTGTGGTTGTGCGAATACAATATCCTGGTGGTGCTGCCAGATGGACTGCGGGCACTTCGACGCAACCAATTGACCGCGATCTCGCAATGGGTCGACGCCGGCGGCAACCTCTGCCTCTTCCTCGACGGCCCTCTCTCCAGCCCACAGGCCGAGTTCGTCAACGGGCTCGTCCGCTCTACCAGGCAGTCTCCACGCCCCGCACTCGACACCGATTCGATGCCACAGTTGACCCGCAACCCCACCCGAGTGCACAAGGGGCTCGGTCGGCTCGTGGTACACCAGGACAGTCCATTTACAGCGGAATTCCAGGATTCCCCGGACTGGCAGACCAGCGTCTCATTTCTCTGGAATCAACTCCACGAGTTGAGCCCCTCGACCCCACGGCCCATTGCCGGCCCACAGACAGTGGCCATCCCGTCTCAGGAACGGATGGCGCAGGTGACTGGACTGAACAACGAGATCAAGTGGCAATTGAATTCCGTCGGCACACTGGTGAAACGGCTGACACCTGACGACTTCGAGGTCGTTCCGATGTGGCTGCTGGGATTGCTGCTGCTGGGGTATGTCATTGTGATCGGCCCGGTGGACTACTTCGTGCTGGGATGGTTGAAGCTCCGCAAGTGGACGTGGTTCGTTTTTCCACTCATGACGGTTGCCTTCACTGTTCTGATCGTCGGAGTCTCGCACAAGTACATGGGCACCACCGGAAATGCCCGCAGCGTGGTTTTCCGAGACATCGGGGACAACAGCACGTTTGTCAGGGAAAACCGGTTCGAACTGCACCTGGCCGGTACCCACACGGACCTGACAACCAGCATCCAACACGGCCTGTTCACTCCAATCGACCACCGGCGTTTCCTGTCCAACACCCCGTACGATCCAACAATTCAATCTCACCTCGATCTCGGGGTCGCCGAGCCAACGGAGTACATCGGTTCAATTCCAACCGGATTCACCGCAGTCCAGGACCTCCCACAGTGGTCACCCCAGGTGAACCGGATTTTTCGGATTGCCCCGTCCGACCCGTTGCCCCAGTTCGACTGGGAAACCATCGAGCCGGAAGCCCTGTCGAACGCATCCGAAAAGGCCCGCAACGCATTTCGAGACACAGTCCACCGGGCGTTCGGACCGCGCAGCGGAGCCATCCTGTTCCACGGAAACCACACGGCCCGGCATCTCTGGAACAGCCGGGTCCCCTTGTTTGACGGGCGTTCTCAATCTCGCCTGGCGCTTCCACAACGCCTCAATGTCTCCGGATCGAACTTTTCCGACAGCGGGAAGAACGTTGGTTTCCTGGAGGGTTCATGTGTCCGGCCCACGGTGGGAATCTTTCGCGCGGTTTCAAGAGTGGCCCCCCACGGTGGAGACAACTTTGAGGATCTGCCACTGCTTGACCCGACCGATCCCGGCCAGTGGCTGCTGGTGATAGCTGTCGCCGAAGGTCAGAGCCTTGTGCTGTATCGCCACCTCTATCACGATCGCCCCACTCTTGCCCAACCACCGTCTCCCGGCGCAATCGGTGAGGCATCCTCCACCATGTCGACGGTCTCACGGTAACACACATGTCCGCTGACAAACCCAGTCTCTCGGAACACGCCGACGCGGCGCCGATCGTTTCGATCGACAAGTTGCACGTTCACTACGGTGCCATTCACGCCGTCCGGGGAATTTCCCTCGAGATCCCTCGTGGCGAGGTCTATGGATTTATCGGCCCCAACGGAGCCGGCAAGAGTACCACGATCAAGGTGCTGGCCACCCTGATCGGGAGATTCCATGGATCCGTTCACGTCAATGGAATCGACGTGGCTGATCATCCGCACGCGGTGCGCGAACAGATCGGTTACATGCCAGACTTCTTTGGTGTCTACGAGGATCTCAATGTCCGTGAATACCTGCACTTCTTCGCCGCTGCCTACCGCATCCCACGCCAACAGCGTAAGACCGTCGTCGATGATGTCCTGGAACTGACCGACCTGACTCACAAGATCGGCGACCAGGTGGATTCCCTGTCACGCGGGATGAAACAGCGACTGGCTCTCGCACGGGTCCTGCTGCACGACCCCGACTTGTTGCTGCTCGACGAACCGGCCAGCGGACTGGATCCACGGGCGCGAATCGAAGTCCGTGAACTCCTCAAGGCGTTGACCGAGATGGGCAAGACCATCCTGATCTCCAGTCACATCCTTCACGAACTGGCGCACCTCTGCACCCGGATTGGAATCATAGAAACCGGGGAAATGGTCGCACACGGCTCCCTGGAAGACATCTACCGTCAATTGCAGTTGATGCGGATCGTTCACGTCCAACTCACTGACGCCGACGACACGCTGATCCAGAAAATCGGTCAAATCGACGGTGTTTCGAGTGTTGAAGTCCAGGTCGACCGGTTCGCCATCCAACTCCGTGAAGACCACACCGCAGTCGAGGACCTGCACGATGCACTGGTGGACCTGGGAGCCCGGATCCACATGTTCCAACCCGAAGCCATGGACATGGAAACTGCGTTCATGAAGCTGACCGAGGGCAAGACCGCATGAGTCGTCGGTGGCCACAAATGGGCCTGCCCCTGTTGACCAAAGAACTGATCGAACAGGCGGCACGCAAGCGGACTTATGTCGTCCGACTGGTGTATGCGTCGTTGCTGTTCGTGCTGGCCTTCTGGCAATTCACTTCCATCCTGTCCAGCAACGGATCCAACAGCCTGGCGATCCTGGGATCCGGCACCGACATGTTCCACCGGGTGATCGAACTCCAGTCCCTGGGCATCCTGTTGTTCCTGCCCGCCCTGGCCTGTGGTGCAATCACATCCGAGAAAGAACGCGATTCCCTGACGATGCTGCTCGTGACGCGACTGGGCCCCTTCACGATCCTGATGGAAAAACTCCTGGGTCGATTGGTGCCGATGTTCTCCTTTTTGCTGCTCTCGCTCCCGTTGCTGGCTTTCGCGTATTCGCTGGGAGGCGTTTCGACGCTTGAACTGGTCAGTGGAATCGTGACTCTCCTCTTCATTTGCATCCATGTCGGCGCCCTGGCGATCATGTGCTCAAGCTGGTGTGGCTCGACAGTTGCCGCATTTGTCAGCACGTACACCCTGGGATTACTGAGTTGTCCCTTCCTGATCCTGGCCGCCCAGGCTTTTCGCGATTCGCCCATCATGGTGGCCCAGACCACGACCGTCGTCTACACCAATTCACCCGTACCGATCCAGTTGACCACCGACAGCATCTCAGTCATCTGGATCCAGATGATCGTGCTGGGAGTCCCAACGGTGATTTACCTGGCCCTGGCCCGGTTCTTTCTGATCCGCCGCGCCCACGTCATCCGCCGCAACTTGGTGCTGAGATTCTTCAGGCAACTCGATCGGTTCTTTTTCTGGCTCAATGACCTCACGACCGGTGGAGTGATCCTGGTCCGTGACGATCAGCGTCTGCCCGAAGACCAGGCAATCACGTGGAGAGAAACCCAGAAGAAAACACTCGGAACGGCTCGTTACCTGATTCGAGTACTGGTCTCGATCGAGACCCCTCTTTTCCTGGTCCTGGCCATCGTGGCCGGCCTGGCCTTCCAGGCCCGGCTGGGAGTTGCCGCTGAAGCCCTCTACATCGTCTGGGCCCTGTCGGTGCTACTGATCACCGTTCACGCCTCCAGCCTGCTCACCAGTGAACGCTCACACCAGACACTCGATCTTGTACTCGCTTCACCAATGACCAGTCGCGAGATCATCCTGGAGAAGCATCGTGGCATTCGTCGCCTGATCTACGTGCTTTCGGTCCCCCTGTTAACGATTTATTTGTTCGAGAGTTGGTTCGCCATGGGCACTCCCGGACTCGAGGATGGTCTCAAGGCGATTATCACGGTTCCGGTGGCAGCATTCCGCTCGGCTATTCTCCAATACGACTACTCCCTCTGCTCCCTCCTCTCAATAGTGGTCTACCTTCCACTTTGCAGTTGGATCGCCTTGTGGATCGGGATCAAGTCCAGATCCCAGGTCCGTGCCATGTTGTTGAC
>MDTE01030079.1_pt1 | contig 11326 bp, 9 predicted proteins | sample 811231 | NCBI WGS metagenome assembly MDTE01 (sample SAMN05326651, study PRJNA326480) | marine metagenome | isolation source: seawater | place: Indian Ocean: Red Sea | collected 2010
GCGACGTATTCGTCGATGAGCGCGGCAACAACCGCACCGTCTCCGGCGGTGATTATGGCGGACATATCGGCTTTGTCGTCGATGTCGAAGTCAACGAAGACGGCACCTTACGCAGCCTCACCACCATCGAAGGCAACAAAGGCCGCACCGTGCGCACACAGCACTACACCGCCGACGATCTGGAACGCGAGCGTTTTCTGGGCTTCGGCAGCATGAAAGACCTGGTGCACGGCAACCCACGTTTGCAAGAACGTTTTGCCGTTGTCCCACGCGACCGCGACCACCAGCTTCTGCGCGTAGACGAATGGAGTCCCGAAGACGACCTCAACCCGCGCATCTACACCTCCACCAATCCCGACGATCCCGATCGCGGGCCACTCATCGGCTAGGCAGCGCCCTACGCTTCCTCTGTTTGCACACGCAGCTCCACCAGCGGAATATCATTCCATGAATGCACCCCATACGCATCCAGCGAGGCCGACAACCGATCCGTGTCAAAACGCACTGGCACATCAAATTCAAAATCAGCCACCACCAGCGTAAATTGCGGCGGCGCCACATCAAAGCTCACCACCCCTGTGCTCACATCCACGCTCCAGCCGCTTTCCTGTTCCTCCGCCCCAAAAAACACGCGCACCGTGCCTTCCACAGGCTTCGTAATCACGCGGTCTTCGGCCACCTCGCCGCTGCTATAGCGTTTGATAAGCTGAAATTCTTTTTGCAGGCCGTTGGCGGTGGCCAACACCTGCCCCGCAGCCGCATAGTCGCTCCAATCCTTATACCGAAACCCATAGCCCCGCCCTTTGCGTGCCCTGAAAAATGCAATCAGCGCATCCAGCTGCGCCTGTGTTTTCACACCATGCGCCACATTATAACGCGCTCGCGCCTGCGCCCAATTCACATTGCGCTGTTCATGGCCGCCATAGCTCATCACCACATCGGTCGAATAGGCCGGCCCACCGCGCGAGCCATAACTAATATCGTCGGGAAACCGAACCTCCACAAATGCCATATACACCTCCACAGCATCCTGTGCGCCTGCGCATCACGCGCACACGCCATTATCTGACGCAGCCGCTGGCCTGCCAGTTTTCACTTCATCATTTTATCGGGAAAAAACGTCGCTATATCCTAGCGATTAAACTCCACCACAGGGCTATCGGTACGTTGTTGCGCCAATTGCTCCACATGGCTCAAATCCGCCGAGGCCTGTGCGCCCACGCGCGCGGCCCAGCCGCTAGCCTGTTGCGGTTGTTCGGTTGGTGCAATCACACCATTAATCAGATCATTCGGGTTGGCATCGCCTGCATTAATCGCCTGCGCATCAGCCATTGCCTGCACTGCCGCATGGCGGAAATCCTTATCCTGCATCACCGCAATTTGTTCATGAATATCCAGCTTTTCAAACGGCTTGCCATATTTATTATGAATCAACTCGCCCATGCGCACATCCTGCTGCAAGCGCACCTTAAACACATCCACCGCCTGCACCTGTTCACCCGCTTCAAACTTGGCGCGCACTTCTTCCAGTTTCGCATCTACCGTGTTTTCAGGGTTATTGCTTTTGGCCGAATCCACCATTTTGCTGGCGGCCATACCACCAATAAAACCACCAATCATTGTGCCCACAAACGGCAGGAATGGCAGCATCACCGTACCCAGCGCACCACCCACCAAGAAGCCGGGGATCGCCGCAATACCCGCAATCGGGCGCGACTCGCGGTCGGTTTGCATGGCTTCCAGTTCACGTGCCAGCGACTTATTATGATGCGCGGCTACAATCATATCGTTCGGGGTTACATCCTGTGGGTTCTTGCCCACCACTTGCGCAATCTGCGCGCTATATTGACGTGTCAGGCGGTTCACTTCTTTGCGGTTATGCTCATCGGCGGTTAGAAAACTCACTGCACCGCTAGCGGCCAGTCCGGTAGGCCCCAAAAACTGCAAGCCACCTTCGGCCACCATCAGGCCGGTTTCCTTATCCAGCTTCAGCCCTTCTTGCTGGCTGGGCACATAATCCGTCGGCACAACAGACACACCCGCCACATGCGCACCATTGGTGCGGGCGATTGCGATAGGTTGTTGTGTTTGTTCTGCCATGTGTGCGGACACACCTTTCTTATGCTACTATTAGTACTCTACCTAATAATAGCACAGCAGCGGAAGGGGGCGCGTGACAGTTTTGTTACATTTCGTCACCCGTCCATCGCACTTATCATTGTTTAACAGAAGGTTATAGATTGATACAGCGCGCACATTATCGCGCCTGCCTGCTTAGTTATGCAGCTCGCGTTGCGGCTCGCTCACACGGCCTTCATGCTGCATCGCGCCTACATGCACCGTAGGGTTCTGGCTGGCATCGGCAGCTTGCTGTGTCGCCTGTTCTGGCTGCGCCACTTGTGCTGCCTGTGTTTGGCTCACGGCACTGCCTGCGTCAATGGTAGTGCTAGGGCCAGCAGCCAACATGGTTGGGGTTGCATCATCCGCTTTATTGGCCTGCGGCTGTGCATCGGCCTGCACCTTTGCATGTGCCTGTGCGTCTTTGCCCTCGCCGTCCAGCGTGTGCTGCACTGCGGCCATCGCGTCTTCTGGCTTCATGGTCGCTTCGGCATCATGCGCTTTCTGCGCGGCCTCGGCTTGCGCTTTCAAATCCGCCTGCACTTGGGCGGCATGCGCGTTAAAGCGATCTTTATCGGCAATCTCTTTCAGCACGTCCTGCGGCGGGGTATGTTTGCTGGCATATTCCTTCGCCATCGCGCCCACCAAACGGTTATCCGTACCGCCTGCCTGTGCGGCATCTTTCGAGGCAGCGGCAATCAATGCAGCATAGCCTTGCGGGTTGGCGTCCTTGCCTTTGCGTGCGGCATCGCTCAGCTCTTTATACGCATCCAAAAACTGGTTTTGCGCAAACTGACCTGCAATCATATGCACGGCCTGTCCACCCATCAGCAATGGCAAATCCCACTTGCTGTGGTGGCTCTTAATCAGGCTCAAATCCACGGTAATATTCGCTGCAGCGGCAATCAGTTCAGGGCCGAATTTCTGCATCATATCGCTACGCGCCTGACGCACAATCGGCGGCACATGGCCAAACAGCACTTTACTGGTGCTGGCCTTTTCGCCGGTCATATCTTCATACAGCTGCTTCAGTACACCAACCGACTGTTTGGCATGGCCTGCGGTGCGGTTGGTCTGCACTGCCGTACCTGCCAGAATACCACCTTTGAACGCCACGTCATACGCACTCAGATTACCGATGGTTTTAGGCAGTCCGCGCAAGCCTTTTTCGGTATCCATGAACATTTCCGACATTACTTTCGAGCCAAACAGGCTCTCCAGACGGCCTTGCAACTGTTCTACCGCGCCTGTCACCGCTTTGATCTGGCGGCCAAGCGCTTTGTCGGCTTTCACGGCATCAGCAATCGCCGAATGCTCTGCAATATCCTTAATACGTTTTACCGCAGCGGTTGCTTCTTCTTCGGTCAGGCCTGGCTTTTCCAGCGTCTTCAGCGCATCTTCAAGGGCATGGGTCAGCTGTTCAATCACTTCATGCTGGCTGCCTTCTTTCGCCACATCCGAGCCAAAACGTGCACGCAGGCCATTTATACGCGAGTGCGTACCTTCCTGCAAAATGCCTCTCAGCTTCTCACCTTCTTCCGAAATCGCTTTCAAATGCGACTTCGCACGCGCATCCCAAAACTCTGCCACGCGGCGACCCAGCGGTTGCAACGCACGGCCTACAGCGCCCACGGCTTTGTCTACTTGCGGGCCTGCGCCCTTAAACGGATTCAGCTCAGCAGCTTGTCCAGCAGCGGCTTCCACCGCCTCTGCGCCACTGCGTGCCGCTTTCTCACCGCGTTTCAACGCGTTGTCTACCGGGCCATATTCAAACAGATGTTTGGTTTCGCCCACGCTTTCGCGAAACGCGCTCATCAATTTTTCAGGGAAGCGATGAATCTCGCTCAGTTTGGTTTCGCGCAATGCTTTAATCGGTGCGGTCAGGCCTTTGCCCAAAAATTCAATCGCGCCACCCACGCTGCTATTCACATAGCCAATTACGCCGCCCACACCAGCCACTACCGAGCCGGCAATCGCGCCAATAAATTCAAATCCGAAAATACCCCAACCCAGCGACGACCAGCGATCCAGCAGGCCGGGTTTAGGTGCGTCCTCATCTGGCTGACGACCATGCGTACCCGCCACTTCACGCGCGCCACCCAGTGCGCGGTGTGCGTTATGCGGTTGCATCGATTTTAATATCTGTCGTGCCATTTACAGTAATCTCCTATTCTCAATTATAGCGAATAGGTGGGGCTATCAGTATGACACTTTTGTGACGTTTTATTGCCTTCCCGGCGGCAATTTCGCGCTGAGTGCGCGCCTCATCCACCCCTTAGCCAATGGCTGCGCGACGGGTCTGTTCTTCCTGTATGGCGCGTTCATGCACCACATTATGCACCTGCGATTGCGGCAATTCTGGCATGCCATCCTGCGCCATCACCGAGACTGACAGAGGGTTGTCAGGATTATGCTGAGGTCTATCATAGCCCGGTTTGCGTGCACCTGCCTCAAACGGGTCCTGCCCTGCTTTGCGCATCTCTGCCACACGTTCCAGCCCTAATTCCAGCATGGTACGTATATTTTTCAGCGATTGCTCGCCATCACCCGGAATCAGCATGCCGCCGCCCAGTCCAAACACCAGCTCATTACTGCCAATATTCTTATTACTAATCAGCGCGTTGGCCAGCTCTTCCAATGCCGGAATCCAGCTATCAATCGTTGCCTCGTCAAACGGCTCCAGCTGATGCTCACTGCGCGATTGCTGAATCACGCCCACCATGTCATTAACCACCTCGTCCTGCATACGCAGTCCCAGATTCTGGCGGCGGATGGTGCCCACCAGCTGCTCGGCATTTTCATAGGCCGGCGTCTGGCGGAACACCGAACGTTCCAATGTCACGTCAAACAATTTCGCCAACACACCTACAATCAGTCCTTTGAAGAAGAACAGCGAGGTGCCGAAGCGTGCCACATTTCGCCAGCTATAATAATCCATCGCGCTTTCCACAATCGGATTATGGCTCTGGCGCATTTGAATCAGGCCTACTTTATCTTCATTCTCGCCCAGCTCGGCTGCCACCGCGCCTGCAAATTCCTGTCGGAAGGCGGCACGGTCTGCCACCGCGGCCACCGCTGCCAGTCCAGTAAAGGTCGCCGCCTCAATGCGGTTCAGCTTGGTGCGGAATTCAACCTTAATCCCGTTGCGGTTCGGAAATTCCGTACCCACTTTTTGCCCGCTCATCATCAGTGCCATCGGCACATAGAGCAGATCAAACACATAGCCGGTCATCCTCAGCCATGGATAATAGCTAAAGAGCGTTCCGTTAAAGCGCGCGCCCATCCAGTGCGGCAACGCACTCTTGGCAGGCTCAATCGCTCCTTTGCGGATCACATCGGGCGTATTCTCTTTGGTGTAGTCGTTCGGTTGCTCGCGGCTTGGGCCGTCCTGCACGCTCATAGCCATACTCACCCGTGCATCCAATGCACGTTGAGCGTGGCTTTGCGGGCCAGAATTCTGTGGTCGGCCAGGTTGCACTGCAACTCCCTTAACTGGTTAAACGTGTTCCTCCCCTAACATGGGGTAATGATCAAGTCTAACAGCTTACTGTTACAGTTTTATGTCGAATCGCGAAAAAAGGCGGAAATCTGCGCTAAACCAGCATTATCACCTAGGCTATTCACATATAATGGGATTATTGCCTAGCTACGTTCGTGACCAAGCTCGGCATTGCGGCGTTCTGCCAGCTTCTGGGCATGGCTAATAGTAGCGGCATCAGGGGCGTCCACTGCCTCATCATTTTTCTCTGTGTCAGCGCCCTGTGCGGCATCTTTCGCGTCATTCTCTGCCACATCCTTAACATCCTCTGCCACCTCTTCAACCACATCGTCTGCGGCCTTATTCTGTGCGCTTTGTATCGCTTCCTGCTTGCTTTGCAGCATGTCGCTCAGCTTGCCTTTATGCACTGCTTCATGCACCAGCGCATTGGCCAATGTGTGTTCAATACCTTCAATCTGTCCCGGACGGGCGCGTGTCTGCTGGAATCTATCCAGATCCTCGCTGCTCACCGCATCGGCTGCACGGCGCAATTCCGAAGTTTCAGCAGAGGTCACACCCAGCTCTTTGAGTTGTTCATCGCTCAGGCGTGCCAGTCCGGCCACTGCCTCATGCAAATAATCTTCCAGCTGCACTTGCACATGCGCGCGAATCTGCTTCACTTCATCGGCACTCATACCCGCCGATTCCAGCACATTATTAGGGAATAATGCGGCAAAGAACATGCGCTCTTCGCCTTCCATATTTTGCAAGGCTTCCTGCAAATCAGCGCGGCTGAAAGACGACTCCGCATAATATTCTTTTTCGTCGACCACACTATGGCTTGGCAGGCGTTTGCTCAACGCTTCCAGTTCTTTTTCCAGCGTCTCTTCATCGGTGATCGCCTTACCCTTACGGGTAACAATCTTGCCCTCACCCACCAGACTAATCAGCGCCAGCCCGCTAATACGGCCTTGTTGCAGGGCTTCAGCGATTTTGTCGGTGACCAGATGCAACTTCTCGCCGTTACGTTTGCCAATCTCATCGCGGCCCATATCGCGCTGATGCTGTTTGAAAATCTCCGAAATATAATTGTCCAGCGACATGCTCGAAGTACTATCCGCACTATGCGCACCTTCCGGCAGGCGGAAACGATCCTGCGACGGATCATCTTCCAGCTGTTTGCGCAGCGTCACAATCATGTCATACGCCGATACAGGCTGAATCTTGTTTTCCTGCTTGCGGTTCATCGAGTTGATCACGCCCGAACCCAACACCAACGAGATAGGCGAGATGAACGTGTCTAACGCGTCTTTCCATTTTTCCTGCGAGGCTTTTTGCGACTCATCCGGCAATGCTTGCGCAGGTTTTTGCGCGCCCTGGAACGAGTCATTCACCGTGTCATACAAATCTTTATCAAAGCTCTCATGGCCCGGCGTCACCTGCTCGGCCTTCACATGCGGGAATTCTTCCTGCGCGTGCTCCACCAGCTGATCAGTATGGCTGCGCGCCCGTGTTGGCTCCATAGCCGCTTCAGGATGGTCGGCAAAATGCTTTTGCTGCATCTGGCGGCTGGTAATCGCCACCGACACCATCATCGGAATATGCGCTGCCAACAGCGAGGCATTACCCACCAGATCACGCTTCATCTTTTTCGACGAACGTTGGCGTTCTGCCCACAGCACTTCATTCTCTTCCGGCTTAATCGAGGTCACCGCCCCCACATTATGGCGGCCTTTCACCCCGTCCAGAATCGGCGCGGCCTCATCGGCCATGCTTTTCAGCTCTGCGCGGTGGTCACGCACCGTGCGTTGAATCGCTGCCAGACTCGGGCCAAAAATCATCGCGCCCGGGATCGCCATCGCGCCCACCTGGCTCACAATATTCTTACTATGCCCCTTCACCCCGACGCGGTCGAGATTACCATGAATAAATCCATACCCATGTTCCTGGGCATAAGACATCAGCTTCGGTGCACCCACACCATAAATCAGGCTGAATACCGACGCGACTTCACGCGGCAGAGGCACCACGCCCAAAAACTTCGCTTCACCGGTTTCAGGGTCAACCACCATGCCGGGGGTGTCTTTCACCTCGCCGGTTTTCATGGCTGTTTCGCTGGCGTTCAGAATATCCTGCATATCGTCGCGCGAGAAGATCGACCCGCCGCCCGATTGTGCATTCGAGAACATCGATTGCAGCTGGCGCTCGATCTGCTGCTGATCGGCTGCTGCTGCCAGGTTCCCGTCTGAATTGTTATCCGAATTCGCCATAGTTTCTTTCAATATAATTGCAAGGCGTAGCTACTACACCTCGATTACAGTATAGCAGCACTGCTTCATAGGTGTGTTACGATTATGTGAAGAGTGACCTATATATAGCCTCGCGCGCACGGGAGCCTTCTCGTCCCTTCCCAACGCCCCTCCCAGCCATGTTTTTCGGCCCTATTTTGGCCGTCATCTTCACAAAAGCTTCATACTACTTGCCAACGACTATGCTAGGATGGAATGACTGAAATAGTATTAAACGCACATATACAACACACGAGAACGAAAGCGAACGATGCAAGTACCACTGTTAGGAGAGATCAATTTCAGCCAGATCATCAGCCAGATCTTTTTTGGCGATCAGGTCTCTGCATCCGAGCGCATCGAAGACACCATCATTCAGCTCGGTCGCGGGCAGCTTACCGCCGCAGACCTTGAAGCCCAAAACAGCCAGATTCCTTGGTACACCCAAGCCGTCAATTTCGTATCCAACCTGCTCACCTCGGCCATTCATCTGGTCACGGGTGGCAAAATCAATGACGACTTTGAAGAAATAGCAAACACACTCGCCGCCACCGATGCAGCGCTTCCCACCGTCACCGCCGACGGTCAGACGCTCACCCTTGGCAACGGCGTACAAAACGCTATCGAGCGCTCACTCGACCGCGAATTCAACGGCCCGCAACGCCTCTTCCTGTCTTTCGGGCAAGGCCCGCAAGCCGTAGGTCAGGCGGTAGGGCGTTTCGCATTTGACGATATCCGCATTCAGGCTACACGCGACTTGTTTATCGAAGCCAATAACGGCCAGCCACTTCCGTCCCTCACCGACGATGCGCTGCGCCAACTGCTCAGCGAAGATCAGGAGCTCAACGCCTATGCCACGCAAGTAGCCAGTGCAGTCACTGGCCTCAACCGCGATGCAGATGGCAATTACACCGTCATTCCGGGGCGCGAGAACACGCTGTATCATCTGGCGTATGCCGCGCGTGAAGACACCATCCTGCCCGACATTAACGTCCGCAACATCACCATCGATGCATCGGCCGCGTATGCCATCGTGCAAGATCAGGTCGGCGTCATGAACGGCACCGAAACCTCCACCGCCGAGATCGAACAGAATCTGACACAGGAAATCCCTGAAATCATCAATTCGCTCAACCCAGAACAATATGAACGTCTGGTCGAAGCACGTGCTGCTGGCCGCATCACCGACGAAGAACTCGCGATCCTTTCGCGTATCGACACCAACAGCCTGCAAGACTTCATCGCCGCAACAGGCGGGCCCGATGCCACACAAGACCAACTGCTCGAGCTGGCACTCAACGGCCTGAGCGACATCGATGTGCAAGCAGGCACCCTCACCGACAACAGCGTTGTGTTGGAATTCCAGCACGAAGCCGGTGGCCGCGAGCAACGCTACGAATTCGAAGCACAGCTCGACCTGCCCGATGCTACGCCATCGCCTACCCAACCGGCACGCCAATAACGTGTTTGCGTAGGCTCTTAGGCACATAATCTCGTGCATTAACCCTTTATTTACCTGAAATTTTTATACTAATCGCAATTGACCAACCCTGACTTTTTGGTCTAATAACGCTAACAACAAAAAAATCAGGGACGAGATAGGGAAGGCACATGCTAAAATTTCACCTGATAGCGATCACCTCGATCGTCGCTATCATCACCGTAATGTTCTATGTTTCCGGCGCGCTAGACAAACCAGCGCCGCCACCCGCACCTGTAGAGCAAATTGGCGACCGCTATATCCAAATCTCCAAAGCCCATTGGGGGCGCAATTGCAACAAATTCCTGGAAGGCCAGAACAGGCAGCTTGAGCGTCAGGGGCGCCCACCGCGTTACGAACTCGTGCGCGACAATAATGCCCTGCGCGTGGTCTCCAGCCTGTGCAATGGCAAACGCACCTGCGAACTGGAAGCCACCGCCGACGCGCTAGGCATCGACCCCATCCCGTCCTGCACTAAAATGCTCGAGGTGGAATATCGTTGCTTTGCCTTCGACCGCCCATGGTTCAAAGACGTGATGGAGCCCGAAAGTCTCACCATCGACTGTTCAAACGAAAGCTAAATTTTCATGAGCCTGCTTCTCAGTCTGCCATCTCACACCGTCGCGGTATGGCTGGCAGCGTTGTGCATGGTCATTCTCACCAGTTGGTGGGCACATCGCCGTGCCAATTACAGCGCCATGCTCTGCCTGTTCAGCGGCTTGCTACTCATCACGCTACTCATTCACAAAGACATGCGCCTACTCACCAGCACCGGCAGCCTGTTCATTTCCAACCGCAGCGAACCCAGCGAGCGTGTGCGCCCCGTACTAGAAGAGGAGTCGCTCGAAGAGGAGTCGCTGGAAGGTAAGTCGCTTCCAAAACAACTACCCGCCCCTGCGGCACATGCGCCAAGCGAAATCGACGAACAAATCGCCACCCTGCAGCAGCTTTTCATGACCGAGGCACGCAGTGACAACGCGCAAAAGCGGCTCGACTCGCTCAAGCGCCGCTACGAGCAGGCCATCGTCGTCTTTGCGTTGCTGGCGCAATGCGAACAAGCCACCTCCACCGACTTTTACACCCTCATGCAGGGGTTACGGATCGAGCTGGAATATATTCAGCGCAAACACCCCGATACTGCCATCAACATTCCGCAATTCATTCGCGCCGTCATCGACAGCGCCAACGGCACCGCCGAGGCACGCTACAGCAATTACGATTGCAGCAGTCACGAAACCCCGCGTATCAGCCGCGAATTCAATGCGTTAATCACCCGCATCGAGCAAAAGCTCATGCTCAGCAACCCTTAACAAACCCTTACTTTTTGGCAGATTGGGTTTAGTGCTTTTTTAACGCTCTATTGGTAGGCTAAGGAGGTACAAAAATGAAAAATAATAGGTTACGCACAGAATGAAACAAACTTTCATGACGCTCCTCTTTGTAGGGCTGGCAGGAGTATTGCTGGTCGGGGGGCTCATGTATCTCAAACCCGGCCTCATCGAGCAGCAGCTTCAGCGTTTCGACACAATCGGCAAGTCCGAGGCCGAGCAGCAACGCATCAACCGCATCAACTCCCTGCCCATTTCCGGCGAAAAGAAAAACATTCTTATCTCGCGCCAGATCTTCTTAGGCGCAGGCCGTCACATGGTCGTGCTCGCGCTGGGCGATCCTAAATTCAAAGGCCGCAAAGAAGACCAGACCGAGGTTTGGGGCTACCATTTCGAAGGCGAATACCGCCCCACCATTCTCGAATTCGACCAGTTCAAGCTCACCAATGCCTACAAGGCTTCGCGCGTCGATGTCGAAGCGCAATATGGCAGCTACTAAGCCGCCCTTCCTCACCCTCAGTAATACCGCACCTCGCCTGCACTCTCTAACACCAGCGCAAAGGCTTCGGCTTCATCCACGCGCCCACCACGTTCATAACGCGTAATCAGGCACGGCGCCTCCAGCACCTCGCCC
>MDTE01099304.1_pt1 | contig 11326 bp, 7 predicted proteins | sample 811231 | NCBI WGS metagenome assembly MDTE01 (sample SAMN05326651, study PRJNA326480) | marine metagenome | isolation source: seawater | place: Indian Ocean: Red Sea | collected 2010
AAGAGCAATAACTTCGTCGACGAATATGCGATCGCTAAGTTCGAGGAATTGGGAATCGCTCCGTCGGCAATCTGCGACGACGCGACATTTGTCCGGCGAGCTTTTTTAGATGCCATCGGAAGCTTGCCAACCCCGGAAGAAGTATCAGCGTTCGTATCTAAAGAGGATCCCTCAAAACGTGAAAAGCTGATTGATCAACTGCTGGGGCTCACAGGTGATCCAACGCTGGATATCTATAACGATCGCTATTCGGCTTACTGGACACTGAAATGGTCGGACCTGATTCGTAATAGTACGGACAATCTGGGTGAACAGGGAATGTGGGCGTTGCATAACTGGATTCGCGAATCATTCCGCGTCAATAAAGGCATGGATGCCTTCGTGAAAGAAATCATTACAGCAAAAGGCTCGCTGTACATGAACGGTCCGGCGAATTACTACCAAATCAATAAGAATCCAACGGCCTTGACCGAAGCGACCAGCCAGCTGTTCATGGGTATTCGATTGGAGTGTGCAAAGTGTCATCATCATCCTTTCGAAAGCTTTAGCCAGGCCGATTACTATGGCATGGCCGCCTTTTTCTCACGTGTAGGAACAAAGAATAGTGAAGAATTTGGTTTGTTTGGGCGTGAACGAGTTGTGATAGTACAGCCCAGCGGCGAAGCAAGACACCCTCGTACTGGTAAGAACATGGTGCCGACCGTATTGCACGGAGAGGAGATGGAACATCCGCTGGACCGTCGTATCCCACTGGCCAAATGGCTTGCCTCACCTGACAACCCCTGGTTTGCCAAGAGCATTGTGAACCGATACATGAGCTATTTGCTGGGGCGCGGCCTTGTGGAACCTGTGGATGATTTGCGATCGACAAATCCAGCAACCAATGAAGAAATGTTTGGAGCGTTGGCAACCTATTTGGAAGAAAACCAGTACGACGTTAAACAGTTGGTGAAAGTAATCATGAACTCCCGACTGTACCAATTGTCTTCACAACCTACAGAGCTCAATAAGTCTGCTGGTAAATTCTATGCCTTTTACAAGGTCAAGCGTATTGCTGCCGAGCCTTTATTGGATGCGATTAATACTGCCACCGGCACCACAGTGAAGTTCACGAATCTGCCACTTGGCACGCGGGCGATCGAGCTTCCTGACACCAACTACAACAATTACTTTCTCAAGACTTTTGGAAAACCTCGTCGAGTGAGCGTTTGCGAATGCGAGCGTGCTCCGGACGAGAACCTGGCCCAGGCATTACACACGCTTAACGGCGATACGATTAACAGTAAAATTGAGGCGAAAGATGGTCGGCTGAATAAGCTGATCACCGCCGAAAAGACAGATGAAGAAATAATCACCGCGTTGTTCATAGCGACCTGGTCAAGGACGCCCACCGAGCAGGAGCTGACCGTCTGTAAAGAGATTGTTGCCGAAGCTGGCCAGCGTAAAGAAGGTCTGGGTGATGTGCTATGGGCATTGATCAACGCTAAAGAGTTTATCTACGTGAGGTAACGGCAGTTTGAGAAACTTAGTGACGAAACAAGCAGTTGCCAGCCTATTGGCTCTGATGCTGATGGTGTCGAGCAGTATGGCTCAGACTTCGTATCCCATGCTGATGACGCTCGAACCAATCGCTATTCAGGTTGGCACGAGTGCCGAAATGACCGTGAAATCACGCTCGAGTATGTGGGGTGCCAATAAAGTCATGGTCTCCGGAAAGGGAGTGTCCGGAGAAGTAATTCACCCTGCTCCTCCCGAGCCGAAAGAAGGTGAAGAAAAACCCGCTGAACCGTCTCTCACGAGCTTGAAGATCAACTTTACCGCTGCACCAGACGCTCAGCCCGGGGTACGAGACTTTAAGATTTTTACGGATCGGGGCGTATCAACGGTTGGGCAGATCGTGATTACCCGGGATACCGTAGTCTGGGACGATGTAAAGACGGATACGATGGAAGGAGCGAAGGAATTTCAGGTTCCTGCAACACTGACAGGAGTGTTTGAAAAGGCTGAGGACCTTGATTATTTCAAGTTTCATGCGACAGCAGGTCAGCGGTTGGTAATTCACTGCAGGTGCATGCGTTTACAGGATAGAATTCACGATCTCCAGACTCATGCCGATCCGATTGTTACGTTGAAGAATCATCTGGGCTCGACAGTAGCTGCCTGTGATAATTACTTCGCTGCCGATCCCTATCTCGTTGTTGAGATTCCTCAGACTGGTGAATACTTCTTAGAAGTACGAGACGTTCGTTATAAGAACAATGCGTATTGGAATTACGCGATCGAAGTAATCGACCGACCGTTTCCCACCAATGCTTTCCCGCTGGCAATCGCTGGCGATCAGTCCGTTGAGTTTGAGTTGATTGGTGAAAGCCTGGATCCAGGAACCAAAGCTACATTTGATCCGTTCCCGCTGTCCTTGAAGCCGGGGCGGCAGTCGCTTTCACTGCCTTCTCCTGACGGAGGGCTCTATGATCCGATTCCTGTTTTTGTCAGTTCGGAAAAGGTGATTCATGAAGCGAGCTATGACAACGATGATGTCGAACATGCACAACGCATAGAAGTCCCATCGGTCATCAACGGACGTATGGATAAAGAAGCAGATATAGACTACTTCAGTTTTGAAGCAAAGAAAGGCGATACGCTGACTTTCGAAGTAATCGCTCGTCGTAGTCAGTCCATGCTCGACAGTTTTATCTCGATTGAAAATTCGGAAGGAACACGACTGTATGCGGCAGACGATTACACGTTTGGTCGTCGGTCGAATTGGGATTCTCGCTACGATAATTTTTCGGTACCTGAAGACGGTGTTTACCATGTATCAATTCATGACCGTCACCTCCGTGGAGGACCGGAATATGTCTATGCGATCGAGATAAGTCGCAGTGCCCCTACGTTCGAATTGACGCTTGATACAGATAAAACGCTCACGACACCTGGCACTTCAGGTGTATTGTTCGTTCGTGCAAAGCGATTTAACGGATTTACGGGTGACATCCAACTGCATGCAGAGAACCTGCCAGCAGGAGTTCAGGCAATTCCAGGGAAGATACTGGCTAGCGGCCAGGATGGTTGTATTGTCTTTACAGCCAATAAGGACGCCCCTTTTGATGCCCAGCATGTGCGAATCTTTGGCAGTGCCATTTTGGAAAACGCTGAAACGCAAAAGACGGAATTGTTGATTGATGCTTTACCGTATCAGGAAACATACATGCCCGGCGGCGGACGGAACCACTATCCGGTTGATACGTATACACTTTCGGTGCAAAAACCGAGCGACATTCGAGTGGTCAAAGTTAGCACGAACGAAATCAATCTAGAGCCCGGCGAAGAAATAAAAATCGATGTGGAATTAGAGCGGGCGGAAGGATTTGAGGCAAATGTGTCACTGGATGTCATCTATCAACACCTAGGTCAGATTTGGGGAAATTCTTTACCCAAAGGTGTCAAAATGGACGGGAACAAGAGCAAGATCCTCCTGACATCGGGAGAGTTGAAAGGTCACGTCACTTTGGTGGCCGACGACAAATTGGAGAAGGCCGAACGCCAGCAGTTTTGCATCATGGCTAATGTGTCTCTGAATTTTGTGATGAAGGCGACCTATAGTAGCGAACCGTTGTTTATCACGACGACTCCCAAGGAAGAATCGGCCGAATAGGATAACGGATGGCTCAAATTGTTCAAATCACGGACACACATCTCGTAGGCGTTGACGGCCCTCATTTGCTCGAACATGATACTCGGGCATCCTTTTCGCGGATGCGAGAATATCTGTTGGAGCATCATGCAAACTGTGAGCGTCTGATCGTTACCGGGGATCTTGTTCATGATGAAGGCGAAGAAGTATATCAGGAATTCTATGAAGCTTTAGCTCCCTGGCATGATCGCCTGAGAGTGATTCCCGGCAATCATGACACTCGAGAACCAATGCAGCGAGTGTTTTCTTCGGTCATCCGTGATGACCAGCAAAGCGTGTCTTTTCTTGATGAATTAAATGGCTGGACATTGATAGGATTGGATACGCTCATCGAAGGTTCGGTTGAAGGCGATCTGGCGGGTGACCAATGGGTATGGTTACGAGCGACCGTTTCGGAAGCTTCCGGCCCGATTGCGATTTTTATGCATCATCCACCGGTATTCGTTGGCAGTCAGTGGGTGGATCAATTGTCACTCGTGTCTTTGGGTGTTTTTGCCAATCTGGTGGAAGAATTCCAACACATCAAATTAGTGGTCTGTGGTCACGTTCATCAGGAGTTTTCCACTCAGGTCTTTCAGGCCGATGTGTTTACAACGCCAAGTACAAGCGTGCAGTTTCTTCCTAACGCAACAGACTTCGCGGTGGACTCCACGGCACCCGGGCTTCGCACGTTTAATCTCAATGTCGACGGCACGTTTGAAACCGAAGTTATCCGCCTGCCAGGCTAACGGCGACGATGTGACTTTGCAAGAATGACGGCAATCGTCAGGGCAACAGAGAAGCCGTATTGTCATCAAAGTGGCAAGCTTGTTTCAACTGATTAATAGGTGACACCCACTAGAAATTGAGTCTACAATGAGCCAAAGACTCTTTTCACCTTTGATGACAGGTCACAGAAATGAAATATACGGCTGTTTTATTGTTTGGTTTATTCGTATCAGTACCTCCACTGAGTTTGGCTCAGGACACTCCTTCTGTTGTTGATTCAGAAGTAACCTCTGTCAATGAATTGGTCTTCACTGAAGGCCCGGCGTACCATCGCGATGGCAGTGTGTTTTATACGGACATTCAAAACAATCGCATCATGCGACTTGCACCGGGAGCAGCGATAGCTGATACATTCCTGCGTCCCAGTGGGCGAGCTAATGGTTTGATGTTCGATGCTAAAGGATTTCTTATTGCCTGTCAGGGAAATGAAAAAGGAGGCCTTGGAGGCCGCCGGATTGTGCGTATTGATCCCATCAGCAAAGAACAAACCGTGATTGTGGATAAATACAATGGGGGCCGATTTAACAGTCCAAATGATCTCTGCATCGACAAAGCGGGGCGAATCTATTTTACAGATCCTTACTACTCCCCTGATCGCAGTATGCTGGAACTAGACGACGTCGAAGGAGTTTACCGGGTTAATTCAGACGGAACCGGATTGGTTCGCGTGCTAGACAATAAAATCGTGGCTCGGCCGAATGGAATCGCGATCTCGCAGGATGAAAAAACACTTTATGTCGTGGATAACAATCCCGTTGTTCCGCAACGCAAGCTCTGGGCATTCGATCTGGATGATGAAGGATTGCCTGTCGGGAAACCGCGCGAGTTACATGACTTTGGAATGGGTCGGGGCGGGGATGGCATGTGTATGGATAACGCTGGCAACTTGTATGTCACGGCCGGTGCCAACCGAAAGTACCCTAATCAGAATCTCGATAACCCTGCCGGCGTTTATGTTTTTTCATCGGATGGCGACTTGCAGGGAATCATTCGGGTGCCGGAAGACATGGTTACCAACTGCTGTTTTGGCGGCTCGGATATGAAGACCTTGTATATTACAGCGGGCAAAACGTTGTGGCAGGTCAGAACTAAAGTCGAAGGCTATGCTCTGTGGCCCAAGCCGGAATAAACTGACGCAGTATGCAAACTCCAACTCAGCACCCTCAGTTGGGGCAATTGATATTCGAAAGACGCGCCGGATCTGGCCTTAAGATTCTTGTCGTTTTTTGTTCCTTCCTGGCTATTCTTGCAGTCATCGGTCTCATCGCTATCTTTTTGACCGCGATGAATTCCGTGAGCGAATGGGAAGGCGTTGTCGTGTGGCAAGGCATGACGATGTTGTTGTGTCCGGTAAGCGTGCTGGTGTTCGCGGTAATCATGCTCATGTTTATTACGCCCAGGCTTAAAACCACGTTTCGCTGTTATCAGCATGGTGTCGAACTAGCTCGTAAAAACAACATCACAATTCTCCCGTTTAACCAGTTATCCAAGTTCAGATATCGGGCGACTAAGGTCTACATAAATTTTGTATATGCGTCGACCAACTTCGGAATCAATCTTGAGGGTATGAATGGGACCACTGCCGCATCTATTCGGTTTTCCTATCAAACGAGAAATGAAGATCCGCAATTGTATGCGTTCCCGGCGGTAGCCTGTCACCTAAGGTCGGCTCAGATAACCGAGCAAGTGAGAAGTGCCATCAGGTTCCGTGGACCAACAGTACAACCCTGACTCCAAACGGCCTGTATATCCAGCGCAGTGGCCGTTCGGAAGTAATCCCGTACTCTGATATTCAGACGATTAATCTGGTGGACGGCCGTCTGGAACTGTGGGTGACGCATGCCGCCAAACCTGTTTTAAAACTAAAGTCTGATAAAGAAGGTTTTTACCCGGGCTATTTCTCACTGCTTGACCTTCGTGATGGTATTCCAGCGACGCTTGAGCCGGCACTATTTGGGCCACCTCAAATCGATGCGCTCACTCCGCTCGATCCAAACGATCAACCGGCTCAGGCCCTTTCGCCCGTCTCAATGACTCAACACACTGGTCAGCCTGCTTCAACAACCGGCACTCAGTCGTTTGAAGAAGTGATCGCTCTGGAAAATCACAATTTGCTAACGGCGAAATCTGTCGTGGGTAAAGGTGAATCATCCGGACGTGATAAGCTGATTCCTCTGGCCATTGTCGTATCAGTCTTCTGTTTTCTTGGACTTGTTGTTTGGGGTGCGTGGCAGGTCTTACACTCACCAGCAATAGATGGAGATCCGCAGACAGCTCAGAATTCAGAACAGCAGACGGACAAAGTAAAAGACGCCAATCAGCGACAGCGTCCGGAGCGTCCAACATTTGAGCCGGAAGAACTGACGTTAAAGGATCAGTCAGACATTCTTGTGCTGCTCGAAGGCGCTGATGATTTACGAGCGCGTGCCGGTGTTCACCGGCTTCTCAAGGCGAAGGCGCCCGAAGAAGCCAATGGAAAAATCGCAGCGGCACTTGGACAACTTGCTCAATCGGAAAATGTGTTCATTCGCCGTGACGCGACCAGAGCGTTAGGACCATGGGGCAATAAAAAGTCAGTCGAGGTTTTGACGGTCCTAGTGAATCATGGAGATATTTTTACTCAACGGGAAGCGATCAAGGCACTCACTTATTACCCATCCAAGGCTGCAGCTCAGGCGATCGCGACACGAGTTGGAGAATTTCAGGTGACAGCTTCCGTCAATGAAAGCTTCAAAGTAATGGAAAAGTACGTTGAGGCAGCCTTAACGCCACTGCTCGATTCTGACCAGGAAGCCATTCGCAATCACTGCTATGAGTTACTTGCTGTTTATGGGACCAAGAAGAGTCTGGAAAAGCTTGAGTCGTTAATTGATGAACAGAAGCCCGACGTCTTTCAACGTAGCTTGTTTAACGCGATTGAGAAAATAAAGATGCGAGGTTAGTTGATTGTTTGTTTCGCCGTTTTTCTATTTAGGTTCAATGGGGAATTAGTCTAAAATAAAAGTATGAGACGACCCCGCCTACCATTCGTCGCCAGTTTGCTTTTCACATTCGCGCTATCGTTTTGCGCCATGGGTGACGATTACTCTCGCATTGCCGTAACGCCTACCAAGATCTCTCTCGAGGGCAAAGATTCGTCGATGCAGTTACTTGTGACCGGGTATGATGCCGACGAGAACCCGACAGACTTAACTCATTTAGCTCAGTACAGTCTCGACTCTGAAATTGCCAGCGTCTCTCCGACCGGCGTGATTCGTAGCGTGCAGGATGGAGCTTCGGTTATCACGGTTTCGTTTGCAGACCACCAGGTAAATGTGCCGGTGACGACGAGCCATACCCATGCACGCGTTACCCTGAATTTTGAGAACGATATTATCCCGATTTTGAGCCGCTATCGTTGTAATACATCCGGATGTCATGGAAAAGCGGAAGGACAAAATGGTTTCAAGTTGTCAGTGTTTGGATTTGACCCGATTGCTGATTATCAGGCCATTGCGATGGAGGGTCGTGGCCGGCGAGTGTTTCCCGGTTCGCCTCAGGCAAGTTTACTACTTCGCAAGATGAGCGGAGGAATTCCTCACGGTGGTGGAATCCCTATTCGGCCTGACAGGCCTGAATATCGTACCATGCGCGATTGGATAGCGCAGGGTTTGCCGGTCGGATCTAAAGAGGACGCAACGATAGTTTCTCTGGAATTAACTCCGCGGCAGAGGATTTTCAAAATGGGAGAGACACAGCAATTAAGAGCTATGGCCACTCTCTCTGATGGGCGTCGACTGGATGTAACGGAATTAACCCAGTTTCAAACGAATTCTCCGAATCAGGCAGTCGTTGATGCCATGGGGCATGTGACCGCAGGTCAGTCACCCGGAATGGCCGCGGTGATGGCAACCTATATGGGACAGGTCGATGTACTTCAGGTGTTTGTTCCCCGCGGTGAGGCAATTGATGCTTATCCGGATTCGAAAGAATCAAATTTTATTGACGGCCATGTTTTGGATAATCTGAAGAAGCTTAATATTATTCCGTCGGGGGACTGTGACGACGAGCAGTTTTTGCGTCGCGTCTATATAGATACGATAGGCACGCTGCCGACCGCCGATGAAGCCCGTATCTTTTTAGCCTCTAAGAATGCAGATAAACGTGAGCAACTAATTGATCAGCTATTAGATCGGGATGAATTCAGTACCTACTGGGCTTTAAAATGGTCAGACCTTTTGCGCGTTGACCGATTGGCGTTAGGACACGAGAACGCCTATCTCTACTACAACTGGATTTGAGAAAGCTTTCAGGCAAATAAACCTCTCAATCAGTTTGCCCGCGAGCTACTGGTAGCCGAAGGGCCGCTACGAGAATCGCCGGCAGGATTGTTTTATAAAGCGGTTCCGACAGCCAATAAGCGAGCAAGTACTGTCAGTCAGGTATTCCTGGGCATCCGAATCGAATGCGCCGAATGTCATCACCATCCCTACGATCGCTGGGGACAAAAGGACTACTTCGGGATGCAGGCATTTTTTACGCAGTTACAGTACAAGCCGTCCCGAGCCGGCGAAATGTTGTTAACCAGCGGCAGTCCGGTCACGAAACATCCTCGGACCGGTGAAGTCGTCAACGCCTATGCGCTGGGTACAGGTATGCCCGAACAGTCTCCGGAAGGAGATCGACGTCTGGTTTTGGCGGATTGGATGACGGGGACCAGTAACCCGTGGTTTGCTAGTAATGTTGCCAATCGTACCTGGGCACATTTTATGGGGCGCGGGATTGTCGAGCCGGTGGATGACGTGCGACTTACCAATCCTCCGACAAATCCGGCTTTGCTTGAAGCTTTATCCCAGCACTTTAAAGACTCTGGGTTTGATTATCGTCGTCTCGTGAAAACAATTTTGATGAGTGCGACCTACCAGCGGTCACCGGATGTTAATCGGACGAACGAGCGGGATGAGCAGAACTATTCACGATACCTGTTTAAACAGCTGGAAGCGGAAGTCATGCTGGATGCGATCTCTCAGGTAACCGGTCGAATGGAGAAATTCGAAGGTGTTCCGGCTGGTAGCCGAGCCATTGAATTATGGGATAGCTCAGTCCCTAATTACTTTTTAAAGGTGTTTGGGCGACCTGTCCGAGCGACAGCGTGTGAATGCGAACGAGTCAGCGAACCGACGATTAGTCAGGTTTTGCATGTATTGAATTCACCAGCTATTCAAAAGAAACTTAGTCACCAGAATGGTCGAATCCGGGCCATTGCAGCTGATTTGGCCGATAATAAGAAAGCAGTCGAAGAGATTTACTTAACCTGTTTTGCGCGGTATCCAACGAAAGACGAGTTGGCGGCAGCGGTCGAGTATTTAGAACAAGCAGACGACAGGCAGACCGGATTAGAAGATGTTGCCTGGAGCGTTATGAATTCACTCGAATTCTTGTTTAACCATTAAGGGGTTAGAGAGATGAGTAAGCAGCGATTTTGTGATGGAATCCACCGCCGTGACATGTTACGTTTTGGCGCGGCCGGTGCGTTTGGTATGGGCTTGACGTTACCAAGTCTGCTTGAACATGAAGCAAGGCTGAAAGCGAATGGAGTTGAGACCAAAGACACGTCGTTGATTATCGTGTTTTTACAGGGTGGCCTGTCCACGATAGACACCTGGGACATGAAACCAGATGCTCCGTCTGAATTTCGAGGCGATTTCTCACCGATTGCGACCAACCTTCCAGGTGTACAAATCAGTGAGCATCTTCCCAAACTTTCAAAAGTCCACGACATGTTCTCACTTGTCCGGTCGTTTGGTCATGCCAATAGCAATCACGGTCAGGCAGACCACTTCATGTTGACCGGCTATCCTCATGGGCCCGGTTTTAATGGTGGATTGAAACCTAATAACCAAAAGCCGTGTGTGGGTGCAGTGATAGGCAGAGAATTGGGCCCGCGCGGCGGAGTGCCTCCTTATGTTTGTCTCCCGCGAATGCATAATAGTGCAGGCTCAAGCTATCTCGGTTCCGCAGCGACTCCCTTTGTCGTCGGAGCTGACCCTAATGCACCGGATTTCAAAGTGCCGGATCTCGCTCCGCCCGTGGCGGTTGCATCTCGGCGATTGAATGATCGACGCTCGTTGTTAAAAACGATTAATCGGTACGAACAGTCTGCCATCACTCAGGCCAATCAGGGAGCCCGGGCGATGCGTACGTATCAGGAAAAAGCGTTTGAGCTGATGACATCGGAAGCCACCAAAGCTGCTTTTGATATCAACAGTGAACCGGACTCTGTTCGTGAAAAGTATGGCCGTAACATGTTAGGGCAATCCTGCCTGATGGCACGCCGACTGATCGAAGCTGGCGTACGATGTGCCTTTGTCAATCATATTGACTGGGACACTCATTACAATAATTTCCATGTGCTGAAAAATGAGTTGCTTCCGAAACTTGATGCGGCAATGTCATCACTGCTGACGGATCTGGACGACAGAGGGATGCTCGATTCGACCATGGTTTTAGTCACCGGCGAATTCGGAAGAACGCCCCGTATCAATAAAGATGCCGGCCGCGATCACTGGGGACCAAGCTGTGCCATTGCCCTGGCAGGCGGAGGCGTACAAGGTGGTCGGGTTATCGGTGCTTCCAATGAACGAGCGGAACGCCCGGCAACGACTCCGTTCGGCCCCGCAGACCTCATGGCTACGATTTATCATGGAATGGGAATTGATCCGGAACGAGAGTTTCTGACACCGGAAGGCCGTCCGGTTCCTATTGTGCCCGGAACTGGTCGCGTAATCTCGGAACTCTTTTAAATCGGTGACAGCGAACGATGTTGCGAGCGTTTTTTCATAGTATATGTTGTCTTGTCTTACTGTTGGGCAGCCGCGGTATTCT